>Ga0163109_10001060_pt1 | contig 21831 bp, 16 predicted proteins | sample CRUFie1St13metaG_FD_108704 | JGI IMG/M metagenome (GOLD analysis project Ga0163109, IMG submission 108704) | Marine microbial communities from the Costa Rica Dome - CRUD Field 142mm St13 metaG | ecosystem: Environmental > Aquatic > Marine > Oceanic > Photic zone | place: Costa Rica: the Eastern... | reverse complement strand
GGCTGCTCGCTAGGCTACACCCTCAAAGCAGCCAAGAATCTAGGGCTTACGGCGTACGGGATTGATATCTCCCAGTATGCGGTCGATAAGTGTCGTGAGGAGGGTTTGCAGGTAAAAATCGGGGACTTAGATAATATACCTTATCCCGATGAAACGTTCAGTATCGTTGTGATGAAACATGTCTTGGAACATACTAGTCATCCGGTTCGTGCTCTAAGGGAAGTAAGAAGGGTTATGAAACCGGGAGGTGCGATATTCATTGCTGTACCCAATGCGAATTATATAAAAGCAAGGCTGAATCCGGCTAAAAGTCGTTTCTATCGACCTGAGACGCGCGGTGGTACTGAGCACTACGTTTACTATACGCCAAAAACTTTGTCGCAAATGTTGGAGCAGAACGGTATAACAGTTCAAAAGGTTCATCCGCACTTAATCAGTGAGAGAAGCTCCGTGTTTCGTACATTGGCCGAGTTGCCGATCGTCCCGCTAAAATTTATCGCTGAAACGGTATTAAGTACTTTGGGATTACGAAAAGAATTTTGGACTTCAGGCTTAAAAAAGGTTTGAGAAAATTTGAGAGCTAGTACGTTGGAAAAATATTGTTTATCTATGGTTTCAACCGGTATCCGAAATGCTTAGTCTAGGCGGGTATTCGTTAGAATCCCATAGGACGATATCATTGTGGTGGGCACCCCAGTCTGTCATGGTGTCACCGGAATACTACCACCAGTATCAGAAATAGCGGTGGGCCCTTTCTTCCCTGTAATCCAAGTACGTTGTCTGCCCTTGCCACATATTCTAGTCGATCCCCTTGGGCACCGGCTTTTTTAAACGGCCCCAGCCGCTGTCCGGCGGGAAGGTAGACATCTATTTTTTTGATGTCGCCAATGATTTCGTTGCGAGCGATTTAACAGGCTAATCGGAATCGTGGGTCGCTTCGCTGTTGCGTGCCTGTTTGCAAAATTTGGCCTGTCTTCTTCTCTGCGGCGACGAGATGTTTCCCCTCGTCAATGGTTAGGGTAAGTGGTTTTTCGCAATAGACGTCTTTTCTCGCTCGCATGGCCGCAACATATACGAGCGTATGCCAGTGGTCAACCGTGCCGCAGACTACGATGTCGACCTCTTTGAGTTCCATGACCGTTCGGAAGTCTTTGAGGGCCCTCGCCATGGGCGACTTTTGCTTGGTCTTGGCCAGTTGACTGTCGTCGACGTCGAAAATGGCGACAATTTCGCCGTAGTGTACTGCTGCCTCGGCAACGCCTCTCCCTCGGCTACCGCAGCTCACGAGCGCGACTCTTAGGCGATCATTCGCCAATTTTGGTTTGGAAAGGCAACTTTAGGCCGAGGAATCTTAGAGATATTAATTCGGGAGGGCAGTAGTTGCGGCAGCGATTCCGGTGGTTTGGAAAAATTTTCTACGATTAATTCGATTTCTAGGGGTTGCGGTTGGTGGGAAAGTGAGCTGGAGATTTGATAAGTTCGTGGAGGTTTGGAATGGGACATCCTTCCAGTTTTAGCCAGTTTTTGTGGCTAAAGACTGATTTGCTTTATCGCCATAGGTTTATTTAATGAAAAGAGCGTTGTTTCCCCTTTACACGGAATAGATTTTACATCTTTCTTCTCGGTTTTCCTAAAGGTCATGCAAAAGACTAAGAAATCCATAGCAAAACGCTTTAAGCTGACGGGCACTGGCAAGTTGATGCGGCGTTCCCCTGGGAAACGTCACCATCTCCACCAGAAAACTACTAAGCAGAAGCGGTCATTAAGCCAGGACAAGCACGTGTCCCAAGGACGTCAGGCAGATTTAATGCGCGGCCTCCCACACGGTCTTTAACCCCTGTTCAACAAAAATTTAATTCGTTTGGGTAAAACGTTAAGTAGGCGACCCGACGAAATCGAAATCCAGAAAGGAACAACATGCCTAGAGCAACTAATTCACCCGCGTACCGCAAGCGTCGCAAAAAGATGCTGAAGCAAGCCAAGGGCTACTTCGGTAACAAATCACGTTTATACAAATACGCGAAAGAGGCCGTAGCGCACGCGCTACAGTACGCCTATCGCGACAGACGCACCAAAAAGCGCACGATGCGCCAGCTTTGGATTGTGCGTATCAACGCTGCTTGTAGAGCAGAAGGCATTAGTTACAGTCGATTCCAAGAAGGACTGAAGGCTGCCGAGATCACTCTGGATCGCAAGATTCTGGCGGATATCGCCGTTCAGGACGCTGTCGCATTCAGCGGTCTGATTGAGAAAGCTAAGGAAGCTTTGAAGAACAAAGCCGCCGCCTGAACTCGAATAGTGGCGAGTCGGAAGGCAAATTCGCCGTTTCATCTATTTTCGCCTTTAACGAACGGGAGTTCGAGTATCTGCTCGGACTCCTTTTTTTTTGACTTAAGAACCCGGAGGAACCTTTAGTTTTCAGAGCATATCTCTCAGCCAAGCACTATGGAAGAGGAACTTAAACAGATTGTAGGTGCGGCCAAAACCAATGTTGGCGCCGTTTCGAACCGTGCCGATTTCGAAGCCTTTAAGGCAGGGATTACGGGGCCCAACGGTTCCTTGACCAAAGTGATGAAAGGCATGGGTCAGGTCTCCAAGGAAGATCGGCCGACCTTTGGCAAGCTCATCAACAAGGCAAAGCAGCAGGTACAGGCCATTTATGATATCGCTCTGGAGGCGATCGAAGCAGCAGAAATTGCCGAGCGGCTGGGCCCGCCAATCGATCCCTCCCTGCCGTCGCCAGATTCGGAACCGGGGAGTTTGCATCCGCTGACACAGGTGCGGGAGGAAATCAGCCGCATCTTTAAGCAGATCGGATTTACGGTTGCGGAGGGTACAGAGGTTGAAACCGAGTATTACTGCTTTGATGCGTTGAATACTCCCAAGGACCATCCGGCACGAGATTTGCAAGATACATTCTATCTTCCGGATGATGCAGATTTTGGGAACGTATCCAAAAATTCGGACGAGAGATACTTACTACGAACACACACTTCATCGGTGCAAATTCGTACGATGCTGAAAGGCGAAGCACCCATTCGAATCATTTCACCAGGCCGGTGTTTTCGCCGTGACACGGTGGATGCGACCCACAGTGCCAATTTTAACCAAGTCGAAGGACTTTACGTAGACAAGAACGTCACGGTTCGGGACTTAAAAGCCATACTTGACTACTTTTTCGAGCAGCTGCTAGGCAAGGGAACGACCACGCGATTTCGTCCTCATTTTTTCCCCTACACCGAACCCAGCTTCGAGGTCGATTTCTCTTCCAGTCACTTGGCGAAACTAGGAAGCGATTGGGTTGAAATTGCGGGATGCGGAATGGTCGAGCCCGAGGTCTTTGCGTCGGTAGGGTATGATCCGGAATTGTATTCAGGTTTCGCTTTTGGTATGGGAATCGAGCGTATCGCCATGATAATATATGGAATCGATGATATACGCTACTTCTATCAGAACGACCATCGCTTTTTGAAGCAGTTTGCTTAATACGAACAGACGTTATCCTACGACATGAAAATTTCCCTCAATTGGCTCAAGCACTATATCGATCTTCCGGAAAGCCCGAAGGAGATAGCGGACTCGTTGACTTTGCTTGGATTCGAAGTCGATGACCTAGAATCGATAGGCTTGCCTCAATTGGAGAATGTAATCGTTGGCGAAATTCTTGGCCGCCAGCAGCATCCCAACGCCGACAAACTGGGCGTTTGTCGAGTGGCTTTGGGAGATGCGATTGGTGAAAAGACGATAGTGTGTGGGGCTACCAACTACAAGGTGGGTGATAGAGTGCCTGTCGCCATTCCGGGGGCGGTTCTTCCAGGTGGCTTCACAATCAAACGATCCAACCTACGTGGGGTCGAGTCGGATGGGATGATGTGTTCCGGCAAAGAGATTGGAGCGGGTGAAGATGCCGCTGGGTTGCTTATTCTAGACGGGCGCCCGGAATTGGGGACACCAATCAACGCGGTTCTGACTGAAAGTGATACCGTTTTCAATTTGGAAGTGACTCCTAATCGTCCCGACTGTCTATCTCATCTTGGCATCGCTCGAGAATTGGCTGCAAGGTATCAGCGCGAATTGAGTTACCCCGCGGTAGACAATTTGTCGGCACCGGGAGATCGTCCGTCGGGTGAAGAGATAGTTAAAAGCGTATCGGTTGAGTGTGAAGAGGACTGTCCGCTATATCGAGCTACTGTTATCAAGGGCGTGAAAATCGGACCGAGCCCCGCCTGGATGCAGGATCTTCTTAGCGCAATTGGCTTGCGGCCCATTAACAACGTGGTGGATGTGACCAATTACGTTTTGCACGAGTGTGGCAATCCACTGCATGCGTTTGATGCTCGCGATATTAAAGGGAGCAAGATTATGGTTAGAAAAGCCCGCGAGGACGAGAAGGTTGTAACTTTGGACGACGAAGAAAGAACACTGTCCAGCCGGATGGTGGTGATCGCCGACGACGAGCGAGCCTTGGCTGTTGCTGGGGTAATGGGAGGTCAGAACTCGGAGGTCAAAGAGGATACAAAAGATCTCGTTTTGGAGGCGGCTTATTTCAACCCAAATACGACTCGTTGGGTATCCAAAATGCTTGGACTTTCTTCGGATAGTTCTTATCGATTTGAGCGCGGAGTAGATCCGAGTTCGCTTCGATTTGCTACGGATCGGGCGGTGCAGCTCATCTTGGAAACAGCTGGTGGGACTGTTTGTGGCCCCGAGCATGTCGCCGGATCCGAGCCGATGGTCAAGAAGGAAGTGGAGCTTTCGACTGATTGGGTGAGAGTGAAGGCGGGATTCGAAATCTCTGACGAAGAGATTCGCGACAGTTTGGAACGACTGGATATGGTAATCTCAGAAGAGAGCGATGGCGACTGGCTCGTTAATATTCCAAGCTACCGAGGTGATCTCAATCGTCCAATAGACCTGCTAGAAGAGGTGCTGCGCATCTACGGGACAGATAAAATCCCGTCGGGAGCGGTTGTGGCAACTGCCACTGGAGAAAATGACAATCCGATAACTGAATTCTCTCGACGTGCTGCGAACTATCTCGTCGGTCAGCATTTTAATGAAGTGGTAAACTATACGCTGCGTTCTAAAGTGGAGCAGCAGAGTTGGTCGGATTCGGTTTCCCCCATGGCTTTGGGGTTGAAAAATCCTATTAGCGAGGACCAGACCCAATTGAGACATAGCTTGCTTCCGGGAATTCTGGAATCCCTGAGACTGAACCAGTCCCGAAAGACGGGAGCCTCCCGATTCTTTGAACTGGGTCGCGTTTTCCGCGAGGTGAAAGGAAAAGTTGTTGAGATGATTTCGGTGGCTTTTGCTGAGTACTCGCTGGGGCGGCCCCGAAGCTGGAAACTCCGGGAAGCCGATGATTTTTTTACCGCAAAGAATCGGGCCACTTTGTTGGCAGGGTTTGCTGGGATTGATATCGGGCGATTCAAGGTTTCTCAGATTGTAGATGACTCTACGGCTTGGCAAGAGGGTCAGGCGGCAGTGATAGATGATCCTAGAGCTGGCATCTTGGCGGAATTTGGGTTGATGAATCTAGAACGTATTAAGGCATTGGATATTGAGGGTGATATTGTAGCCGGTTCTTTTTCGATTCTTCCCGAGCGATTGAAAGCGGCAAAGCGAGTTCAGTTCCAACCATTCAGTCTCTTCCCCCCCACTGCAAAAGACTTAGCTTTGGTCGTTGACCAGTCGGAATTGGCGAATGATGTGATTCGTTCGATTGAGAAGATTGCTCAAAAGGCGACTAAAGGCGCCTTCGCCATAGAGTCTATTTACGTGTTCGACATTTACGAAGGAGAAGGATTGCCAGCAGGCAAGAAAAGTGTAGCGGTCTCTATGGTATTCCGCTCCACCGAACGAACGTTAAAGGACAAGGAAGTAAATACGGCGTTTAAGAAGATTCAAAATGTGATTCGAGAAAAAACCGCCTTTGAAATTCGGGATTAGTTTGGACTCTTCTTGTAGATATTAATTTTTTTAAAATATGGCTGAAGCTCCCCACATTGACATCGATAAGGTCGCTGAGTTGGCACGGATAGCTCTGACTGAAGAGGAAAAAACGAAGTTTTCATCTCAGCTTGAGAGCATCCTTGGATACATTGATAAGCTGAATGAATTGAACACGACGAATGTCGAGCCGACAGCACACCCGCATTCGGTAGAAAATGTTTGGAGAGAAGATAGGGCTACATCGGAACTTCCCACTTGCGAGGCTGTGAAAAATGCGCCGAAGCAGCGTCAGAGCATGTTTGTCGTGCCGAAGGTTGTGGAGTAATGATGTCTGCTGAGTTATATTACAAATCCGCTAGTGAGTTGAGCGGGCTATTGAACAGGAGGGAGATATCATCTGTTGAATTAACGCAGTCAGTTATAGGTCGGACAAAGGCAGTAGATGACCTGGTACAGGCATTCAATAGTTTTGACGAGAAGAACGCTCTGGCTCAGGCGGCGGATTCGGATGCTCGACGGAATAGAGGAGAAAGTCTTGGATTACTAGATGGAATACCGGTAGGAATAAAGGATGTGCTTGCGGTGAAGGACCAGCCTCTAACTTGTTCTAGTAAAATATTGGCGGATTTTGTCTCACCTTACGATGCCACTTGTATTGAAAAATTAAAACGGTCTGGGGCTGTGCTTTGGGGCCGGTTGAATATGGACGAGTTCGCTATGGGCTCGTCCACTGAGAATTCCGCTACCAAGATTACGGGTAACCCATGGAAACTCGATTGTATCCCTGGGGGAAGCTCGGGTGGATCTGCGGCGGCTGTTTCAGCAGGTGAATCGATCGTATCTTTAGGAAGTGATACCGGAGGATCCATCCGGCAACCCGCTTCGCATTGTGGGGTTGTTGGATTGAAGCCAACATACGGGCGTGTCTCTCGTTACGGTCTTGCTGCCTTTGCATCTTCGCTAGATCAAGTGGGACCTTTGGGTCGCACGGTTCGGGACACGGCGGTTCTGTTGCAATCTATATCAGGACACGATATAAATGACTCGACTTCCTATAAGGTTGATGTACCGAACTACGTCCAAGCCATTAAACAGCTGAAAGGGAGGAAGTGGACCTTTGGATTGCCGAAAGAGTATTTCGAGAGTGCGTCGGATATGGCATCTATGGGTCCTGTAAAAGAGGCGATTGAGTTTTACAAATCAATCGGATGTGAGATCAAGGAAGTGTCTTTGCCGCATACGGCTTATGCAGTGGCGACCTATTACATCGTGGCAACTGCCGAAGCCTCTTCGAATTTGGCCCGTTACGATGGTATTCGCTATACACATCGAGCCGAGAGTTTTGACGCGAAAGACTCGGTTGACATTTACCGTCAATCAAGGGCAGAGGGATTTGGAAATGAAGTAAAACGGCGTGTGCTACTGGGCACTTATGTTCTGAGTAGTGGCTATTACGATGCCTATTACTTAAAAGCCCAAAAGACCCGCACGTTGATCCGGAGAGATTTTGAAGAGGCCTTCAAGGATGTAGACGCCTTGCTTACACCGACTGCCCCTAGTCCCGCCTTTAAGAGGGGGGCTCATTCGGGAGATCCGCTTTCCATGTATCTGAGCGATATTTACACGATTTCAGCCAATCTGGCAGGGATACCAGGATTGTCGGTCCCTTGTGGGTACGTTGATGGACTTCCCGTAGGGCTTCAGATATTGGGAAAGCCATTCAAGGAGGATGAGATTCTAGCGATGGGGAACGAGTTCGAGTCTGCCCATAACTTTGCAAACGAACACCCACCCTTATAAGGTTGTTTCAACGACTAATCATTTGGGAAATCGAAAATGGAATACGAAGCAGTCATTGGCTTAGAGGTTCATGTTCAAATCAAGACGGAGTCCAAGATCTTCTCCGGAAGCCGTTCGGGTTACGGTTACGAACCCAATACTTTGGTCGATCCCGTTGTATTAGGATTGCCGGGGTCACTGCCGGTTATGAATAAGACCGCCCTGGATGGGATTATCAAAGCAGGGCTCGCCTTGAACTGCACGGTTCCAAACTACTGCAAGTGGGATCGGAAGAACTACTTTTATCCAGACAGTCCCAATAACTATCAGATTACTCAATACGATCAGCCCATTTGTGATGGCGGTTTTGTTGAAATTGAAATGGAGGGCGAGACTCGCGCGGTGATGGGTTCACATCGAAAGGTAGCTCTGACGCGTATCCATTTAGAGAACGACGTTGGAAAACTAAATCACTTCGCTGAAGACAGTCTGGTTGACTACAATCGTGCGTTTACACCGTTGATGGAAATTGTCAGCGAACCAGATATGCACTCAGGTGCGGAGGCCTTCGCTTTTCTGACGGCTATTCGGCAAACCATGATTTATTGCGGAATTTCCGACTGTGATATGGAGAAGGGCCAAATGCGAGCGGATGCTAACATATCCGTTCGTCCCGTTGGCCAAAAGGAATTAGGAGCGAAGATTGAACTCAAAAATTTGAACAGCATTACCGGTGTGAAAAACGGTATTGAATACGAGATAAAGCGGCAGACCCAAGAACTGAAAAAGGGAAGGACAATGACGCAGGCTACTTGGCGTTGGGATGCTGACCTCGGAAGAACCGAGTTGATGCGGGAGAAGGAGGACGCTCATGACTATCGCTATTTTCCCGATCCTGATTTGATGCCGGTGCACATTGACGACGAATGGAGAGAGCGAATACGATGCGAAATTCCAGAGCTGCCTTTCGATAAGCAGCGTCGATTTATGGAGCAGTATGATATTCCGTATTCGATTACATCGGTGCTTGTTCCAGACTGGGAGTTGAGCGAATATTTTGAGAGGGCCGCTAAAAAGGTGCCGAAATGCGCCCAAGCAATCGGTAACTACGTAACTAACGATTTGCTACGAGAATTGTCCGATTCCAATACGGCATTGAGCGAATGCAAGATTTCGCCCGACGGCTTGCTTTCGCTCGTTGAAGTAATCGAAAAAGGGGTCATCACCAAGCAGATTGCGAAAGATGTCTTTATTGAAATGTTCAATACGGGAGAGTCTGCTACAGAGGTAATTGAAAGAAAAGGGCTCAAGCCAGATTTTGATGAAGGTCAAGTGAAAGACTGGTGTCAGGAGGTGGTAAACGAGAACCCTCGTCCGGTAGAGGATTTTCGATCTGGAAACGATAAGGCCCTTAATGCTTTGCTCGGCCAAGTGATGAAGAAGAGTCGAGGCAAGGCTAGCCCGCAAATTGTTCAAGGTCTACTCAAGGAATTGTTGAGTTAGCTTTGTCTGGAGTGGGGACCGGATTGTCGGTCCGACTCTTGGTTATAGAAATAACGTCTCTACTGAGGTCACGATGGGACGGTAATTCAAACAAAGAAAAGCCATGAGCGAGGCAAAACCAAAAGGAGGTGGTCCAATAAAGGTGGAATTAAAAGCTGGGGGAACTCTGTGATGTTTTCACTGAGAGGGCTGGTGCGGTTTTCAAAGGTATCGCGGGCGAGACGAGGAATGGAACGGTTCTACTCAGCAATAGTTAGATATGAACGACCTGCGATTGTGTCTACAAGTCTAGAAGTGCCCTAAGTTAGGGACTGGTATTTAGACATTCTGTCTTGGATTGCAGGCGCTTAGTTCGATTGGTCTTTGCTTTAATTAGATTGCGGTGGAAAAAGGGGTCGCTTAAGGGTTACCGGCGATTTTTAGATCATGAAGTCATTCTACATAACAACTGCGATTGATTACGCTAATGGAAAGCCTCACCTTGGTCACGCATACGAGAAGGTTTTGACCGATGTGGTTGCCCGTTTTCGTCGCTTGATGGGTGACGAAGTCTATTTCTTGACCGGAATCGATGAGCATGGGCAGAAGGTACAGCAATCGGCAGGGGAACGTGGCATTACTCCCATTGAACTTTGCGATGAGGCGGCGGTTGCCTTCAAGGGACTCTGTGCGAGTCTAGATATTTCTAATGAAGATTTCATTAGAACGACTGAAGACCGGCACAAGAATGTCGTGCGATCCATTTTGCAAAAGCTGTTTGATCAAGGTGATATCTACAAAGCGGAATATAAAGGTTACTACAGTAAGCGAGCGGAGCAATTTTTGCAGGAAAAGGATCGCGATGAAAATGGCGATTGGCCGGAGATTTTTGGTGACGTTGAGGAAATTGCGGAAAGCAATTATTTCTTTAAGTTGAGCTGTCATCAGGAATGGCTTGTTGAACACCTCAAGACGAACGAGTCTTTTATCTATCCCCGTTTTCGAGCAAAGCAGGTGCTTGAGTTCCTGAAAGAGCCGATTAATGATCTCTGTATTTCCCGACCGCGGGAGCGATTGGAGTGGGGGATTCCACTCCCATTCGACGAGGATTATGTGACTTATGTTTGGTTTGATGCCCTGGTTAACTATGTATCCGCAGTTGGATACGGTACCGATTCGTTTGAAAAATACTGGCCTGCAGATTTTCACGTAATCGGAAAGGACATCCTCGTTCCACCTCATGCTGTGTATTGGCCCATTATGCTGAAGGCTGCAGGGATAGCGTTACCAAAGTGCCTTTTAGTTCATGGGTGGTGGTTGAAATCGGGAGCGAAAATGTCGAAGAGCACAGGGACCGTAATTGATCCGCTCGATTTGATTGACCAATTCGGATCGGATGCGTTTCGCTATTTTGTTACTCGTGAGATGAACGTCGGGCAGGACAGCGAGTTTTCGCAGGAAAGGTATATGTCCCGTTACAATTCCGACCTTGCGAACGATCTGGGAAACTTGCTGAGCCGGGCGCTTACAATGGTCGGCCGTAATTTTGAAGGAAAGATTCCCGGACCAAGCATCGAGGAGTCACTCGAATCAGAACTTTGGACCTTGTGGGAAGATACGCAGAAGAAGGTTTTAGATCTGTATGGCGAATTTCAATTTCACTCGGGCCTAGAGAAAACGTTTGCTTTTATCAGTGCGATAAATCGGTACGCGGAACAACGAGCTCCTTGGAAGTTGGCAAAATCGGAGGATCCCGAAGACAGGAAACGTTTCGAAACGTCTCTCTACGTAATGGCAGAATCCTTGCGCTTGGCAGTGGGGTTGCTCGAACCAGTCATGCCAAATACAACCGATAAAGTGTACGATCTGTTAGGTTGTACCAACGAGGCAGATTGGAACCGTCGATTGCTGCGAGGAGACACGCTAGTTGGACAAGAGATCGGTGAAAAGACGATTTTGTTTCCCAAGCCTCAAATGAAATCTTAAAACAGCGATTTTGTGGAAACGCTCCCGCTAGACCTTTCTCAGTCCCCGACAGAGACCGCACTTGAGACGTTTTTAAACGGCTGCCGTCAGCAAGCTATTCTGAAGAGCCATCCTCAGCTAGTGAGCATTTCGGTTGCTTCAGACTTACTTGACCCATTGGCAGTGCTCGAGTCGATTTATCACCCTAGCGAGCCGCACTTCTATGTAGAAAGACCCTCGGATTGCGTGGCTTTGGCGGGAGCAGAAGTGGCAATCCATTCAGCGTCCCGTTCTGGTGATCGGTTTGAATCTGCAAAGGCTTTCATTACCGATACCTTGGACAATGCGGTCGCTGTAGGAGATGCTACACTTCCTTTCTTTGGACCACACTTCTTTTGCGGTTTCACGTTTTTTGATGAGGTGGGGGATGGGGAGGCTTTTCCACCTGCGACCGTGTTTGTACCTTCTTGGCAGGTGAGCGTGAAAAGGGGAGTATGTGTCGCAACTGCGAACGCGCTAGTTGAGGAATGTAGCGATATTGAGTCTATTTCCAAACGTATATGGAATGCCAATACGAAATTCAAATCATTTGACTATCGGTCGGTTGATGTGTCTGCGAGCGACTCTAGACGTCCGGAATGGCGGATGGAGGAGGCCAGTGAGGAAGGTGACTTCAGTGATTCTGTAGGTCGGGCTATCAAGGAAATCGATTTAGAAGTATTTGAGAAAATTGTAATAGCGCGAGCCCGGGATTTGAGAGCTAATCAGGTATTTCACCCACTTGAGATTCTCAACGCAATGCGTGACCGGTACCCTGATTGTTATTCTTTCTCGTTTGCTAATGGGGAAGGTCAAAGTTTTATTGGCGCAAGCCCTGAGCGTCTGGTGAAAGTTGAGGACAAAGAGTTTGCTGCAGACGCTTTAGCAGGGTCGGCCCCTCGGGGTCTGTCTGCGAGGGAGGATGCGAGATTGGGATCGGAGCTGTTGAATAGCGAAAAAGATCGGTACGAACAGAAGGTGGTTTTGGATTCGATTTGTCGGCGTCTTGAATTTTTGGGTACTGAAATTCGATTAGAAAAGGAGCCAGCCTTGAAGCGACTCAGTAATGTGCAGCATCTTTACAACGAGGTGCGTGGAAAGCTGCTTGAGGGTACGAGTCTCTTGGATTTTGTGGAGCAGCTTCATCCGTCGCCCGCTGTAGGTGGGTCACCGAGGGGGCGAGCCTGTGAAAGAATATCTCATTATGAAGGTTTTGCCAGGGGACTGTATGCAGGACCGATTGGGTGGGTGGACAGTAATTTGGAAGGCGAATTTCTCGTGGCCATTCGTTCGGCTTTGATTGATGGCGACACTGCTCGGTTATATGCTGGAGTTGGTATCGTAAAGGGATCTATTCCAGAGAAAGAGCTGCAGGAGACGAATTTGAAGTTCAAAGCCCTGTTGGAGAATCTCGTCTAGATGCAACCCGAATTTTCAAATGTTAATGAGCTTTGGTCTCGGATCATTTCTGAAACACTGTGCAGCAAAGGGGTTCGGTTTGCGGTGATTTGCCCAGGGTCAAGAAGTTCTCCACTCGCGTTTGCGTTTGCCCGAACAGAAGGTATTGAATCAATTTCAATACTGGATGAACGTTCCGCCGGTTTTTTTGCCTTGGGACTCGCAAAACAAGAAGGATTACCCGTTGTCCTAGTATGTACGTCCGGAACGGCTGCGGCCAATTTCTATCCAGCTGTGATCGAAGCCTCAGAAAGTGGGGTTCCCTTGATTGTCATAACTGCGGATCGGCCTGAGGAATTGCGCGGATGCCGTGCGGGGCAGACGATTGTTCAAGTGGGTATGTATTCCATGTATCCAGTCTCTCAGGTAGAATTGCCTATTCCTAATGCGGATCCAAAGGCGTTAGAAGGTCTGAAGGCAGTTGTGGAAGAACAGGTGGATTTCTCGTTGGGTATTCCCTGTGGTCCCGTTCACGTAAATACGCCTTTCCGAGACCCGTTGGCACCTCTCTCTAATGGGACGTTCGTGAGTCCGATCTCTATGGATGAGCTAAGGGTCTTGTGTGAGTCCTCTTCGAAAGTCGAAGAACCCTTAATTGAATTAGGCCTAGACGAATTTACCCAGTCTGAACGAGGACTCATATTAGTCGGTTCTCCTCTGGTGGCGGTTAGTGAAAATTGGGTTCGAAATCTAGCGCGACTGGCAGATGGACTTAGGTGGCCGGTACTTGCAGATGGACTCAGTCCAATCAGGAATCATCAGAGTCTGTTTCCACGCTTGATTACCGGTTACAATGCGATTTGCCACGTCGTTGGCGGGGACTCGGAGCTGCTGCCTGATCGAATCATCGTGGTAGGTGATCTTCCCATCAGTAAGACCCTTCGAACCTGGTTAAAAGATCGGAATATTAAGTCTCAGTTTTTGACGCCCATTCCCGGTGATTTCGATTCAAATCGAGGTGATAGTGAGTCTCGGTATTACGACTTTAATCGAGCGTCACCGCAGGTGACGCGTCATAGCAACGATGCCTTTGCCTCAGCGTGGCAACGACTAGACGCGAAGGTGCGCCAATCTATCGAAGGAAGGTTGTCTCGTCTCGAGCCAGTTTTCGAGGGTTCGATTGCGGTAACGATGTCGAACTGTTTGCCGATGGGAAGCTCTCTATTTGTCTCTAATAGCATGCCACCACGGGATTTGGAATTTTTCTGGACTCCTAACGATCGACGTGTGGGTGTCTATTCCTCTCGAGGGGCGAATGGGATAGATGGTATTCTATCAACGGCTCTCGGGGTAGCGCATCGAGGTGAGCCGACTTTTCTTCTAACAGGAGATCTTGCCCTGCTTCATGATAGCAACGGAGGATTGGTAAGTAAGCGACTCGAAGGGTCGCTGACGATCATATTGATAAATAACGCTGGGGGAGGGATTTTTGAAATGCTCCCTGTAAGTCAGTTCGGAGAAGAGTTCGAAGAGTTTTTTGCGACTGATCAGCAGATCGATTTCTCGAAATGGGCAGCGACGTATAATATTGAATACATGAAAGCCAATACCCTTGAGGAATTTGAGATGTATTTAGGAAGAGAAGCTCGAGGAGGGGTTAGCCTGATTGAGGTCGTTACAGACCGCAAACGAGACGCCGTGGAACGAAAACGGATCTTCGCGGAAATCGCTAGTAGTTTATAGATTTGCTAAACGGTGAGCCTCTAACATTTCAGCTGCGAGACCGAAGCGAAGATTGAAAAAAGAAAAATAAATCGTCTCGCAACCAAGGAACTGCATTAGTTCGCACAGGATTATGGTAGCAGTCGGGAAAATGTCCGCTCGTTTGGTAGGAACGGCTAAATTTGTTATCCTCTCATCGAAGTTCATTTCAGAGACGCGATCGCGTATTGATCTGGCGGAGATAAAATCAAATCTCTTGTTAGTACCTGGCTCAGGTGCCAATTGGGATAAGATTGACGCGGTGCCCCCGGTGAACACCGCAGTGGTGATTCCAGGATCAGGTTGTATAGAAGATCGCTGGAGTGTAGTTCTTACGGCGTTCTCTATATTCTCTCGTTGAGTCAGAGATACCGGTTTCTTGCGATCATGAAGGAACTGTGATGCGAGTCGAACGGCGCCGAGATCGAAGCTGTGTGAAGCGACGGAAACTTTGTTCTTGAATCGAATACACTCTAAAGAGCCTCCACCAAGGTCAGAGAGTGTGAAATCATTGAGGTTCACAAGTGCTGGATCCTGCAAAACGCCTTTACCGATAAGGTTAGCTTCTTCAGCTCCTGAAAGGGTTCTCAATTCAATGCCGGTCGCAGTCCGGATGGAGTCTACGAATTTATGGCTATTGTGAGCGTCTCGTACAGCGCTGGTCGCAACGATTGAAAGCTCGTTTAGGTTGTGTTGAGAAGCGATCGAATGAAGTCGGGCTACGGCTTGAGTCCCATTCTTTATCGCGCCGGATTCGATTATAGGAGGGTTCCTTGTCATTCCCTCGCCAATACGTACTTCTTCGACTTCAAAGTAAACATGACGAACCTCTGTGCCACCCAAGCCTTCAGCAATCTGCAGCTTTATAGAATTGCTTCCTATATCAATAATACCGACCCGAATAGCTTTCATCGCTAGAGGACAAATTTCCGCGGGGCAATCACCACCGCAAATTCACCTTTCTTAATCGAGGTTTTAAAGGTCTCGGCAACAGGGGCCAAGGCGCCGGTCGTGATGGATTCGAATCGCTTGGTCAGTTCTCTTCCAATGCAAACGAAACGATCCGGCCCGAGGATTTCTAGCATTTCGGCTATGAGTTTTTCGATACGATGACAGGATTCATAGAGGATGATTGTGTATGTAAAATCGATGTGGCTTTCGAGAAAGCGCCTCCGTGCGGTACTTTTAGGAGAGAGGAATCCCACAAAAAGAAAACCGTTGGAAGGGAGGCCGCTCGCAGAAAGGATGGTTGTGGCGGCACAAGGGCCCGGAACGGGAATAACGGGTATAGATCGTGCGTGACATTGGCGAGTTAAGCGAAACCCCGGATCGCTAACGGCAGGAGTTCCTGCATCGGAAATGAGGGCAACCGACTCTCCGTTCGCTAGCCGGTCGGCGATTGATATCGCCATGGTGTGCTCATTTTTGTCGTGGTAGGAAACCAGCCGATTCTTGATTCCCAATTTTGAAAGCATACCGCCGGAGACGCGTGTGTCCTCACAGGCGACAAATGAGACTTTTTCCAGTAAGGAGCGGGCCCGCTCGGTTAAGTCTGCTAGGTTCCCTATAGGCGTGGCGACGACGTAAAGCGAGCCTAGTTCAGGCGTGAGTGACTGATTTACCCCTTCCATCCTCGGTTGGGTCGAGTCAGAAATCTTTCTGGAGCGACGGGAGCTGAACTAGCGGCTCGTTCCACCCATTCCCGGAACGCCACCCTCCCAGTCTTTGGGACGGCTCCAAGGAATCGTTGACTCATCCACTTCGGTGCAGCCGGTGAATATTAGAGTCAGGCTGACGGTCGCAATTGCGAGAAAGAGGGAAAGCAGTTTTTTCATAATCTATCAATTTGGGCTAACAATGAGATCACCCGCTCTGGGGTCGATTTTCGCAGATCTTGGCAGAATTCTCACGATGCTCAAGTTTTCCTTTACTTCACTTATATGAATTTTTGCGATGGATTCCCCTTCTCGCTAAATTTCGAGGAGATGGTCGAGCCGAATGCCACTGGTATAGCCGAGGCTGACGATCACGAAAGAGGATTGCGGCCCGACGGTAAGGATTCTTCTATTCGCATCTCTCGGGCCTGGCTTTAGGTTTCCCATAACCCTCTGCAGTGGAGGGACTAGCTATCTTCAAGGGAGTGCTTTCCAGTTTGATAATGGTTGATTCCAGTGAAGCAATCTTCTGTTCGTAGGAATTGGCCTCTTCTAGCGTGATCGAATTCGCTTTTTGGGCGGCCATCTCTTTCTTCAAATCCGTTAGGGAACGCTACAGATTCTCTTATTTATCAATCCGCATTTCCAACTCCTCTGTAAAACGCTGGTTTTCCCGCTTCAGCCGAATGGACCGAGGCGTTAATTCTGCCTTACGCAGACACTGAAAAAGTCGCTTCGTGCCAGGCTCCGGAACTGGATTTCCGGATCCCGGAAGTTTCGTTCGCGGCGAGATGAGTCGCGAGTTTGTATATGAGCTCCGCTTCTGTGCTTCGGCCAATCGCTTGAGCGAGGCCGGGTGCATCCAGGCCTTCCCCTTTGGCTTCTTGGAGTGAAGCCGTGATCGCTTTACAGAGATCGATCGCAATCCCAGCTGCTTTCTTGCCTGCTTCTACTCCTGGCTGGTGATAGGCATTGATTCCGACGAGAGAAGCGTAAAGACCAACAGCGCGTTCATACAGTGCTATGAGGCGGCTAACCGATTCTGGGCTAACCGCGTCAGTTGTGATCGTAACCGATTCCCGTCCTTTCTCACTGAGGGCGTCTCTCGTACCGAGATAAAAGCCTTGAAGAAAGTTTCCGGAAGTGACGCCGTCCTCCACCTCGATGGAGGGACCAGTTCGATCTTTTAGGATTTCGATGAAGGTGACGAAGAAATTCGGAATACCATCTCGGAGCTGCTGAACATAAGCGTGTTGATCGGTGGAGCCTTTGTTTCCATAGACGGAAATTCCCTGGTTTATCACATTCCCCTGTAGATCGAATTCCTTCCCTAAACTCTCCATAATAAGCTGCTGGAGGTAGCGTGAAAAAAGGAGAAGGCGGTCTTTATAGGGAAGCACAACCATGTCTTTTTTCCCTTTGCCATCGGTTGCATGGTACCAGGATAGGGCGAGCAGGGCAGCGGGATTGCTCTTGATCGAAGTCTGGCGGGTCAGCGCGTCGACGGCCTTTGCCCCAGATAGCAATGCGTCGACATCGATTCCCTGGAGTGCGGCCGGTAGGAGTCCTACCGGACCCAGCACGGAGGTGCGTCCACCGACCCAGTCCCACATCGGAAATCGGGCGATCCAGTTTTCATTTATGGCGACTGTATCCAGCTTGCTTCTATCGCCCGTGATTGCGACGGCGTGGGCGGCGAAATTAAGACCTTTTTTTTCGTAGGCTGTTTTCGCCTCTAGCATACCGTTTCTTGTTTCGGCAGTTCCACCAGATTTAGAGACAACCAGGCTGAGCGTCTGGCCGAGATTGTCCCCGATAGCATCAAGTACAAGGTCCATTCCATCGGGATCAGTATTATCGAAGAAGTGAATACGGGCCTTGTCTTGGGAAGGATTCCCAAGAGCGTAGCTCACGAACTGGGGTCCCAATGCGGATCCTCCGATACCGATGACTAGGATGTCCGAAAAGACGCCGTTTTGGCCTTTGATCTGCCCTGAGTGGATGCTTGAAGCGAATTGCTTAATTCGTTCAATTGTCTCCTTAATCTCGACTCTCAGCTTTTGCGTGGGGGCCCGTTCCGGGTCTCTAAGCCAGTAGTGCCCCACCATTCTTCCCTCGTCTGGGTTGGCGATTTCGCCTTTTTCCAAAGCGTCCATATCTTGAAACGCCTTTGCAAATCGCGATTCGAATGCTTCGAAGTCGTCATCCTTCAATCCGATCCGGCTGAGATCAATAGCTAGGCTGACTTCCGGAAAATAAAATGAGTATTTTGTGAATCGTTCCCAAGACATGGTGACTGAATTATGAAGTTCGAATTATAAATGATGAGGAGGCATAGTTTGAAGGAATTTCAGTTAGTGGGCGATCTCCCATCTTAAAATCGTAATTATCGGGTGCTCGGAGATTGCCCCCTACCATTTTGAAAACTACAGATATTTGTCGGTGACGGCTCCTTCTGAAGCGGAAGCGACTAGTTTTGCATATTTGCCAAGTACGCCACGCTTTTCTCCCGCACCGGCAGGTTGATACGCGTCCATCCGCAGGTTGTATACATCCTGAGGAATGTTCAGTGAAATCGTGTTTCTAGTGGCGTCAATCTCGATTTCGTCGCCGTTTTGCACAATTCCAATCGGTCCGCCACAAGCGGCTTCCGGTGTGATGTGGCCGACGTCGAATCCGTGGCTACCTCCGGAGAAACGACCATCCGTGATAAGAGCTACTTCCTCAATAAGCCCACGCCCGGCGACAGCCGAGGTCGGTGAAAGCATTTCCCGCATTCCAGGGCCGCCTACAGGACCCTCATTGCGAATGACGACTACATCACCTGCTACGACATCACCGCGAAGGATCCCCTGCAGGGAGTCTTCCTCGTTTTCGTAGACTTTCGCGGTGCCCTTGAAGTAGAGACCTTCCTTCCCCGTGATTTTGCCAACGGCACCAGTTGGGGCGAGGTTGCCTTTGAGGACGCGCAGGTGCGAAGTTTCTTTGATGGGCTGATCCCAAGGCCGGATAATGTCCTGTTCGTTCGGATACGCGGGATAGGGTCCTACTTCTTGGAGGTTCTCCGCGATTGTCTTGCCTGTAACGGTTAGGCAATCGCCATTTATTAGGCCGCGATCTAGGAGGATCTTCATCATCGGCTGAATGCCCCCAATGCGAATCAAGTGGGACATGTTGTACTTGCCGAATGGCTTGACGTCGGCGAGCACGGGGACTTTCTCACCGAGACGTTCGAAGTCGTCGATAGACAACTCGACATTTGCGGAGTGAGCAATGGCGAGTAGGTGGAGAATTATGTTGGTCGATCCACCAAGGGCAATGCAGGTCGTGATCGCGTTTTCGAAGGACTTTTTGGTTAAAATGTCACTCGGTCTCAGATTTTGGTCGATGAGATGGAAAACTGCTTTGCCTGCGTTCTCGCAATCGATGCGTTTTTCTTCACTTACCGCTAGCTGGGCGCTCGAACCTGGCAGGCTCATTCCGAGGACCTCAATCGCACTGGCCATTGAGTTGGCCGTGTACATGCCTCCACAGGAGCCGGGACCCGGTATGCAGGTAGATTCAATCTTCTTAAGTTCAGCATCGTCAATTTCGCCACGAGCGTGCCGGCCGACCGCTTCAAAAATTGAAACGATATCTGTTGGCTGCCCCTTATGAACGCCTGGGAGGATCGAACCGCCATACACGAATACGGAGGGACGGTTCAGCCGAGCAATCGCCATCATGCATCCAGGCATATTCTTGTCGCAGCCGCCAATCGCGACCAGTCCATCCATTCCTTCACCTGCGACGACCGTTTCGATGGAGTCCGCTATGACTTCCCGAGAAACCAAGCTATAGCGCATGCCTTTTGTGCCCATGCTTATACCGTCGGAAATCGTTATGGTCGAGAAATTCACTGCTTTGCCGCCTGCTTCGTTGGCCCCTTTGGTCGCGTGAGTCGCAAGTTCGTCGATATGCATGTTGCAGGGCGTCAAGTCGCTTCCTGTTGAGGCAATTGCGATCTGGGGCTTTTTGAAATCGTCGTCACCGAATCCCACGGCTCTTAGCATGGAGCGAGCGGGGGCACGATCGTTGCCATCTACGACGACAGAGGAATGGGGACGATTACAATTTTGGTTTTCTGTGGTCACGTATTTGGTATTGTTGATAACTTTGCGTTGCTTTCTTTCGTGGAGCTTGTAGCCCCTAGGCAGGATTACGGCAGGAATCGTGAAAAAGAGACCCTTTACATCAGAGGTTTTAGTTGCGATCAAGTTATTCCCCATTTCGAATTACACAAATTCTGCAGACCTTTTTTAAATGGCATTCAGCTTAGACAGAGTATTGAAGTCGCTTCTATTCGGAGCATCTGGTCCCTTGAGCACCAAGGACATCCAAAAGGTATTTTCCAAGTTCCACGAGCAAATCGAGCTAATGCCTGAAATGGAGGTAGCGACTCCGGAGGAAGACGAGGAGACGAATGTGGAACAGCCGTTTTTGGAAGCGGAGGGCATGCCCACTTCAGATGTGCCCTCTCTAGTGACCGCCGGTCAGATACGAGAATCGATTGACCGTATTTCCGCTGAGCTTAAAGAGCGTGACGAGGTATATCGCTTGGTAGAGCGGCACGATGGATTCGTTTTTGTGACCTCTCCCACCGTCGGGGAATGGATTCGCTTGCTTCGCGACGAGCCAAGGCCGTTGAAGCTAACCCAGTCTGCACTCGAAACATTGGCAGTGATTGCCTATCGCCAGCCAGTGGTTCGCTCGGAAGTGGAGAAGATCCGTGGGGTTTCGATTGACAGTGCCTTGAGCCGACTAATGGAGCGTGACCTCGTTCAAATTGTTGGACGAGCAGAGCTTCCGGGGCGGCCGATTCAATACGGTACCAGCGAAGCGTTTCTCGAATTTGTAGGTGTGAGGACGGTGGAAGAACTGCCCTCTTCAGATGTTTTGTCACCTCGTCAAATCGATGAGTGGCTCCACGAAGTATCCAACCAACGTCACGTAACGGAAACGGAAATGGGATTACCTGAGGGAGAGCGGACTGATGGGAGCGCAGAGGAGGTTTCAGGCGAATCCGATATTGGGGGGGAGTCGAGGGAGACCGGCGAGGTCGAGAAACTCGAGCAACCCCTCGAAGACGATGCTGATCGCGAGGCGATCTGACTATGAGCTTGGACGATCAGAGAAAACGGATCGACGAACTGGATGAGCAAATCCTCAGCCTGCTCAATGAGCGTGTTCGCTGTGCGGCTGAAATTGGTCGGATAAAGCACCAGAATGGTGGTGAAATCTACGTCGCGAGCCGAGAGGAGCAAGTATTCCGCAAACTTGAAGCTCTGAATAAAGGCCCGCTCGATGGACTGGCTATAAGATCTATATACAGAGAGGTTATGTCAGCCGCGATCGCTCTAGAGAAGCCGATGCTGATTGCTTACCTTGGCCCAGAAGCGACTTTTACCCATCAGGCAGCGATTAAGAAATTCGGTCAGAGTATAGATTATTTGGCGACGCCTTCAATTACGGACGTGTTTCACACGGTGGCAAAAGGTGAGGTGGATTACGGTGTAATTCCGATTGAAAACTCGACTGGTGGCTCGGTGCTGGATTCGATGGACATGTTTTTCGATTCGGAGTTGAAAATTTGTGCTCAGATTTACCTAACCATTACGCAAAATCTGATTTCGCAGTCATCAATCGACAAGATCAGGAAAGTGTACTCGAAGGACCAGGGCATCCTGCAGTGCCGGGACTGGCTACATTTGCACATGTCAAAGGCATCTTTACACAACTGCGAGAGCACTACCAAGGC
>Ga0163109_10001058_pt1 | contig 21845 bp, 15 predicted proteins | sample CRUFie1St13metaG_FD_108704 | JGI IMG/M metagenome (GOLD analysis project Ga0163109, IMG submission 108704) | Marine microbial communities from the Costa Rica Dome - CRUD Field 142mm St13 metaG | ecosystem: Environmental > Aquatic > Marine > Oceanic > Photic zone | place: Costa Rica: the Eastern... | reverse complement strand
CTCATTGAACGCCGTTTGTCCTTTCTCGCCAGGAATGAAAAGCTGTAAATTCCCCAGTAAGTGACCAACCAAAAACAAGCAGAGAAACAGGCCTGTAAGGGCCATAACGTACTTTTTCGCGATCGACGATTTGAGAATTCCCGACTTGCTCATTTCAGGAAACAAAAATACGCCACGCCAGTCCGGATGCCAAGTAGAAGCGTTCTAAGTCCTAGCCGAAGGGAATGAAAAGGGGAAGACCCGCAATGGACCTTCCCCACGCGGTCATGACGCGTCCGAACGCTTCTCCAACATCAGCATCTCCCCAGCCACAACTTCAGTGACGTAGCGGGTGTGCCCTTCTCCATCCTCGTACGTTCGGTACGTCAGCCGCCCTTCGACGGCCACTTCTGCCCCCTTTTTCAAGTATTGACCAGCCACTTCCGCCAGACCGCCCCATGCGACCACGTCGTGCCACTGGGTGCGTTCCACTCGCTCTCCCTCACCGTTCCGGAAGGATTCATTGGTCGCCACAGGAAACCGGGCTTTCACCTTTCCGTCGTCGAAGGTGATTGTTTCGGCGTCTTTGCCGAGTCGTCCAATCAATTGGACTTTGTTGCGCAATGCATTCATTTGTTTGGGTTGTTGTTGGGGCCAAACCTCCCCCCGGAATCCCACGTCCCGACAAGGAATTCACCCGCGTTGCAGCGATGTTGAAGAACGTCGTTCGTCACCTTGCTGCGCGCTACCTTTGCCGCCCATGACTGACGTTCGAGTTCGCTTTGCCCCTAGCCCCACCGGGCCACTCCACATGGGTGGTGTCCGGACTGCGCTGTACAACTGGTTGTTCGCCCGTGCCCACGGTGGAACCTTCATTTTGCGCATCGAAGACACCGACCAAGGCCGGTTTGTGGAGGGTGCTGAGGCGTACATCGAAGAAGCGCTGGCGTGGTGCGGTTTGTCCCCCGATGAAGGGGTGACGGCGGGTGGAGCATGCGGGCCATATCGCCAAAGCGAGCGAAGCGAACTGTACCGCGACGCCGTGCACGACTTGCTCGACCAAGGGTTGGCGTATGAAGCGTTTGACACCCCGGAGGAGTTGGATGCGTTGCGCAAAGCCGCAGAGCCTGATGTGTTTCAATACGACGCCCAAACCCGCGGTTCGCTCCGAAACAGCCTCGCGCTCAGCGAAACGGAGGTGGCCCAATTGAAGGCTTCTGGCGCCCCTTTTGTGGTCCGGTTCAAGACGCCCGATGTGGAAGAAGACGTGACGTTCGACGACGCCATCCGCGGCAGCGTGACGTTCAAGTCGGGCGTAATAGACGACAAGGTGCTGATGAAGGCCGACGGGTTGCCCACCTACCACCTTGCCAACGTGGTGGACGACCACCACATGCGCATCTCTCACGTGATTCGTGGGGAAGAATGGTTGCCGAGTGCCCCTTTGCATGTGTTGCTGTACCGGGCGTTTGGCTGGGACCATCCAGTGTTTGCCCACTTGCCGCTGATCTTGAAGCCCACGGGCAACGGAAAACTGAGCAAGCGCGACGGCGATGCCGGCGGGTTCCCCGTGTTCCCCACCAATTGGACGGATCCCAAAACAGGGAACACATGGCCGGGCTACCGCGAACAAGGGTACGCGCCGGAGGCGTTCGTCAACATGCTGCTCATGCTGGGATGGAACCCCGGAGACGAGCGGGAACTCTTCACGGCTGAAGAAGCGGCCAAGGAATTTTCCCTCGAGCGCGTGGTCAAATCAGGTGCGCGCTTCAACCCCGACAAAGCCAAGTGGTTCCAGGAGCAACACCTTCGCAACGCGGGGTCTGAAGCCCATGTGGACGCCTTGCACGCGCTTGCCGAGGCACAGGGCGTGAAGTGGACAGCGGCACAATGCCACACCGTGTTGGACATGATGCTCGAGCGCGCGGCTTTCCTGCCTGAAATCATGACCACGGGATGGTTGTTTGAGGCGCCCACCGACTTCAACGCCAAGCTCGTGCGCAAGAAGTGGAAAGACGAAACTGCCGGGTACTTGCATGACCTCGCAGCCGTGTTGGACGGGGTGGAGGATTTCACCAGCGAGCGTGTCGAAACAGCCTTCAAAGGGTTTTTGGAGGCCCGTGAACTCGGGTTTGGTCAAGTGTTGTTGCCCTTCCGAATTGCCCTGACTGGGGAAGGCGGAGGGCCCTCGATGTTTGACTTTGCGGCCTTCCTCGGAAAGGAAGCCACCTTGGACCGATTGAACCGCGGCGTGGATGCCGTGTTGGCGTTGAAAGCAAGCGAAAAAGGATGACGACCAACCAAATTCACGTGAACGGGCTCCGGTTTTGGGCCCACCACGGATGCATGGAAGAAGAGGCCATCATCGGCCAAGCGTACCGCGTGGACGTCACGCTGTGGGTGAACCTCGCGCCCAGCGCCGCCACCGACGACCTCACCCAAACCGTGGACTACGTCGACGTGCACCGCATTGTGAAGCGTGAAATGGGCGTGCGCAGCAAACTCGTGGAGCAGGTGTGCCAGCGCATCGTGGCTGGCTTGCGTGAGGAGCTTCCGTTGGCCGAAGCTGTGGAAGTGAAGGTCACCAAATTTCAGCCCCCCATCGGCGGAGACTGCGACCACATTGCGGTCGTGATGCAGGGCTGAGGCGCGGAGGCCTTGGTCGAAGTCACAAAGACATTTCTGGAACGTGGTCGGGGACCACGAGCTTGCCCGCCGTGGCGGCGACAATGTCGTCCACGCTGACGCCGGGCGCCCGTTCCACAAGGTGGAAAGCGCCGTCGCGGATGTCGAGCACGGCGAGGTTGGTCACCACACGCTTCACGCACCCCACTCCCGTGAGCGGGAGCGAACAGGCGTCGAGAAGCTTCGAGGCCCCGGCGCGGTTGGTGTGTTGCATGGCCACGATGATGTTCTCGGCCGAGGCCACGAGGTCCATCGCGCCGCCCATCCCCTTGACCATCTTGCCTGGGATTTTCCAGTTGGCGATGTCGCCGTTGGACGCGACCTCCATCGCGCCGAGCACCGTGAGTTGCACGTGGCGGCCGCGGATCATGGCGAAGGACGTGGCGCTGTCAAAAAAGACCGCGCCGGGCATGGCCGTGATGGTTTGCTTGCCCGCATTGATGAGGTCGGCGTCTTCTTCCCCTTCCATCGGGAACGGGCCCATGCCGAGGATGCCGTTTTCGCTTTGGAATTCCACCTCCATGCCTTCCGGAATGTGGTTGGCGACGAGGGTGGGAATGCCGATGCCGAGGTTGACGTACCACCCGTTCTGAACCTCTTGCGCAATGCGCTTGGCGATGCCGTTCTTGTCCAACATGGCGTTCAGTTTGAAGGGGTTTGAACCGTCCGTTGCTCGATGCGCTTTTCGTAGCCTTCGCCTTGGAAGATGCGCTGCACAAAGATGCCCGGCGTGTGGATGCTGTTGGGGTTGAGTTCTCCTTCGGGAACGAGTTCTTCCACCTCGGCGACGGTGATGCGGCCGGCCATGGCCATCATGGGGTTGAAGTTTCGGGCGGTCGCCTTGTACACGAGGTTGCCCGCTGTGTCGCCCTTCCATGCTTTAACCAACGCGAAGTCCGCAGTGAGGGCGGATTCGAGGATGTGCGGCTTGCCGTCAAACTCCCGCACCTCTTTGCCTTCGGCGACTTCCGTGCCGTACCCAGCCGGGGTGAAAAAGGCGGGAATGCCCGCACCACCCGCGCGACAGCGCTCTGCCAGGGAGCCTTGCGGGATGAGGTCCACCTCGAGTTCGCCGCTCAGCATTTGGCGTTCGAACTCGTCGTTCTCGCCGACGTAAGAGGAAATCATCTTGCGGATTTGGCGTTGCTGGAGGAGTAGACCGAGGCCAAAATCGTCCACCCCCGCGTTGTTCGAAATGCACGTCACCCCGCGGACGCCGCGGCGGACAAGCTCCGCAATGCACTTTTCAGGAATGCCACACAGGCCAAACCCGCCCAGCATCAGGGTCATGTTGTCGGCCACACCCTCAAGGGCAGCTTGGGGTCCGGAGACCACTTTGGAAATCGCCATGGCTGAATGTCGTTGAGTCAGAAATGGATCAGTTGAACAAGTCGTCGTCGTCCAACGGGTCAAAGGTAGGCCCACGCAGTTCCCCGATTTCCTTGCACGTCAACGTGTCTCCCCCGATGCTCTCAGGCCGCAAGAAATCGTCTTGGCTGACGGCCAGCTCCTCGTCGGCGTAGACGTCCTTCATGAAGAAGCCGTAGATGGGCAGGCCTGTGTTGGCGCCTTGGCCCAAACGCGTGGTCGAAAAGCGCACCGTCGGGTCTTGTGCTCCGACCCACACGCCCGTCACGAGGTCGGGGGTCAAGCCCATGAACCAACCGTCGGTGTTGTTTTGGGTGGTGCCGGTCTTGCCCGCCATCGGGACGCGAATGCCATCGTAGTCCCGGGCGTCGGAATCGTACCGGATGCGGATGCCCGTGCCCATCTTCTTGCCCTTTTCCTCGTTCCAGGCTCCGTCCACCACGCCCTTCATCATTTGGATCACCTGGTACGCGGTGCGGTCATCGAGGCCTTCGCGGATGTCCTGCACCGGTTCATAGATGGGGTTGCCAAACCGGTCTTCGATGCGCGCGATGAAGGTGGGCTCAACGTACACGCCTTGGTTCACGAGCGAGGCATTCGCGCTGACCAATTCGCGGAGCGTCAGTTGCGCCACGCCGAGCGCGATGGACGGCACGTTGGGGATGTCGCTTTCGATGCCCAAAGCGTGCGCCAGGTCGATCACACGACGGGTGCCGTAGTCCTTGATGAGCTTCGCGGTGACGGTGTTCATGGAGTTCGCCAACGCGTACTCGAGCGTCACCATCTCCCCGTAATCCTCGTCGGAATTGTCCGGACACCATCGCGGGGGGTCGCTGCCTGGAGGAAGGTCGATGCACGTCTTTTGGTTGGGGAACTCGTCGCAGGGTTCTGCCCCCAAGCGCAGCGCCGTGGCGTACACAAACGGCTTGAAGGTCGAGCCGACCTGCCGGCGGCTTTGGCCCACGTTGTCGTATTTGAAATGCTTGAAATCAATGCCGCCCACCCACGCTTTGATGTGGCCGGTGGCGGGCTCCATGGACACGAGACCGGCGTGCAAAATGGTCTTCCGGTGCAAGATGCTGTCCAGGGGCGACAGCACCGTATCGACGGCGCCTTTGTGCGAAAACACCTTCATCGCCACGGGCTTCTCAAACACGCGGCGCATCTCTTCGTCTGAGCGGGCCAACCACGTGTGGCCGCACCCTCCTTTCTCGGCATTGCACACATGCCCGGCGCGCCCGTTGGCCATGGTGGTGGAGCCGATGTAGTAGCCGGGGCGGTTGCACGACGGGCACAATTTGCCGATGCCCTTCTTGTAGCGGTCTGAATCACGCATGGCCACATCGATGATGGCTTGGCGCGCCTCCGGTTCGATCTCTTCGAAAAAGGGCGCCACCTCATCTGGACGCTCACTCAGGTCCCGCTCAAAACTGGCCTGCAACTCCCCCGCCAAATGCCGATGCACCGAGTTTTCCGCGTAGTCCTGCATGCGGCTGTCGATGGTGGTGATCACCCTGAGGCCGTCGCGGTAAATGTCGTAGGCCGAGCCGTCGGCCTTGGCCAACACGAAGTTCCCGTCGTCGCCCTTCTCGGCCAGCATGCGCTTCAACTCCGCGCGCAACGTCTCGCGGAAATAAGGCGCAGCGCCCTCGTCGTGGCTGACACGTTGGAATTGCAGCCCGAGCGGCTGAGATTGCAGCGAGTCGGCCGTGGCGGCAGCGAGGTGGCCGTATTTGGCCATTTGAGAAAGCACCACATTTCGGCGTTCCTGCACAAGCTCCGGACGGCGAAGCGGGTTGTAAAGCGCGCTGTTTTTGAGCATGCCCACGAGCATCGCAGACTCCTGCACATTGAGCTCCGACGCCGGCTTGTTGAAGTACACATTGGCCGCGCTTTCAATCCCAACCGCTTGGTTGATGAAGTCGTAGCGGTTGAGGTAAAGGGCGATGATTTCCTCCTTGGTGTAGTGGCGTTCCAGTCGGGAGGCGATGATCCACTCCTTGGGCTTTTGGAGGACTGCGCGCTCAAAAAAGCTGGTCGTCTCGTACTGGTCCGTGAACAGCAGCTTCGCCAGCTGTTGGGTGATGGTGGAGCCCCCGCCGCGTTTGCCCATGTAGGCAATGGCCCGAGCCAAACCGATGAAGTCGATGCCCGCGTGCTCGTGGTACCGCGCATCTTCCGTGCTGATCAGGGCCTCCACGAGATGGGGAGGCAAGGTTTCGAACCGCGCGTCCGAACGGTTTTCCGTGTAGTAACGGCCCAAAACCTTGCCGTCCATGGAATACACGCGGGTGGCAAAATCGGTTTTGGGGTTGGCGAGCGCCTCCGTGTCAGGCAACTCTCCCAAGCGGGCCAACATCACCAGGCCTCCAAGTCCCAGCAAGGGACCAAGGCCCACAAGCCACAACAGCAACTTCCAAGGGATCCGCTTCATGCCTCGAAGATGCAACGTACGAGCCCTTCCATGAGAGGGGCTTTGGATTCGTTGTGAGCACCGGTGCGTGAATTCCTCACGGAGGCGGTTGGCACGGCGTACATTTGCCGCATGGTTGCCTTGATCAAAGCCGCACAGCTCCTGCTCAGCCTATCCATCCTCGTGGTCCTTCACGAATTGGGCCACTACTGGGCCGCACGCGCTTTCAAAACCCGCGTGGAGAAATTCTACCTCTTCATGAACCCTGGGTTTTCGCTGTTCAAAAAACAAATTGGCGAAACGGAGTGGGGGATTGGATGGCTTCCGCTCGGCGGCTACGTCAAAATCGCCGGCATGATCGACGAGAGCATGGACACCGAGCAAATGGCCCAACCGGCCCAGCCATGGGAGTTTCGTTCCAAGCCCGCGTGGCAGCGCCTGATCATCATGCTTGGCGGCATCATCGTCAACCTGATTCTGGGCTTTGTGATCTACTCCGGCGTGCTGTTCGTTTGGGGTGAGACCAAACTCGCCAACGAACACCCCGTCAACGTCGACCCCAAACTCGAGGCCCTTGGCTTCCAGGACGGCGACCGCATCCTCGGCTACAACGGCGAAACGCTTCTGTACTACAGCGACCTCCGCATGGAGGGGTTCAACAACCGCGTCACGCAAGTGGACATCCTGCGCGACGGCGAAATGGTGTCGCTTGAGCTTGATCAGGAGCTCGGCCAAACCTTCATCGACGAAGGCATCCGTCGCCCGTTCTCGTTGCTGTATCCATGCGAAATTGCCGAGGTCGGTGAAGGAAGTCGGGCAAGCGCCGCGGGCCTCGAAGCGGGAGACCGCATCCTGGCAGTGGGGAACATGGATTTGCCGTATTTCGAAACGGTGCGCGAGGCCATCCAAGCCCATCCCGAGACGCCACTGCGCCTCACCGTGGAACGCTCAGGCCAAACCCTTGAACTCGACGCCGTCCCCGACAGCGCAGGCAGCCTGGGCTTCTTTGTCCATCCCGCGGCGCATTATGCCGAGATGTTTCCGCCCCTGCACATCGAATACGGCCTGGCGTCGTCCATCGGAGCTGGATACGTCACCGCCTGGGAAACGCTCCAGGATTACGTGCGCTCGATGCGGTTCCTGTTCACGAAAAGCGGCGCCTCCCAAGTGGGCAGCCTCGTGACATTTGGTAGCATTTTCGACGCCGGATGGGACTGGGAGATTTTTTGGCGCAACACCGCGTTCTTCTCCCTGATTTTGGCCTTCATGAATTTGCTGCCCATCCCCGCACTGGACGGCGGCCACGTCATGTTCACGCTCTACGAGATGGTGGCTGGGCGCCCCGCCCCTGAAAAGGTGCTCGAACGGGCGCAGTTGATTGGCATCGTCCTGCTCCTCTCGCTCATGGTGTTTGCGTTAGGAAACGACTTCTTCCGTTTGTTTACTGGCGGTTTTGGGTGATTTTGCAAGCATGACCTTGCTTTCCATCCTCGACTCAGGCCTGGAACTCTCGGCCTCAGACATCAACGCCTACGGGTTGGTGATTGGCGGCAGTGCCGTCATCATCCTGTCCTACTTCGCCAACTTGTTGGCAAGGCGCACCAACATCCCAAGTGTCCTCGTGCTGATCGCGATGGGCATTGGCATCCGCCAAGGGCTGTCCGCTGTGGGGCTCCATGAAATCCCCTTCGAAGGGTTGGTGTTGGAACTGCTTGGAACCGTGGGGTTGATCTTCATCGTGTTGGAGGCGGCACTCGAGTTGGAGCTGCGTCGGGACAAACTCACCCTGATCTTGCGAAGCGCAACCCTGGCGCTTGTGGCGTTGGCGCTGAGCACCGGAGCCATTGCGGGATTCTTGCATTTGGCCTTGGGCATGCCCATCGTCAACGCCGTGGTGTACGGCATTCCGCTGTCCATCATGAGCAGCGCCATCATCATTCCGAGTGTCGGCGGGTTGTCTCCCGCATCCCGCGAATTCATGGTGTACGAGAGCACCTTCTCCGACATCTTCGGCATCATGGCCTTTTACCTGCTGCTCGGCAACCAGGAGGCCACCTCAAGCAGTGAGGTGTTGACCAACGTCGCGGTCAATTTGCTCGGCACCCTGGCCATTTCCGTGGTCGTGTCCTACCTCATGGTCTACGTGTTGCAGAAGATCGAAAGCGGCGTTCGGTTGTTTTTGAGCATCGCTGTGCTTCTCCTGATTTACGCCATCCAGAAGCTCTTTCATCTCAGCCCACTCATCCTCATTTTGATTTTTGGGTTGATGTTGAACAACCACAAATTGTTCTTTCCGGATTGGTTGGGCATCACCAATGGATGGCCTGGGAAGCTTCTGAAGGACGAGCGCATGAAGGCCTTGCACCACGACTTTCACATTCTGACGCTCGAGAGTGCATTTGTGATCCGCACTTTCTTTTTTGTGCTGTTTGGGATGACTGTGAGTTTGGGCGTTCTCTTGGATGTGGAGGTCCTCCTTCAAGGCTTGGTCATCAGCGTCCTGCTTTACGTCGTCCGCTTGCTGCTGTTGGCCATCATGCGCCAAAAGCCGCTCTCCCCCCTCCTGTACATCGCACCCCGTGGACTCATCACGGTCCTTTTGTTCTTTGCCATTGAATCGCAATACAGCCACATGGTCTTCGATGGTTTTGACCAAGGGGTCTTGCTGGTGGTGATCCTCACGACTTCCCTCGTGATGACGGCCGCCCTGATTTCTCAGGGCGGAGGCATTCAACCGGTGCCGGAACACGATTTGGAATCGCTTCCCGAAGCGCCCCGGGCCGTGGCTCCTCAGGGGCCTTTGGCAGGCGCCGAGCACGGAGTCGATGCACCCGCCAACGCCGAGCTCTCCGGCACGGGCACGGAATCCGCAGGGGCCGACACGGACAACGTCAATGGCGCAAGTACGCCCGACCCGGCAGGCGACGAATCCAACCCTGAAGCTCAAGGGTAAAGAGCTTTCTGTCGAGTTCCGCCACACACAAATTCGTCTTCTTCTGCAGCACCCGCCACGGAGTTGGATGCTTGTGGTGAATGGCGTCCCAGACCCGCCTGCACCCTTCGGGAAATGCCGTCTCCGCAACCCGATCGTGGCGCTTTGTGGTGGCCCTGACCTGCCGCCGCGCATCGGCGGACATGGCGGCCCAAAGGGCATCGACATCCCTCACAGGAGCCGCAATGTGGTCGGCCACAAGCGCCCTGTTTCCGGCCCAGCCAACCCCCATGCCGCGCTGCCAAAGGGTGTACACGGCACGGTTTGACTCGAATGCGCATTTGGCAGAGATGAGCGACCCCCCGCGGGCGGGACTTTGAACCACCACTGTGGTTGGCGCCAGGCCCGTCAAGATTCGGTTTCTAGAGGCAAACATCCAGCGCTCCACCGACACGCCAGGAGGCTGTTCCGTCAACAGCAGACCCCCAGCTTCCACAATGTCACGTGCCAAATCCCTGTGAATGGCCGGGTGGATTTGGTCCAAGCTGCACGGCAAGACCGCCACCTGGCGGCCTGGGTGTTGGCTTTGCATGGCCCCCTCGTGCGCCCTTCCATCGATGCCGCGCGCCAGTCCGCTCACCAGCCAGCCGCCACACTCGGTCCATTCCCGACCGGCCTGCCGTGCCCAAGCCGCCCCTTGCGGTGTGCAGGATCGCGTGCCCACCACGGCCAAGGCGCGGCCCCAATCGCTGGCCTTCGGCCACGCGCCCAAGGCGTACAACACAGGCGGGGCGTCCGAAATCTGTGCCAACAACCCGGGGTACCGCAGATCGTGAAACGTGACCACCTGACCCCCCAAGTCCTGCAAGATCCGCCATTGGCCTTCCGCCTGTTCCCATGCACTCGCCGCCTCGCGTGGATGGTGTGCCGCCCAAGCGTCCCAAGCACCCTGGACATCTCCCGACCCTTCCACCTCGCGGCGGGTCAACACGGCCCCTGCCCCAGGGCGCGCCATCAATGCCATCCACGTCAACGTCCGATCCACAAGGCGCAATCTCCGCGCCGGGTTTTGGGCCTCCGCGTCTTCCTTCACACGCGATGCCGTTTGTTTTGCACACGTGGCGGGAATCGGCGGAAAGTGTTGTTATTTGGCCTCATGAGACATTCTCAATTCAAGCGGTTGTTGGCCTTGTGGACGCTCTGCGTCATGGCCAGCGTCGCCTGGGGGCAGACCCTACAAGGCCGGGTGCTCGACAGCGACCAACAACCCGTCATTGGCGCGTACTTGAGCAACGGAAAAGCCACCGCCGCCACCGACATCAACGGGGCCTACAGCCTCACATTGACTCCAGGAAGCCACACTGTCGTTTGCTCGTTCATCGGCATGGCGCGACAAGAAAAGACGGTGACCTTGGCCCAAGGCGAGACTTTGGAGTGGAACCCTGTCATGGCCTCGGCCGCAGAAGCGCTGGGGTTGGTCGTGGTTTCAGCCGGTCGGTTCGAACAAGACGCTTCGGAAGTGACCGTGTCTCTCGAAGTCCTGCAGCCCGCGCTGGTGGAAAACAAGGCCACCACATCCCTTGAAACGGCCATTGAGCAGACCCCTGGGGTGAGTTTGGTCGATGGTGAACCCCAAATCCGAAGCGGCAGCGGCTTCAGCTACGGTGCAGGATCAAGGGTGATGGTCCTCGTCGACGACCTCCCCGTGCTCAGTGGCGATGCCGGGCGGCCGACGTGGGGCTTTCTTCCCCTCGAGAATTTGGAACAAATCGAAGTCATCAAAGGGGCGAGTTCCGTGCTGTACGGGAGCGCCGCCTTGAGCGGGGTCATCAACATCCGCACGAGGTATCCCGATGCGCGACCGTTGACGCGCATCAGCCTGCAACACGGGGTGTACAGCGACCCCAAGAGCGCGGACGTCAGCAAATACTGGGAAGGCTCTTTGCAACAAAGCAATTTGCGCTTCCTTCACAGCCAGCGCATCGGCGGATGGGACGTCGTGGTGGGTGGAAACGTGCTTGCCGACGACGGCTACAAAGGGCCTGAGATTTACCAGGATTCCGTGGCAGGTGAATTCGTGCCCGTCGACACGGCAAGCATGGCGTACAACCCCTTCACCGTGGACCGATGGGGAGCCAACGCCCAAGCGCGCGTCAACCTGAACATCCGACGCCGCGAGACGGGAATCGAAGGGCTGAAGTTTGGTCTCAACACCAATTGGCAAAAGGGAGAATCGCTGAACTCCTTGATTTGGGATGAAGCCTATGCGGGGCTGTACGGCACCACCGACGGCGCCGCCACAAGGACCAAGCAACTTGTGGGCACGGTGGACCCATACGTCGAATACCTCTCTCCTGGCGGAACCCAGCACAGTTTCCGGAACCGGTGGCAGCACCTCAACAACGACAACGACAACGACCAAAGCAACCTGAGCAACGTGTTTTACTCGGAATACCAATTCCAGCAACGCGGAGAAGCGTGGGGTGTGGAAGGGTTGGTCGTGACGGGAGGTGCCGTGCATCAATTGACCCGTGGCAAAGCGGAGCTGTACACAGGAGGCGACTCGACCGGGGTGAACCAGGCGAGAAACCGGTCAGCCTACGTGCAGTTGGACCAAAAATTTGGGCCGCGCTTGAACGTCTCTGCCGGGGCGAGGTATGAAAACTTCAGCATCAACGACAGCACCGCGTCCAAACCCGTGTTCCGCGCCGGCTTGAATTTCCAACCTGCCAAGGCCACGTGGCTGCGGGCAAGTTTTGGCCAAGGTTTTCGGTTCCCCACCATCGCCGAGAAGTTCATTCGGGCGGGCATCGGGCCGCTCCAAGTGTACCCCAACAACAGTTTGCGCCCAGAAACTTCTGTCAACATCGAAGCTGGGCTGAAGCAAGGATTTCAGCTTGGGGCCATGCAAGGTTTCGTCGATGTTGCTGCGTTCTACCAAGAGTACCAGGACTTCATTGAATTCACTTTTGGGACTTGGGGGAACTACATCACCCAAGGCCAGGAGGCTGCAGGATTCAGGAGTTTGAACACCGGCACCAGCCGCGTCACAGGATGGGAGTCCTCGTTGATGGGACGTGCCACATGGGGCGAAACCACACTGGACTTGTTGACGGGCTACACCTACACCAACCCCATCACGCTGACGCCCGATTCCGTGTACGGGTTCGGCACCAACCCCCTCACCGGCGGCGCCATCCAACCCGTGAGCTACAACAACACCAGCTACGACACCACGGGTCAGGTGTTGAAATACCGGTCGCAGCATCTCTTCCGCTTCGACGCGGAATTGCGGCGTCCCAAGTGGTTCTTGGGCTTCAGCGCCAGGTACCAAAGTGCACTGCAAAACATCGACCAAGCTTGGCTCGGGTTTGAACAGAGTTCGTCGGATCTCAATTGGGGCTTGGAAGAATGGCTGGAGGAGCACTCCCGGTTCAATTACCGCACCGGCCGTCGGGAACTGGTGTTGCCGTGGGTGTTTGACATGCGGTTGGGGTGGAACGTGACCGACCAACACAAGCTGTCCCTTGTCGTCAGCAATTTGACCAATGCGGAGTACAGCATCCGACCGCTGGCCATCGAGTCGCCACGGCTTGTGAATGTGGTGTACACGTATGAACTTCAGTGACCGATCTGAGACCACTCTGACATGAACATTTTGGCCGTCATTCCGGCGAGACATGGCTCGAGCCGATTTCCTGGCAAACCCCTGGCTTCCGTGGCCGGCGTGCCGATGATCGAGCGCGTGTACAAACGCGTGGCCCAATCGGACGTCCAAATTTCTGTGGTCGTCGCCACAGACGACAAGCGCATTGCCGACACCGTCAAGGCCTTTGGTGGCGACGTGGTGATGACCTCTGAAGACTGCGCCAACGGCACGTTGCGTTGCCATGAAGCGGTCGAGCATCTCGAGTCCCAAGGCCAAACGTTCGACGCCGTCCTGAACATCCAAGGGGATGAGCCGTTTGTCCATCCCGAGCAGATTGACCAGCTCGCCGACATGCTGCGCACGCCCGACGCTGCCGTGGTGACCTTGGCCAAGTCCATGCCGGACGATTCAGACATCCATTCGCCGCACCGCGTGAAGGTGGTGCGCAACATGAAAGGACGGGCCCTGATGTTCAGCAGAAGCCCCATCCCCCACGGCAGCGGCCCTTGGCTTCAACACGTCGGGCTTTACGGCTTCACCCGGACGGCACTGGAAGCCCTGGTCCACCTCAGCCCCACCCCGCTTGAACAGCGCGAGCAACTCGAGCAGTTGCGTTGGCTCGACCACGGTTGGCGCATCGATGTAGGCACCACCACCCACCTCACCCCTTCCGTGGACACCCCTGAAGATTTGGTCGCCATTGAAGCGCTCATTGCCTCGGGGAACCTCGCCGTGTAGGGAGGGCAATTCTGCGTGTATCTTCGCATCCCGCGCGCGGTGCGTGGGAAAAATTTGCTGAAATGAACATGCGACTTCTCGGCGCAACCGCATTGGCGGTTTGGGCCATCTCTCTAGGCTGCAACCCTCCCTCCTCTCAGAACATGAAGACTTCCGATTACGTGACCCAAGCTTCGGAGCTCCCCACACCTCCCGATGCGGCCCAAAAGCCACACACCACGGACATTCACGGTCTCCAGTTGAACGACGACTACTTCTGGATGCGCCTCAGCGACGCCCAAAAGGAAGCGGAGAAAGCCGATGCCCAAACGTCTGAGGTGGTGGCCTACCTCGAAGCGGAAAACGGCTACAAAAAGGAGGTCATGGCCCCCACTGAAGCCCTTCAAACCAAGCTCTACGATGAGATTGTCGGGCGCATCAAAAAGGACGACGAGAGCGTGCCTGTTTTGGACAAGGGATATTGGTACTACAGCCGCTACGAAGAAGGCAAAGAGTACGCCTTCACCTGCCGCAAAAAAGGCTCGATGGAGGCCGAGGAGGAGGTCATGTTGGACCAGCCTGCCTTGGCCGAGGGCCACAGCTACTTCGCGGTGGGCGGGGTCAGCGTGAGCCCTGACAACAACCTCTTGGTGTACGGCGTCGACACAGTGAGCCGCCGTCAGTACACCCTGTTTGTGAAGGACCTCCGGACCGGAGAGCTCTTCGAAGACCGCATCCCTGAAACCACAGGAGGCGCCACCTGGGCCAACGACAACAAAACGCTCTTCTACACCAAGAAGGACCCCATGACCCTGCGCTCCTTCCAGATCTACAAGCACGTGCTCGGCACGCCGGTCAGCGATGACGTTTTGGTGTTTGAGGAAAAGGACGAGACGTTCTCGTGCGGCATTGGCAAGTCCAAAACCGAAAAGTACCTCATGATTGGCACCAGCACCACGGTGAGCACCGAGTGGTGGTACCTCGACGCCGACACGCCCAACGGCGAGTGGAAGGTGGTGCAAGAGCGTGAACGCGATTTGGAATACAGCGTCAGCCACTACGGCGACCACTTCTACATCGTCACCAACCGCGGCGCCAAGAACTTCAAGCTGGTGAAGACCCCCGTCCACGCGACGACCTACAACAACTGGGAAGATGTGCTTCCGCACCGCGACGACGTCCTGCTCGAAGGCATTGACATCTTCAACGACCATCTGGTGGTGCAGGAACGGAAGGAAGGCCTCAACCGGATCCGCATCAAGCGCTGGGACGGCACGGCCGACGTCTACATCCCGTTCAACGACCCCGCCTACACGGCGTATGTCGGATCCAACCCCGACTTCAACACCAAGAAGTTGCGGTACAGCTACACCTCGATGACCACGCCAAGCAGCGTCTTGGAATACGAGTTTGCCACGGGCGACATCGAAACCCTGAAGCAGCAAGAAGTCCTCGGAGGCAAGTTCAATCCCGACAACTACACGAGCGAGCGCATGATGGTCGAGGCGCGGGACGGAGTGAAGGTGCCTGTGAGCATTGTGTACCGCAAGGGCATGGAGCGCACAGGGGACAATCCGCTCCTGTTGTATGCCTACGGCAGCTACGGGTACAGCATGGACGCGAGCTTCTCTGTGGCGCGCTTGAGCATGTTGGACCGCGGGTTTGTGTACGCCATCGCCCACATCCGTGGTGGGAGTGAAATGGGACGGCACTGGTACGAAGACGGCAAACTCTTCAACAAGCTGAACACCTTCAACGACTTCATCGATTGTGGCCAGGCCATGGTGGACGCTGGATTCACCAGCCCTGACCACATGTACGCCATGGGCGGAAGCGCGGGCGGCCTGCTGATGGGCGGCGTGATGAACATGGCCCCTGAGCTGTTCAACGGCATCATTGCGGCCGTGCCCTTTGTCGATGTCATCAACACGATGTTGGACGAGAGCATTCCACTGACCACATTTGAATTTGACGAGTGGGGCAACCCCAAGGACAAAGCGTACTTCGACTACATCATGCAGTACAGTCCGTACGACAACGTCGAGGCGAAAGACTATCCGCACACCCTCATCACAACGGGATACTGGGACAGCCAAGTGCAGTATTGGGAGCCCGCCAAGTGGATCGCCAAGCTTCGCGACGTGAAAACGGACGACAACTTGTTGATCATGGATTGCAACATGGAAACCGGCCACGGTGGGGCCTCAGGGCGTTTTGAGCGCATCAAAGAGGTCGCCCTCGAGTACGCCTTCATGTTCATGCTCGAAGGCATCGACGAGTGATCCGTCCCTCCGCAACATGACTTCGCCGCGACGGTTCCGGAACCTCACACGTGAGGAACTCAAAGGGCTGGAACGCGAGTTCGCGCGGTTCTTGGCCTCCCAGGGCATGCCCGCCACAGAATGGGCGAGGGTGTCCTCGGAGGAACCCCACCGCGTGGAGGAACTCATTGCGGAGTTCAGTGTGGTCTTTTGGGAAACCACCACCTCGCGCTTGACCTACCTCGAGCGCCACGACAGGGGGGACACATGGTACTTCAAGTTTGGGGAGACCACAGCCCAATTGGTGCGCATCGACCCGGAAGGGACCCGCTTTCAAGGGGCCAAATCCTATCCCGAAGAGGCCCGAGGCCAAGAGGTCTTTCTCATCCTCGAGCAAGGAGCCACGCCCGTTCCTTCTGAGCGCCACGATGAACTCGACGCGATGTTTGAGGGAATGACGGGCTGACGCGCTTCAGAGGCGCCAACCCATGCGGTCCATCCAAGCCCCGAAATCCTCTCGGGACAAGTCCAAGTGGTGGGCGTGCAAACCCGCCCGATCGGCGCCTTCCACGTGCTGGATGCTGTCGTCCAGAAACAAGGTCCTTTCGGGGGCCAAGCCGTGAAGGTTGCACACGTGCAAAAAGGTGTCTGGATGGGGTTTCTTCACTCCCAAGTCGTGGCTGTAATGCGCTTGTTCGAAGGCACCCCAAAACGCCGAAGCGTCGTCCAGTGTGCTTTCCAAGTCCGCCTCAAACACCGCCGCGTGAATGGCGTTGGTGTTGCTCAACAAGAAAAGACGCGTGCGTTGGCCCAGCTGCGTCACCAAGTGGGCGCGTGAAGGCGGCATGCCCGTAAGGATGCAACACCAGGCGTCGTGGATTTGGTCCATGGTCGTGCCTGCCGAACACCGCTGCCGCAGGTGGCCGTAAAACGTCTCGCGGTCGAGGGTTCCCGTTTCCAATTCGTCAAACCATGTCGATTGGGAAGCCTGATGGTACAGGGATGCAAAATCTGGGTCGCCCAACGCGGCAAAAGCCTTGGGGGGCGCGTCGTAATCGATGTCGTACAAGACACCGCCAAAGTCGAGGATGACCCCGTCCAATTCGTCGAGTGACACGGTTTGGTTCAACATGACTTCAGGCGCTCACAGGCGCTTCAACCACGCCTTTGGGTGGCCCTTGGCGCGCGCCTCTTCAAGGGCCACACGCGCGGCCTCTTCCGTCGCATAACCGCCCATGGCCACGATGGTCAGTTGGTTGTGGCTTTGGAAGTGCAGCGACGTCTCAAACCCTTCTGCCTTCATCGACAGCGCCAACTTTTCGGCATTCGCTGGAACCCCAAAAGCGCCTCCCACAATCAAGAAATGGACTTCCACCACAGCCGGCTTCACCACGGGCGTAGTGGGCTCGTCCACCACAGGCTCCACGACAGGAGTTGGCAGGGTTTCTGGCGCCGATTCTGACGTGACTTCTCGCGTGGGTTCGGATGCGGATTCCGGTGCAGGTTCTGGTGCGGGTTCTGGTGCGGCAGGCACCCACACCCGCACGCCTCCTGCCGCAGGTCGGCCTGCGACGAGGTCGTACTCAAGCAGCCCCTCCCATTGCGTTCGGGCCACAAACTCTGACACCGTTTCACCCGACGCCTCGTCGACCGATTCCCAGGCGTCCAAAGCGGCATGTCGATCGGTGGGGGCGTAGGTCGCCGTGACGGGCGCGGCATTCCACAAGGGGTTGCTGCCGAGCAGGGTTTCGGTGCCCGCGGGCTCCGCGAGCAAGTACGCTCCGGCCAAGGTGAGGGGAATCGCCACCGCCGCAGCTGCACGCCCGAGCTTGACGCGGAAGGGAATCACCGGCGTGTCGCCTGTTGAGGCTGACTGCGCCGCGAAGGGTTCTTCGTTCTTGAGGGCGGCCATCGGCACAGGGGCTGCCTTGGGCGCCACGTCCACGCGCACCGCTTCTCGAGCCGCCAAGGGAATGCTCGCATGGCCAAACGATTGCAACATCTGCTCAAACTCCACGTCGGCCATGAACCGCAGCTGTTGGTCCTCCTCCCGGTAGAGTTTTCCGAGCCCGGGCATCTCCACGGTCTCGCCCTTGTCCAAGCCGGCCAACACGTGATCGACCAAGGACTCCACTGCCTTCAATGCCTCCCCGTATGCAAGGCCATGCTTCGCCATCAATTCATTGGCCACCACGCCGTCGTTGGTGGTCAATCTGGGATTGAAGAGCACGTCTCTGGAAGGGGGGACGATTTGGCGTTTGGCCTCGTCGTACCACGCGGAACGCGGGTTGCAGACAAATCCGCCAAGTCCAGGAAGCATCACACAGTCGTGGTCCCAAAACATGCCCGGCAGAACCTTCAGCACATCTTCAGGTGTCAAACGGGGAGCGTGACGAAGTGAATCCATGGAAGCAAGGTAGAGCGCAGCGCTTGAATTTCAAGGCCGTCGAGAGTGCCGCTCCTCACAGGTGCTTGTTCATCGGTCAACGGAACAGCGTGACGTGGCCTTCAAGCCATCTCGGGCCATCCCAATTGTCGAAGCGAATCTTCCACATGTACAGTCCATCGGGAGCGTAGTGGTCGCCACCTTGGACGTTTCCAAGCCACGGTTCCTCGGGATCGTCGGAGGTGAATATGAGCTGTCCCCATCGGTTGTAGATGTGCATTTGGTATCCCCTGATGTTCACCCCTTCCGCCTTGAACACATCGTTGACACCGTCGTTGTTGGGCGTGAACGCATTGGGCACATACAGAGGGTAGAAGATGTCGACGTAGGCCGAATCCCTGCCGATGCACCCCGTGGTGTCGAGCGCTTGAAGGACGTACCATCCCGGCTCCACCACCTTCAGCGTGGGGTTCAAACAGGTGTCGCAACTGAGGTTGTCGCCGGGCGTCCACAACACCTGAAGTCCCGGGGCTTGACCCGTGAGCTGCACGGAATCCAACCACGCCACTTCTTGGTCCGGTCCAGCCGTCAATCCAGGAGGCTGGGTCACGTACACCACCACTTCGTCGCTTGCCGTGCACCCCTCGCTGTCCGTGACGTACACCGTGAAGGTTTGGGTGAATTCTGGAAACACCGACGTGGTAGGGCTGGCGGGCATTGCGGCCAGGTCGGCAGGGAGCCACGAAAAGGTGGAATTGGGGTCGTTGCCCGCAGCGGAGATGTCAAACGTTTCACCACGGCACATGCCCCCGTCCTCCGAAGCGTAAGCCTCGGGCACGCGCACTTCCACGGTGACTTCGTCTGTGCCGACACCACAAATGTTCAGGATCTCCACAGTAAAGGTGGTGGTTTCCTCTGGCGAGGCCACGGGAATTTGTGCCGTCGCATCGGTCACGAATTCCGCCGGGCTCCACAGCCACTCGTCGCCCTCGGCTGCGGCCAGCGGGGTGCCAAAGCCCAGACAAATCGTCTCGGTCGGATACACCTGTTCTCCGGGAGGCCCAGGCACGACAGACACCGTCACGTCGGTGGTGCCGGTGCAGCCAATGTCGTCCGTCAACAGCACGGAGTATGTGGTCGTTTCCGTGGGGGACGCCACGACTGCCGTGGCATTGGCGTTGTCCAAGCCCACCGCCGGTGTCCAGGTGGCGTTGGCCGCACCTTCCGCCACCAGCGGGGCGCCGTCGCCCAAACAAATGGCGGTGTTCTCTGGAACCACAGCTGCCGCCACGCTTTGCACCACGACGTTGATGGAGGCGGTGGCCTCCCCGCAGTTGTTCGAATCCGTCACGCTGAACACGGACGTTCCGGGGCCGGGTGTGAGGTTTTGAACCGCCGCTGTGACGTCGTCGATGAGCGGATGCGCGGTCCACACCAATTCTGTGGTGCCGTTGGCAATCAACTGCACCTCCTCCCCTTCGCACACCGGGTCCACCGGCAAAATCACAGGACTTGGGGGCGATTGGATGTTGACATCGATTTGGGTGTCCACAGGGTCCAAACACCCGGCGGGGTCCGTCACCGTGAGGACCACTGTGTACGATCCCGGCTCAGGAAAGGTGTGCGTCGGCTCGTATTCCGTGCTGGTGCTGAAGCTGTCGAACACCCAGAGGTAGTCGTACCCCGGCGTGGACGTGTTGGAGAAGGCCACGTCAAGGCCGTCACACAAAATGCCCGGCGTGGCCACGTCGATGCCCACCTCCAATTCTCCGAGTTCAAACTTGAACACCCCCAAATTGCAGTTGAAGCTGTCGTTGGTGGAGCTCCACGCTCCCGTCGTCGTGGGCAGGTCGCTGTTCCCGCCGCACCCCGCGCACATGGCTTGGTACACCGTGCCGTCCTTGTCGAACCGCGACGTGCCTCCATCCACGTGCTCCCCGGAAATGTCGCCGCCGAAGAACGTGGCGTAACTCAAGGCCGACCCGCCAGGGTCCATCACCCCGAGCCAAAAATCTCCGCCGGTGGTGTTCGTTTGGAATGCTCCCTCTGTGACGGGCATGCCTTCGGTGCTCGACGTGGAAATGAATGGACTGCTGTTGTTGCTGTTGCCCCCCCATCCGCTGAGGTAGATCTCCCCGCAATCGCTGACGAGGAAGGCCGTCGGGCTGATGTCAATGCCCCCGGGATTGGTGGGGTCTCCCACCCGCGTGTGCCACACCAAATCGTCCAACCCGGGAGACAGGCATGCCACAAATTGCCCTGCCAATGGACTGTCCGTATACGTCCCCAAGGAGACGGGTTTGTTTCCTGTGCTTTGGCCAAACAAGTACACCTGACCAATGGCGTCGAGTTGGACAAAGTAGGCCTGGTCGTATTGGCTGGTGCCAAACAACGTCCCGCCTGTCGGAGCGCCACCATCCGCAGGAAAGCGCACCGCAAACCCGTCGGCACTGCCCCCGAAGGAGGTGTCGTCGCCGTTGGGAGACACGGGGAAATCGGCCGATGTGGTCCCCCCGCACACCACAGCTTCTCCACTCGGGGCGAACTGAATGCCATACGCCGCGTCGGCACTGGACCCTCCCAAAAACGTGGACCACTCCAAATTGGACAAATCCGGAGACATCCTGAACAACACTGCATCCGTGGACCCTCCACCCCATCCGTAGGCGGGGTTCTCCACCGGAAAGTCGGCGGCCCCCGTCACGGACGCCACCCACGGACGGTCCAAGGCATCCACGTTGATTTCGCCGCGGAACACGTCGCCGTAGTTGTACGACAACAACGCGCCGCGGTTGACTCCGGAAGGGCCGCTGCACCCTCCCATGTAGGTGGACGCCTGCAAGGTGCTTCCCCCTTCTGCGGAACTGAACTTCATCACAAACAGGCTCGACCCGCCGGGCAATCCTCCAGGCGCTGGACCGCTTGGGTAGAAGCAGCAGTCGTCCAAATTCAACGCACCGTTGTTGCAGTGGTTGAGGTTGTAAGCTCCTGCCGTGACTGGAAAATTGACCGACCCCGTGGTGCCCAGGACGTAGATCGCGCCCTGGCTGTCGGTGACAAGGCTCGAGGGCACGTCGAGGTTGCCGCCCCCAAACACCGTGCTGTACTCCAAGGTGGTGCCGTCCGGACTGAACACCGACAAGCCGCAGTCGAATGGGTACGTCGCCGCCGTCATCGCCGTGCTGATCGCCCCCGCCGTGGTGGGGTACGTGCCGATGGATGACACATCGTTGCTCCACAAAGCCGTGCCCCCCAAAGCCCGTCCATCGTCGTCGTACGCTGCGGTGAATCCCCAGTTGGGCTGTGTCGCACCGATGTAGGTCGCAAACACGATGTCCGGGTCAATGACCACGGGATAGGCAGGGTCGTGTTCTCCCAGCGCAAACCGCACTGTGTTGCTGTCGAGCACATACGACGACTCCACCTTGACCACCTTGTTGTCCTTGGTTTGGTAG
>Ga0163109_10001056_pt1 | contig 21894 bp, 22 predicted proteins | sample CRUFie1St13metaG_FD_108704 | JGI IMG/M metagenome (GOLD analysis project Ga0163109, IMG submission 108704) | Marine microbial communities from the Costa Rica Dome - CRUD Field 142mm St13 metaG | ecosystem: Environmental > Aquatic > Marine > Oceanic > Photic zone | place: Costa Rica: the Eastern... | reverse complement strand
TCACGCTGTAAGCCCCCTTTTGCCCAGGTAGCTCAGTTGGTAGAGCAGTGGATTGAAAATCCTCGTGTCGGTGGTTCGATTCCGCCCCTGGGCACCATGATATGAAGCCTCACACAATCGGTGGGGTGTTCTGCTTTTTTAGGGGATCGCTTTTTTCGACCCTACCGCTCTCCACTCGATGCAATCCAGGACCCGCGCGCACCCGTATCTCTTCACATTAGACGGATATGAGCACATCCAAGATGGACTATCTTATTTGGGCAATTCCTGCGGCCCTTTGGGTCATCGTGAGTCTTGACGCGGCGTCGCGACAAACACCGCTCCTGTTACTGGACCGCACCCAAAAGCTCTAACGCCCAACCAAGGCGCAAGAAAGAACCGTTGTGAGCTGGCTGGTGATTGGCTTTTGGGGCTGTGCCGCCATGTGGCTCATTAGCCTGGCCGGTGACCTGGGCCTTGCACGCAACCCCGAGGTGGCCGAGGGGCTGCAGTGGCTCCCCCTCATCAGCGCGATCATCGCTTTTATTGGTATGTGCTACTTCGGCCACGCCACCTCAATGTTCGGCTGGTAGTCAGCCCGCTCTCCCTTCCCCGACCTCATTTTCCTACCATCAGTTGGCGCATGCTGTCGGCGTTGCTCGTCTCAAGCCCAAGCACTGCCAAGCGGCCCTTTTGTTTCGTGCGGATCGCAGTAAACTGAATGGTCAGAAAGCTGAACTATCCCGACGGAGCCATCCTCAATGAATGCGCCCATACCCACGCTGGACACCTGGCCCGAGCAGACGATTCGCGGACACAGTATTTCAGGCTCCCGCTATACCTCCCACGACTTCATGGAGCAGGAGTGGGAGGGCATGTGGACACAGGTATGGCTGCTGCTGGGGCGGGAGTCGGAGCTACCTGAGCCCGGCGACTGGCAGATGGAGCCCGTGGGTCGAGAAGAAATCCTGATGGTGCGCCAGCAAGATGGCAGCATCAAAGCCTTCTATAACGTGTGCCAGCACCGCGGTAATCCACTGGTGGACGAACCCAAAGGTAGCAATCCGCGGCGCTTTGTATGCCGGTACCACAGCTGGGCGTTTCTGCCCGACGGAGCGTTGCAGTTTGCGCCAGATAAAGAGGACTTCCCGGAGGGCAACCCCTGCGGCAAGTTGCGGCTCGCGGAACTCAAATGCGAAACCTTTGCCGGCTTTATCTGGGTCAATATGGACCCCGACTGCAGTCCTCTGAAGGATTACCTTGGACCGATCTGGGATGAATGGCAGGCCAGAGAAGTGGATACCTGGCAGCGCACCATGGCCAACACCATGTGGTTACCCTGCAACTGGAAGGTGGTGCTCGATAACTTCAACGAGTCCTACCACGTGCCCACGGTGCACATGGGCGCAACACCCTCCACCGACCGCACCGCCATCGCCGGAGGCATTAACACCTACTTCAAAGAAACCCAGTTTGATCTGGCGACTGAAGGCCACGCGCGCATGATCATGAAGGGCGGCTACGGTGCCGGCGTAACCGACACCGATGGCAACATCGTCGAGCCGCTGGCTTCGCTGCTGGGCTACTGGAACCTCGACCCCGCAGACTATAAGGGTAAGCCCGAGGACACCCGCGAAGCGCTCCAGCAGGCAAAGCGGGCTCTAGGCCCTGACAAGGGCTACAGCCACTACGCGGCCGTGCCCGACGAGCAGCTGACCGATGCTTTTCACTACACGCTGTTCCCAAACTTTGCGGTATCGCTGTGGGCTGATGGCTTCCACTTTTTGCGTGCCAGACCCCACCCCAACGACCCGGAGCAGTGCCTGTTTGATAACTGGTGGTACGCAAGCCCGGCCAGCGTGGCAGCAGAGTTGGACGACGGCACCAGCGCCACCGAATCCCTCACCGGTGACGGATCTGGCGATGTGCCTGTCAAATGGCTGACCTGCGGCGAGGACTCCATCGGTCCGGCGATTGAGGACGATGTAGCGGTGTTTATCACCCAACAGCGTGGCGTGCGCTCGCGAGGGTTCAAAGGTGCCTATCTCTCCGGTCAGGAGAAACGCATCAGCCGATACCACGAGCGCATCGATGACTACATCCATGGCAAGCTATAACCATAAATAGTGAAATAACGCAGGAACCCGGATATGAGTGACGCCGACGATCGCAGACAGCTCCAGGACGTGATGCTCTCCTATGCCGCTGCCGTGGATGACCGGGATATGGCACGCTACCGCGCCTGTTTTGCCGATGACGTCGAAATTGTGGGTTTTGGCGAGGCCACGATTACCGGCGCCGATACCTGGACCGCATCGGTGGAAAGCCAGCTTGAGGCTTTTTCTGCAACACAGCATCTGATGAGCCCGCAGCTGGCGACAATATCGGGTGATACCGCCTCCGCCCGGACCGATGTGCAAGCACTACACGTACTGAAAGACAGCGATGGCGCCATATTCACCCTGTGGGCGACCTACCTGACAGACTTCGTGCGCAATGGAGATGGCTGGAAAATTGCCCGCCATGAACTGGTCATTCGGGGTACCCAGCAAACCCCCTGACAATACTGAGATGTCACTGCCCTCCTCAGCGGGCTTTAGGCCGGCACGGCGACATTCTGTTTACCACTTTACGGCGGCGCTTCTAGCCTGCTGGGTAAGTTATGAGCAAGCGGCCGAGTCATGGCCATTGGTCGTGACAGCAGATCAAAGTGATCTGTGTGCGGAGGCGCTCTCAAAAGGTCGGCAGCAGTAGCGCACAGAGGGCTTGGCGGCCTCGTTCTCAATGCTCAACTGGAACGTAAAAAAAGCGCAACATCTCGACCTGGTCACCGAGTTTGCGGCCTACGCTGAGCGCTCTGATCTGATCTTTCTTCAGGAAGCCGTGCCGCTCAAAAAGACCGAGACGGTGATTGCGCAATTGCTCTATGAGGCGTTTGTTCAGGGTTACGTGCAGGGCGAAATCGATACGGGGGTGCTCACCCTCGCGCGCACGCCGCACCTGGTGCACTGCCATTTGCTGGCGACGGAGCCCTGGCTGCGCACACCCAAAGCGACCAGCGTCACCCCCTACCCACTGGCCGGGGAGGATGCTTCGCTCATCACCATCAATCTCCACACCGTGAACTTCAGTTTCGGGGTCAGAGCGTACCGCGCTCAACTGGACGCCGCTGCTGAACTGATTCAGGTACACGATGGGCCCGTGATCTTTGGCGGCGATTTGAATACCTGGAGTGGTCGGCGGCAGGCCACCCTCATTGGCCTCGCCGATGAGCTTGGGCTGACGCCAGTGCCCTTCTCACCCGACCATCGCACCAGCCGCTTTGGGCGACCTTTAGACCACCTCTATGTACGTGGCTTGACCTGGCAGTCATCCGAAACTGTGCAGGTCGAAATCTCGGACCACAATCCATTAATAGTCACCTTTCAGAGAGCAAGTTCATGACGCGCCTAATGCTGTCAGTCCTTTTGATAGCGGGGCTCGTCGCAACGGCTCAGTGTACTCAGCCGAGGCGGCGGCGGAGTACCTTGAACTCAAATACTCTCGGGGAAAGCGCTGCGCTGATTCTGCCGAGGGATTTATCGAGCGCTTGGCAAGTAAGAGCTCCTGGAGCGGCATGCCCTATCAGATGATCTGCGACGACGAGACCCAACCCGCCGGCGACTGGCTAACTATGAGGCTTGAAGCGCTTCGCAGTCAGTGAGTAGAGGTGTGAAGCGCCTCAATCTGTCTGAAGTGATCAGAAGTCTGTCTTTAGGCGTCGGCAAATCGCTGCAGGTTAGAAAGGGCCGAGGGCTGATCGGGCACCAGTAAGTCGCTCGCACCCCACAAAGCGCGGTTGGCGAGGGCGCTGTCGAAGCATTCGATGATCGCGCGAATTTGGCCGTCCCGAACTTTGAAGATGTGGACGTAGGTCTGATCGTAGCGCTTGCCGGTTAACGCCACGCCATTATTCTGCGCCATGGCCACCACCACCTCGCCGCCGTCGAATACGACCCGATGATCAGCGCAAAAGGTGATCTCCTCCGGGTTCACGCAACCAAATACCAGCGGGGTCACTTCCTCAAAAAATCGCTGCTTACCCTCATAGATGCCGGATAACACATGGTCCTGTGTCGGGCATATCAGGCAAAAGTCGTCGGAAATAACGCTATCCAGCAGCACCGTGTCACCGGTCCGGATCGCCTGATAAAACTGATCAACAATGTGGCTCATTAGTGCCTCCGCGTCAGTATGGATTTGTCATTTTGCCCGTTAGGCCGGTTGGTAGCTGCCGCCATGCAAGGCGACACTAAAAGCCAATAGCACCATCCTCAGTTCTCAGCGTCGGGCGTATCACCTGCCCGCAGAGACTGCACGCCCCGAATGACAAAGTGGATAAAAGCGATCCACAACGTCACGTAGGCGAGGGTATAGCCCCACTGCCACCCCAGATAACCCAGAACGACACCCGTTACCGGCACCATCGCTAACCAGTGACCCGTTACCCAGGCCGAATGCTTCCAGGAAAAGTAGACCGCACTGACCGCTGCAACAATCATCAGGATCGAAAAAACGTCCTGTGCCCAAGGGCGGGTGTACATCAGACCTCCCAGCACTACCGCGGATATTCCCGCAATGGCGTGGGTCAGCGCCCCGAAATCAATGCCGCTCTGTGGGGCTGAGTCTGCGGGAACGTCACTCATACTGGCACTCTGTGTGTCACCTTTTTGCTCTTGCTGACAAACCAGCTTCGTTTATCCGCTGCACCATACGCGGATCGCACCCTTAAGGGGTGAGGTCGCGAATATAGCCAAGCACATTGGGGTAGTGCGTGGTAGGAGTGCCGGTGGCCCTCAGGGCCGCTACGGCTTCATCGGATACCGCACCGTATAGCTCCACGGTAAAGTCATCCAAAAGTGGAGAGACCGTCTCTAGGTACGCGCTCAAATCAGCGTTATTGAGGTGAAAGATCAGCGCTTCGCTGTTCTCGTATACCTCGGTCCAGATAAAGCCCTGAGGGTCGGACGGATCCCGGTCAAAGGTATGCAACAACATACCGGGCTCGCCGGCCTCCACTTTTTTATCGACGGCGGCAGACAGTGCCACCACCTGATCAGCGTGACTGGGCAATGCATGCAATCGCGCAATTAAGACAAAAGCCGACGGTCCTGCGGGCAAGGCGTCCTGGGCCTGCACCACTGTGTACGACCCAACCACCGCCAAGCTCATAACAAATAGCAGGTTACGTAACATGCTGTGCCCCCATTTGATTAGAGGTCTCAGCTTAGACGAATCCATCATCTTCTGCGAAACTTTACCGATCCCATTGGTCTCAGGTAATAGTCAGAGTATCGATGCGCGACCCTCAAGGCCGGCACTTATGGTAAGAGTATGACACCGAGGGAACCGTTGAATGGACCAACATACCGTTCTCGAGCACTTGGGCAACTTGGGTGTCGTACTGCTTGCCGTGCTGCTTTCCACCTCGGTGCATTACCTGTTTTTAAAACATTTGAACCATGGCGCGCGGCTGACCGATAAGTTCCCCCAGATCCGGCTGGGCTACGGCGTGATCCTCTCGCTCGTCGCCCACTCTATTGAGATCGTGTTGTTCGCTCTGGCATACAAGGCCTCGATCACTTCGGGCTTTGGCACGCTCGAGGGCAACTTCACAGGCTCAATTGCCGACCACCTCTAATTCTCTTACGCAGCGTTCACCACAGTGGGCTTTGGCGACATCGTGCCAACAGGGCCTTTGAGGCTGCTGGCAGGTATGGAAGCTTTGACGGGCTTTGTTTTGATCACCTGGACAGCGTCGTTTCTGTATCTGGAGATGAACCGGCTATGGAGACAACAGCCCTGAGGGTCTAGCCAACTTCGATTAACGCGAACCGCGGTACCAGGCCGTCGGGCGTCTCAACGCTTTCCTGAAACATCGACAGCGGGCGCACCCAAAGGCCGCGTTCGCCGTATTCGGGCCGGTATACCACCAGCGCCTCGCCGGTCTCTGAGTGCTGGGCCACCCCAATCACGGTGTACTCACCACCTTTGTAATGGCGGTATCGGCCCAGCGGGAGATCGCTCATTCGGCGATTCCACCAAACGCTTTGATCAAGTCGGCCTGCAGGCCCGCAAGAATCTCGCAGAGAATCAGAAAATCCGCATCGGCCCGGGCCAGCGGGTCTTCAACCAACTCATCGTTAGCCTCACGAATAGCATCACTGAATTTAAGGCGGCGCAGCGACAGGTCTTTATCGACAACAGCTGCGACCCGCGCTCCCCACTCCAATGCCAGCTTTTCAACCTGATGGCCGGAGGCTAAGTGTGCCAACACCTCTTCACTGTCGAGCGGCACACCGCGCACCTTCACGGAACTGCCCTCTTCACGCTGGTCCGCAAAATCGGCCTCGTCACCCAGCTCGATCGCCTCGGGAATGCCGCCCTGCATCAGCCACTGGGTCATCATATGGGCAGGGGCCTTTTGGGTTTCGGGCAAGACAGCGGGCAGGTTGCCCAGCGCCTCGCGGAGATGGTTGAGCACCTCTTCAGATCGCCCGGCGCTACTGCTATCCACCCAGATCCAGCCGGCTTGATCAGCGATGATCGCGCGGATCGTGCTGGAGCGAGAGAAAGCGCGGGGCAACAAATCTTGCGTGACCTCATCGGTCACTGCCAACCGCTCACGGCGGCTAACCTTGCGCCCCTGCGCCTTGGCAATTTGCGCGCAGCGCTCATTGGCTTGCTCGCGCACTACCGTCGCCGGCAGGAGCTTCTCCTCACGCTTCAGGCGCACCATCCAGTAAGGCCCCGCCGCATGGACCAGTGCCGAGGCAGCATCATCCAACGCCGGCACCCATCCCAAGCTACTCGCCTGCGCCGGCGTACAGTTTGAGAAAGTACGCGACTGCAGGCGGCGTTCGAGCTCCTCAGCGTCGATGCCGAGGCGGTTGGGTAAACGGTAAGGTCGAAACGCGCGGAACCACATAAAGCGAATATCCAGAGGGTGTCGTGATCGGGGGCCGCGCAGTGTATCGCAGTCTTCGCCAGCGGGTGGGACTTGACCTAAAATCTCATCATCGAAAACGGGAGCACCCCATGCGATACCTCCACACAATGATCCGCGCCGCCAACCTCGATGACACCCTCGACTTCTTTATCGACAAGCTGGGACTGGTCGAGGCCTACCGGTATGACAATGACGCTGGGCGCTTCACGCTGGTCTTCCTCAGTGCGCCGGATGATCTCGAAGGTGCTAAATCCAAGCAGGCGCCGCTGGTGGAGATCACCTATAACTGGGATCCCGAGACCTACGATGGTGGGCGCAATTTTGGGCATCTGGCGTATCAGGTCGAAGATATCTATACGACCTGCCAGCAGCTCTTGGATAAAGGCGTGACGCTGAACCGGCCACCCCGCGACGGGCGCATGGCATTTATCCGCTCACCAGACGGGATCTCGATTGAGTTACTGCAGTCCGGAGACGCCCTGCCGCTACAAGAGCCATGGCAGTCGATGGAGAATATCGGGGAGTGGTAGCCCCTAGCGGCTGAGAAAGGCCAACATCCAGCGCGCAACACGATCTCCCTCGTGCTGGCGGGACTCAAAGCTCGCCATACCTTCTGCCACCCGCTCGGCACCGATCATATCGTGGCGGAAGTTCATGATCTCGCGCGAGTACTCGGGGATGAATTCGGGATGGCCCTGAAAGGTCAGGATGTGATCACCCAGGGTCATGCCGGCCACCTCACAGTGGTCATTGGTGGCAATCTGTTGGGCGCCAGGGGGCATGGCCATCACCTGGTCCTGATGTGAAGCCAGCAGACAGAATTGATCACCATCGGCCAGATCGAACGCCGCTTGGTCGACGTTGTAGCAATTCAAGCCAACGCCCCAGCCCTTATCTGACTTACCGACTGTCCCACCCAGTGCCTGGGCCACGAGCTGGTGGCCAAAGCAGATACCGATCACTTTACGTCGGGCGGCGTGGCACTGTCGCACGAAGCCTTCCAATGCGCGGATCCAGTCTTTGTCATCGTAAACGCTGCTCTTACTCCCGGTAATCAAAAAGCCGTCGGCCACCTCCACGCTGTCGGGCAGCTCTCCCGCTTCCACATTCCAGGTGGTAAACGTCAGGGCGTCGTCTTCGGCCAACAACAGGCGTTCGAACATGTCGGGGTACTCACCGTAGGTGGGCACCCACTCTGGCCTGACGGAATCGGTGCGCAAAATACCGATGTGCATGAGGGGTTTCTCCACTTTTGCCCGCTCGCCGAGCATTGATCGCTAGGCGCGCCACCTTACGCCAACTTGCGATATTTGCCAAAACGGCGAGCGCATCACTGGATGCACTACCTCCACGTAGCACACATGAGCCCATGCCCCCGATCTGGGGCACGGCATATCGTCGCCTTTGGCGTGCTCGCTGACCTTGCACGCGCCCGCTGGGTTGTCTGTAATGACGACATCACACATAGCGTGGGGAGAGTGGCTTGAGAGAAAGCCTCCATCAGATATTCCCTAAACAGGTATCCGAGGCGACCAGATGGCGCTCAAGAGTGCAGCTGACTGACTTTGCTATGGGCACTGCGTTCGCCGCGGCCACGTTGCTTGGTGTCTTCACATCAGCACTGACGCTAGCAGCCGAAGCCAGCTACCTGGGCAACAATGCATGTGCCGGCTGCCACCAGCAGGCTAGTGTCGACTGGACAGACTCCCACCACGATCTGGCGATGCAAGAAGCCTCGCCCGAGACGGTCCTGGGCGACTTCAACAACGCGACCTTTGATTATTTTGGCGTGACTACGACCTTCAGCCAAAAAGGCGACGTCTTTTTCATCGAGACCGATAACGCCGCTGGCGAGCTAGAAACGTATCCGGTCGAGTATGTGTTTGGGGTTGAGCCCCTGCAGCAATATTTGCTGCCTCTCGGCAACGGCCGGTTGCAGGCACTCTCGGTCGCCTGGGATACCCGGCCCGAGAGCGAGGGCGGGCAGCGGTGGTATCACCTCTACCCCGACGAGCACATTGCAGCCGGTGACCCACTCCATTGGACGGGCGGTTTCTTTAACTGGAACACCAGCTGTGCGGAATGCCACAGCACCGACGTCGAGAAACGCTACGACGCGGTGAACGACCGGTTTGATACCCACTACGAACAGATCGATGTGGGCTGTGAGGCCTGTCACGGGCCTGGCAGTGAGCATGTTGCGCTCGCTGATGCAGGGCGCCTGTCTCCTGCCCAGACCGGGTTTGCAATGAGCCTCAAGGCGAGAGGTGCATGGCTATGGGCTGAAGACGCCGATATCGCACAGCGCAGTGAACCCCTGAGCACCAATCACCAGATTGATAGCTGCGCGCGCTGCCACGCTCGGCGCGGCACACTAGGCGAGTACCACCCCGGCAAGCCGCTGCTCGATACCCACCGCTTGGCTGTCATTGAGGAGCCGCTTTACTGGCCCGACGGGCAGATCCGCGGCGAAGTTTACGTCTACGGTTCGTTCATTCAGAGCAAGATGCATCAGGCTGAGGTGGCCTGTACCAACTGCCATAACCCGCACAGCAACCAGCTGGTGGTGGAAGGCAACGGCGTATGTGCCCAGTGCCATCTGGCCAGGACCTACGACAGCCCAACCCACCATAGGCATGAGCTCGCATCTGCCGGCAGCGCCTGCGTGGACTGCCATATGCCGAGCCAGTTATACATGGGGGTCGACTCGCGGCGCGATCACAGCATGCGCATCCCGCGGCCGGATCTATCCATTAGCACAGGCGCGCCCAATGCCTGCAACCAATGCCATACCGACCAGAGCGCGGACTGGGCCTACTCGGCCTTGGTGGATTGGGGCGTGCGCTTTACAAACCTCAGGAACCACCCCGCGCGCGGGTTTCATGCAGCTGGCCGCGGTGACGTTCGCGCCGCGCCGGTGCTGTTAGAGACAGCCAACAATGCGGGCAATACCGCCATGTTGCGCGCCTCCGCGATAACCCAGCTAGGTCGTCTGCTCCCCGAGCGGCTCATGCCCTCGCTTCCCTTGTGGTTAGAGAGCGACGACCCCTTGATTCGCTTGGCAGCGGCAGAAGCCGCAGGGCAACTGCCGCTAGAGCAACAACTCGAGCGCGTGCTGCCATTGAGCGAGGATCCGTCACTGGCGGTGAGAATGGTAGCGGCAGAGCAACTGGCGAGATTGGTGCCGCCAACGGCCGGCGCGCCGGAGTCGGCGACACCAGACTTGCCCGGGCAGCAAGGGGCCAGCGAGGAACAGTCACAGGCAGCGGACCCACTGGACGCGCTTTTTGCCGAGTATGTTCAAGTGCAATCGCAACATCTCGACATGCCGTCGGTGCTCACCCAGTTGAGTGGCTTTCAGCAGGCCCGCGGCGATGCCGAGAAGGCCGAGGCACTGCTGGTGTCAGCGCTAGAGAAAAATCCTCAGGCGAGCGCCAGTCGGGTGAATCTTGCAGACCTCTACCGCGCTCAAGGCAAAGAGGAAGCCGCGCGGGCAACGCTGGAAAGCGGAATAGCGCTGAATATAGGCGACGCGTCTTTGTGGTTCAGTCTTGCGCTGTTAGAGGTGCGAGAGGGGAATGGCGAGGCCGCGCTGGGGGCTTTAGAAAAAGCCGCGTCACTAGAAGAAACGCCGAGCTACTACCACTACGTTTACGCCGTGGCCCAGCACGATCAGGGGCGTCCTGCAGAGGCAATGGCGACGCTCAAAGCGGCAAACCGTGCCGCGCCAGGCCAACCCAATGTGATCGCAGCCCTCATGCAATACAGCCAGCTAGCCGGCGATATGCAAGCTGCTCAACGATATCAAACTGAGCTGCGCAACACGGCACAGGCAGCCGGGGTGCAATAGGCAAGCGTCAGTTTGCGGGCACCAAATGCAGCGCCACCGTGACGGGAATAACCCGACTGATGGCATTGAGCCCGGCGACGGCCTGAAGTGCGGCCACACCGCCCTCCAATCCGAACTCTGCAGCAGTTAGCAAAATTGGTTGAGCCGTCGTCGCGCTCAGGCCCTGATCTGTAACCGAGACGTTCAGTTGCGCTTCTTTGATGACGGTCTGACCATGCAAGTCGATTTGCAACGCCACGTCAGTGGTGCCCCCGTCGGACATTGCTCCAACGGCCTCGGTATCCAGCTGCGCGGTAATCACCGCTTCGGGGTATAGCCCCACTTCGAACAGCATCTTCTTCATCCGCTCGTTGCGGATACCGATGTTGGTTTCAACCGAGTCCAACGCCACCCGTACCTCGACCTCACCAGCGTCAGTCACCGTACCGGCAAGGGTCTCGAAGTGACTGACCTCGCCAATCGCGTTGTTCTTGATCGACACAAACTGCACCTGCGAGCCGGGCCCAATTTGCCAATCTGCCTGCGCCAGCGGAGATAGCATTGCTGCCGCGGCACAAGCCAATGCGAAACGCGTTTTCATGATGTGTGCTCCTTTTCTCGCCGACGCAGCGCCTGGCGATGATTGCTGAATATACGAGTTCTTTGACGCCCTGGACTCGACCGCATCGCATCACTCTGCAACGACATCTAACAAGATCTAGCGTCTCACGCACCTATCATCACACTGTAATGAAAAGCGAACGCTTCTAGCGAGAGGACCGGATACCGTGATGGTCACCGGCCCGAACACCGGCTAAAAGCCTAAGATCTTGCCCCGAGTTCCAAAGGCTGAGTTCTGCAGCATTGGGTGGTGGATCTGGGGTCTGGGGTCCGAGGTCTCGGCTAGCGTGTATAAACCGCGGCTATTCAGTTAAGACTCCGGTCCCAACATTGGCTGTCCATTTTCTGGGAGCAAAGCTGAATTCGAGGCGAGTGACATCAGCTGGCGATGTCAGCGAGATCCCCTTTGGCTTCGAGCCAAGTTTTGCGGTCGCCAGCCCGCTTTTTTGCAAGCAGTAGATCAAACGTGCTGTCGGTGTCGCCGTCTTCATCGAGCACCAACTGCACCAGGCGTCGCGTGTCAGGGTCCATCGTGGTCTCGCGCAGCTGCGGTGGGTTCATTTCACCCAGCCCCTTAAAGCGTTGCACGGCAGGCTTGGCGCGTTTGTTCTCCGCCTCAAGGCGCTCGAGAATGCCGTTTTTTTCTGATTCATCAAGGGCGTAGTACACCTCTTTGCCCACATCAACGCGGTAGAGCGGCGGCATCGCAACAAACACGTGCCCGGCCCGCACCAATGGGCGGAAATGCCGCAAAAACAGCGCGCAGATTAGCGTGGCAATGTGCAATCCATCCGAGTCGGCGTCAGCCAGAATGCACACCTTGTGATAACGCAACTGACTCAGGTCAGAACTGCCCGGGTCAATCCCTAGCGCCACCGAAATGTTATTCACCTCCTGCGAGGCTAGAATTTCAACGGCGTCGACCTCCCAGGTATTCAGGATCTTGCCCCTGAGCGGCAGGATCGCCTGATATTCGCGATCGCGCGCCTGCTTGGCCGAGCCACCGGCTGAATCACCTTCCACGAGAAACAGCTCGCCGCGCTCCGGGTCCTCGCTAGAGCAATCCGCCAACTTACCCGGCAGTGCAGGACCCGATGCGACTTTTTTACGCACCACTTTCTTGGCTGATCTAAGACGGCTCTGAGCGCGCTCAATACAAAGCTCTGCGAGCCGCTCCGCGTCAGAGGTGTGCTGATTCAGCCACAAAGCGAAGGCGTCTTTCGCGACACCCGATACGAACCCCGCCGCTTCGCGGGAAGAGAGGCGTTCTTTGGTCTGACCCGAGAACTGAGGGTCCTGCAGCTTCGACGACAAAACAAAACAGCAGCGATCCCACACGTCCTCGGCGGTCAGCTTAACCCCGCGTGGCAGCAGATTGCGCAACTCGCAGAACTCGCGCATGGCGTCCAGCAGGCCGGACCGAAGGCCGTTCACATGGGTGCCACCCTGCGGCGTGGGTATGAGATTCACATAGGACTCAGCCACTACCTCGCCGCCCTCGGGTAGCCACTGAATAGCCCAGTCCACGGCCTCGGTTTCCCCTTCAAAATGCGAACGGAAGGGGGTCTCAGGAATCACCGGGAAGTCGATGGTGGCATCCGCCAAATAATCGGAGATGCCATCCTCATAGTGCCACTCGGTTTTCTCTTTCTTTTTCTCATCGGTGAGCGTGACCTTCAGGCCAGGACATAGCACCGCCTTGGCGCGCAACGCATGGCTGAGCTTGGGCAACGAGAAATTGGCGGAATCAAAGTACTGTGGATCCGGCTTGAAGCGGATGCCCGTGCCCGTGTTGCGCTTGCCACAGCTACCCGTGACTTTCAGGTCAGCTGTCTTGTCACCGCCTGAGAACGCCATGGTATGTACATTGCCATCGCGGCGGATGGTGACTTCCACCAATTCCGACAGGGCATTGACCACCGACACGCCCACGCCGTGGAGGCCGCCGCTGAACTGATAGCTCTTGTCCGAAAACTTTCCACCCGCATGAAGGGTGGAAAGAATCACCTCGACTCCAGGCAACTTTTGCTCAGGGTGTAGATCAACCGGCATGCCGCGGCCATCATCCGTCACGCTGAGCGCACCATCCCCGTGTAAAACGACGTCAATCTGACTGCAGTGACCCGCCAGTGCCTCATCGACCGAGTTGTCGATGACTTCCTGAGCGAGGTGATTGGGGCGAGTGGTGTCGGTATACATGCCGGGGCGCTTGCGGACCGGCTCCAGACCAGTCAGGACTTCAATAGCGTCAGCGTTGTATTTGGTCATTTTCTACTACAGCTCGTGTGATACGGTTGGTGTTGGCGCAAGCTCGCTCCCGGGCAAATACCACCCGGCGTAACAATCTCTTTTTACGCATAACCCGGTGAGTTGAGGTCCACGGCAAACGTCTCGTCAGTGACCCTAAGCACGGTGGTCTCCCACGCGCCTGACTCATGTAGCGTCAGCATACGGCATCCCGGCGCCTGCGCATCCACCTGAAAATCTGCTGAGTTGGGCGCAAATTGAATGCAGGTCGAGGGAACCGTCAGGCATTGTACGCCCTGATATATCTGCGCAGAATCCTGATGCACGTGCCCCGAGATAACCACCGCCCTCTCACCCAGAGGGGCCAGTCGCTCTAGCGCTGCCTGCGCATTCTCGGCACCAATCTCATCGAGCCATGCGCAGCCCACTGACATCAGCGGATGATGGGTCGCTACCAGTAATGGCCTCCCCGTTGTCTGTGCATCATGAACCGCCTGCTCCAGCGCCTGAATCTCCGCGCCTGCCAAGAACCCCGAGACGACCCCGGGGTGCTGGGTATTCAGCATGAGTATGTCCCAATGGGGTAGCTGAACCCTTCGCTTAAAATGCGACTTTAGCGGATGATCGTCCGACCACACGGCATCGTGATTGCCCGGTAGCCAGAAACTCGGCACACCTAGCGGCGCCAGCGCCTCTTCCAGCCGGCTATAGGCTTCCTCCGCCTCATCACCGGCGAGATCACCGGTGAGCAGCAGCGCGTCGACCGGGCCTTGAGCTGCCACCAACCGGCACACCGCGGCGAGAGATCTGTCGGTATCGATGCCCACCAGCTGGCCACTGGGTTCACGCATCAAGTGCGTGTCAGACAGCTGCACCACGCGGCTGGAGGCAGCCGTTTCAAGTGCGGCCGCGCCACTGAGCACGTTCATGGTGAGGGCTGGTCGGGTTCCGGCAGGACAGCGTCGACTGACCGGCCATTGTTCAGGCAAAACTCCATCAGCTCTGCCGCAAAGCGGTTTTGCTGGAACTTTTCGTCTCGCTGCAACATGTCGGGGTTAGGGTAGCGGTACCGAGCCTCGAAACGCCGGGAGGTGCTGCAGTGCACGACCTCGGCCATTCTAGCGTCGTGATACAGGCGCAGATCAAAGTGGCTGTTAGCCCCAAAATCAGACAGCACCCCCTGGTAGCGAAGCCGCATATCCGTTGTGTAGCGGTCGCGCGCCGTGACCTCGAGCACCACCGAGACCTCGCCTGCCTCAAAAACGCATCGACTCTCCTGCTCATAGGCGGGAAAGAGGCGCATCAAACGGTGGTAATTAGCCTCACACTGGGCGTGCAGGTCCGACAGGTCTATGTGATAACCCTTTCTCAGTCTGCTGCGCAGCCGCACTTGTCTGGTTTTGTCCACCATACCCACAGTGTAGCAAGCCGCTCAGGCTCGGGAACTGCCAAAATGTTGCCGGATTTGACGCCGCAAAAGCCAATGGCAGAGTGGTAGACTCCCGTCCCCTTATTGATTCAGGCCCTGAAAAGCCATGCCAAAACTGCATCTTCCCGCTCGTGCCTTGACGGCAGCTGCATTGAGCAGCTCACTGTGTTTTGCAGCGCAGGCCGATACGCTGGTGGACATTTATGAGCTCGCGCTGGAGAACGACGCGCAGCTGAAGGCGCAAATCGCGCAGTACAACGCGGATATCGAGCTAGAGAAATTGGCGCTGGCACCGCTTCTGCCTCAGGCGGGTGCTGGCTACTCTTTCACGGATTCAGAAAACGACCGCACCAGCCCCAACGTCGTCATTATCGAGCAGGAGGGCCGTCCTCCAATATTCGACACGATTGATGTGACATCGGTCACCGAGACCGAGACCGATGGCTATGACGTTAGCCTGTCGCAGACGCTGTTTGATCTCTCCGCCTGGTTTGGGTGGCGCGCAGGCAAGGAGGAGACACAGCGAGCGAAGGCCGATTTGTCTGCAGCGCAACAGGACCTGATTGTCAGAGTGGTTCAAGCCTACTTCGGCGTGCTCCGCGCGCAAGACAATCTGCGGGCATCCCAGGCCCGGGAGCGCGCTTTCGAGCGGCAGCTGGAACAGACCCGCCAGCGTTTTGAAGTGGGTTTGATCGCTATTACCGACGTCTATGAAGCCGAGGCCGCACGTGATCTGGCTCAGGTGAACCGCATTGTTGACGAGAATAATGTGGCCGTCGCCAAGGAAAACCTGTCTGTGCTCACCGGGCAAACCCCCGGCGCACTATTCGTGCTGGGCGAGCAATTTGATCCGCGCCCCCCCGAGGGAGATCGCGCTGAGTGGGTCGACTTTGCCATGTCGAACAATTACCGCCTCGCCGCGGCGCGATTCACAGAAGAGGCCGCACGCCAGAACGCCACCTCTTCGCGGATGGGCCACGCGCCAACCGTAACGGCCACCTATCGTTATCAGGACAGCGAGACCACGGGCAGCATCAAGCAGAACCCTGAGAGCACCTTTAACTTCCCGCCCAACTCCGAGCAGACCAACGAGACTTGGCAGATCCGCTTTGACCTGCCCTTATCAACAGGCGGCGCAATCAGTGCGAGCCGTCGACGGGCTGCTGAGCAGTTCAATGCCGCCAGAGAGTCCCGGATAAATCTGACCCGCAACACAGTGACGCAAGCGCGGTCTCTGCATATGACTGTCATGTCCGACGTTTCGCGCGTAGCAGCGCAAAAACAATCGATTGTTTCCAGCCAGAGCGCGCTCGACGCCACGCAGGCCGGTTACGAGGTGGGCACGCGTAATATCGTTGACGTGCTGAACGCTCAGAACAAACTGTTCGGTGCGCAGCGGGACTACGCCAACAGTCGCTACGACTACATCATCAATTCACTGCGCCTGAAAGAAGTCGCCGGCACGCTCTCTCCAGAAGACATCGCAACGCTAGAAGGCTACCTGTTGCCTCCACCTGCGCCGACTGCCTCGGGTAGCTAATAATCATGGCAGGTGGGCCGCCACAACGGCCCACTGCCGATCCACAACCCCCTCTTGCGCTGACTGATAGGCGCCCGCGCGCTCACCCATTGCAGTGACCTTGTCCGTATCGGCCTGCTGACCCAGGCAATCAAGCAGCACTGCCCCCAGCGTGCCCGCCTCTACCTCCAGCGCCGCATTCGCCTCGAACAAATCGCGGTAAATGCTGGAAAAATTAAAGGTGTGCGGCCCCGAGAGGATGGGTAGGCACCATGCCGCCGCCTCGAGTGGGTTATGACCGCCATGGGGTACCAGGCTACCGCCGACAAAGACGGCATCTGCACATCCCGTCAGTGCACCCAGCCGACCCAGCGTGTCGACCAACAGCACATCATCCTGAAAGGAGAGCGTGATGCCCGTGATTCCGCCCTCCGGTGTGGCGTCCGCCTTGACCTGAAAGGCGCTATGGCGCGCGATCTGATAACGACGCATCGCAGGCAGAGCCAACACACCCGGCACCCGGTCGGGGTGTCGTGGCGCAAGCATCAGTAGCGCATCGGGTTGCTCCGCCTTAAGTAGCGCGAAGGCTTCGAGCACAGGTTCTTCCTCGCCGGGATGTGTGCTGGCCGCAAGCCAAACAGGGCGATCGAACGCGCCGGCACCGAATTGCAGTCGCTCCTGCTCATTGGCTTGGCGCAGTGCGTTGCGGTCCAGCGCAAACTTCAAACTGCCGGTCACGATGATCGCCCCATCGGCGGCACCCAGCGCGCGTAGCCGACTCGCGTCTGATTCTGTTTGCGCGGCGATCCCTGCCAAGTGACCCAGCGTTTGCCGGGTTAGCCCGCCGACACGGGCGTACCCTGCTGCTGATCTCTCTGACATCCGCGCGTTGAGCAGCACCATGGGCACGCCTCTGGCGGCGGCATGGGTGAGGAGATTCGGCCAGATTTCGGTTTCGACCAATGCACCCAGCGTGAGGTGCCAGTGTTCGAGAAAGCGCTTTACCGCCCCGGGAGTATCGAAAGGTGCCCAACACCACTCCACGCGGCCACCGAATTTCTGCTGTACCTGCTCGGCACCCGTCGGCGTGGTGGATGTCACCAGGACACTCAGGTCTGGTCGCTCCGCCAGCAGTCTCTCCAGAAGGGGCGCAACCGCTAGGGTCTCGCCAACCGACACGGCATGGATCCAAACCCGCCCCGCTGAGCGCAATGCTCGATGCCGACCATAAAATCCAAGGCGGTGCCAGATCTGGCTGCGATAAGCACTGTGCTGTCGACTGCGCCAGAGTAAGCGGAGCAGTAAAAACGGCACCGCCAGACGCATCGCCAGAGAATAAAGTCGGCGGTTGATTGGCAGGGGCCGACGCTTCCGTACGCTCAAGACAATCGTATACTCATCAGCTGATCACGCGGAGCGTATCATGTCCCACACCCTGTCCCAGATCCCGCCCAAGCCCCCGGGAGACGATGTGCGCGGGTTTCTCCCCGATCACGAAGGCCAGCAGCTATTCGAGTGGGCGAGGCAGGTTTCACCGATCGGACCGCTCCTTGAGATCGGAAGCTATTGTGGGCGTTCCACCATTTGGCTAGGGCAAGCCGCGAAGGCACATGACACTGTTGTGTTTGCGCTCGATCATCATCGTGGCTCGGAGGAGCATCAGCCCGGGGAAAGCCACCACGACGAGGCGCTGGTCGATACCACAGGCCAGTTCAACAGCTTTGGGGAGTTTCGCCGCAACATTGCGGCGGCGGGCCTAGAAGACACAGTCGTTCCAATCGTTGCCAACAGTGAGACCGTCGGACCCTGCTGGCAAGGCGGGCTTGGCATGGTGTTTATTGATGGTGGACACAGTCTGGATGCCGCACTGACCGACTACCGCGCTTGGGCCCCTCACGTTCTACCGGGCGGTATTCTCGCCATCCACGATGTGTTTCCAGACCCGGCAGGCGGCGGACAGGCACCTTTTGCTATCTGGCAGTTGGCGACCCAGTCCGGACTGTTTGAACCTCTGGGTACAGAGGATACCCTCCGGGGACTCAGACGCCTCGGCCGGTAATGCGCCCCGCCAAAGAGCGCTCGTATTTCGGTTGCTACTGCAAAAATCAGATCCTCATTACGCTGCGGGCGCAACTCGGAAAAATGTCTGCTACTGCGCTCGGGAAATAGGGTCCGGTCAAAACCGCCAATCAGCCGAATGAATTAAGTTCAACCATCGAGATTGGGCGAAAGAAAAAGTCCGCTGGCCGCGGTGTAGTGGGTCAGCGCATCCACGGCGAGTAATACCGCGCCGGCTGTCCAGGTGGGCTTCTCTTTTGGCCACAACACCTGCTCGGCGAACTGGTAACCAGTCCACCAGGCGCCGTCACTATCGCGCCACTGTGTGAGCCAGCTGAACAACTCGGCGGCCTGTTCGCGGTCGCCTGCCGCCAAAAGTGCCAAGGTCAACTCACAAGACTCCGCTACCGTCGCCCAGGGCTGATGGTTCTCGCAGCGGCAGCCAATGCCCGGCTCGACAAACTCCGACCACCTTTTTGCCAGTCGATCTTTAGCCTGCTCGCCCACAACCCATCCTGCCAAGATGGGGTAGAACCAATCCATCGCATAGCGGGATTTACTCTCCCACGTGCGGTCGAATCGTTCGGAACGGTGCCGCAGCGCGTGCCCGAGCCTGGCCCGCGCTTCGCGCCACACTGCAGACGGCTCTCCCAGCTGCTCCGCAATCAAAATCCCGCACTCCAGAGATTTGTAGATCGAGCTGCAGCCCGTCACGAGGGCGTCCCCCAACGGCGCACCGCCGGGGTCAACGGCCCAATCGATTTCGCCCTCCGGGCTTTGATAGCGCAGCACAAATGCGATCGCTCTTGACACCACGGGGAAGTACCGCGACAAAAAGTCAGCGTCCCGGGTAATCAAAAAATGGTGCCAGATTCCAGTCGCAATGTAGGCGACATAATTGGTCTCGCGTCGGTCGACGCTGAGGTCGGCTACGCCCTCCCGGTAGCAGGCCCACCAGCTGCCGTCTTCGAGTTGCATCTCGGCCAGCCAGTCATAGGCACGCTCGGCAGCGCCAATTTCGCCGGCGATACTCAGGCCCATTGCGGCCTCAGTATGATCCCAGGGGTCGGTATGCCCGCTGTCAAACCACGGTATCTCACCCGAGGCGCGCTGGGTGGTGAGTAGAAACTCGACGGTTGGCCGCAGCCACTGTGCGGGATAGACCCCGGGGCTCAAAAGCGGCGCATTCATTGCGGGTTCCCCGTTGGCGCTACCTGCTGGACGGTCGGCTTGGTGAAGTACAGCACGATGCTTTTACCCATGACGGGGTTCAACAACGCGTCGATAGCGCGGGTGATCCAGGGTCGCTTCATCAAATCCCAGACCAGCAACTGGTGATAAAGACGCACCGGCCAGGGCTCCGGGTCGCCGCGCCAAAAAAGGCACTTCAACCACCAATAGGGCACGTGCAGGGCGTGGGCACTACCTCGGCCCGTCAGCTCAAACCCCTGCCGAACAACCTCACGGGCCAGATGCGTTGCGTCAAAAATGCGGATATGCCCTCCCGGCGTTGTCCGATACCCCTCACTCAGCTGCCAGCAGACCCACTCGGGCCACTGCCGCGGCACACTGATGCACAATCGGCCACCCGGCTTCAGCACTCGCCACAGCTCTTCCAACACCGCCAGATAATTGGGGATGTGCTCCAGAATCTCACTGGCAATCACGGCGTCGACGCTCTCGTCAGACAGCGGCAAGCCGGTGGCGTCGCCCGCGGCAAAACCAATATCGCCACCCGGAGCGTGGGGCGTCATATCTTGAATACGCTGGGTCGCGGTGCCCAGATCCTGCTCGGAGAGGTCGATGCCCAGCGCCTGCACGCCGTCGATAAGATAGGTCGCGAGAGTATGTCGGCCCTCCCCACAGCCCACGTCGACACAAACAGTTCCCGGTGCAAGCGCCAGTTTGCCCAGATCAACCGTCAGCATGCGTCGATGCAGGCCCGGTATTGGGCGACCATTTGCTGTGCGCAAACTGACCAGCAGAAGTGTCGCTCAACTCGCTGCCGGCCTTTATCACCCAATGTGCTAGCCAATGTGGGGTCGGTGAGCACGCGCCCAAGCGTTTCCGCCAGCGCATCGCTGTCACCTGCTGGGACCACCAAACCGCCGTCGGCGACCACCTCTGCCAGCGCACCGCCATCGCTCGACACCAAGGGAATGCCGGCGGCCATCGCCTCCACCGCAGGCAAACCGAAGCCCTCATAAAGAGAGGGGACAACCGCTACCGCGCTCTCAGCATACAGGCGGTTGATTTCTTCGTGGCTCGCGTCACCGACAAAACGAATGTGGTCGAACAATCCAAGGTGCTCGATCAACGCTTCGGTATCGCCACCCGCTTTCGGTCGTGCAATTAGCACCAGCTGCCGCTCTGGCTCCGCCTCGACCAGCCTCTTAAATGCTCGCAGCAACACCGGTAGCCCTTTAAGCGGCGCATCCGCCGACGCAGTGGCGATGATCTGGCCCGGTTTGCGTGTCACTGAAGGCAGCGGTTTAAACAGTTCCGTATCCACGCCATTGGGCACCACGCGAAGTGCCCCCGGAAGCACGCCAAAATCGGTGGCGATGTCCGCGGCAGAGCAGCGCGAGACTGTGACAATATGGCGCAGTCGCCCGGCTACCCTGGATTGCATGGCAAGAAATCGGTGCCAACGACGGATCATCAGCCGCCACCACCAGCGGGATTCTCCTGCCAACGCGACCCTGAGATCCCTGGTGATGGGGTGGTGAATCGTCGTCACCATTGGCAGACCCGCGCGCTGCAGATCCAGAATGCCGTCGGCCAGGGTCTGGTTGTCGTGCACGACGTCAAACTTATCGGCATGATCGAGCAGCCAATCCCGCACGCGCTCGCCAAACGTCTCGGGCTCGGCAAACCCTCCGCTTATCTTGCTGAGCCATTCTTTGCGCCCCAGCCGATCACCTAGCTCTGCGCGAGTCACGCTCCAGAGGTCTCGAGAGTACAAATCGAGGCTCGGTAATTTGACCAGCTCCACGCCCTCGACCAGATGCGGATATGGCGGCCCCGAGATGACGGTGACCTGATGACCCAGCCGCATGAGCGCCTGGCTGAGGTAGCGCAAATAAACGCCCTGCCCCCCCGAAAACGGCGCTGATCGATAACCCAGAAGCGCTATGCACAGGGGCCTGCCGTCACGCACGGCGACATGAGCTTCAGCAGCATTAGGCGTGTGAAGGGGTGCGTTAATGGGAGGCTCCGGGTGG
>Ga0163109_10001055_pt1 | contig 21897 bp, 27 predicted proteins | sample CRUFie1St13metaG_FD_108704 | JGI IMG/M metagenome (GOLD analysis project Ga0163109, IMG submission 108704) | Marine microbial communities from the Costa Rica Dome - CRUD Field 142mm St13 metaG | ecosystem: Environmental > Aquatic > Marine > Oceanic > Photic zone | place: Costa Rica: the Eastern... | reverse complement strand
TTCGGACAAAAAACTGAAGGAAACCTCACTAAATTTAGAAAACAAACACCTTCACCTGCGCCTGCGAGAACAGAATATGGTGTAACCATGACAGGAAATTTAACTCAAACTTTCAATACGGAAAAAGATCCAGTTTCTGTTTTTAATAATACAACAGGAAGAACAACCCAAAAACCATTTGGTTTTAACGATATAAGTTTTGCTGGACTATCTGTAAATAGTATGAATGCGAAAGAAGCAAGAGAAGGATATGATAATGCTTTCGCGGCGGCTAACATTAAATATCCACCTGCTGTAAATCAAGCTCTCTTTGGTATGAAGAAAGTTGTAAACGAAGCTGGCGAAGTAATAGAGAAAAAATTTAATTTAGGTAATTTTGAAGCCGATAATTCTGATTTATATATAAATGGTAATGTTAGATCAACAGGTTTTGGAGGTAAAAATGGACTTCCAACAACAGATGAGGATGAGATGCGAGATAACATAGAAAAAGGCCACATAGCTATGGATTCTTTTGGTATAGGGGTAGACATGACTTCAGCTGATTTATCTGAATTAGGTATTACAGCAGTTAAAAATTCTGGTGGTTCAGGTAGACAATTAACAGGTATAAATGGTGTTGCTTTTACATATGAAAGGGTTGAGAATACAAAATATATAGATCCTGCAGATGGAACATCAGATACTCCAGAAGAGCTAGAAAAAGCTTATCCAAAAAGACCTATTGGTGTTAGACTTATAGGGAACACAGTTCAAGGTGTTACAAAAGCATCAGGAAGAGCTGATACTTACACTGAAGAAGGAGCGCAAACAAGAACTAATATAGCAGATACAGATATCACAAAAGAAACACAACAATTACCTACAGATCTAATTCCTGATGGACAAATACCACAACTCATTAAGTTAATGTCAAAAAAATCTGAAGGATTACAGCAAATGTTTGCATTTTATGCGAATCAAGCAAATATTAGCAACACACATGCTTTTTATTTAACAATGCAACGATTGCAACAAATTTCAGGTAAAAATAACTAGGTTATGGCAAACGGAAATCCTTGGAGAAAAAATAGACTTTTTAAGATTAGAGAAGAAAATCGAGAAGCTTATGATAATGGCAACTTTGATATTTTATTAGAAAAATATAACGAAGGCGCTACAAGAAAGTTTGGTGACGTCGCCTCTTTAGTTAGGATGTATAACTATTATGATCAGCAAGAGCAAGATGATAGTGAAAAAAAAAATCCACTCCTCAACGATCAGCCACAAAACGAAAATTTGGAATCCATTTCAGACTCTGGGGAAGGAGACACTTCATCGGATATATTCGAGGAGAATAAAGATTACCTAAAAGAGATAAGAAATTTTGTTTATGATATTGAGTCAAAAGGTAATTATGACGCATATCAAGGACATTACCTTAAGGGTATGCCACAAGTTGACTTTCAAAACCAAACAATTGATAGCGTTTTAAATTGGCAAAAACAAAATAAAAATAAAGCTATAGGAGCTCTTCAGATAAAGCCTCAAACTTTAAAAAGGATGGTGAAGAAGATGAATATTTCTGGAGACGAAATATTTAGCCCAGCATTACAGGATAAAATCTTTGATGAGCTGGTAAAAGAAAGAGGGGGTGAAGAATTCTTCAAAACAGGTGAATACAAAGACTTTGCTCTTGGCATGTCAAAAGAGTGGTCTGCAATTCCTTTAGTTAATCCGCATGATGGTAAACTGCCTGGACAATCTTATTATAATAATATAGGAACTAATAAGTCAAGGGCAGATGTAAACGCATGGGTAAAGCTTTTGCAAAGAAATGTAAATTTTAGCAACAAGTTTACAGCTAATTATTTTCAAAGAGCTAATAACGAAATGATCAACTCTATATATTCTAATATAACGCCTGATTTTTTAAGAGGTAAAAGTGAAGAACAACTTGAGTTGGATTTAAAAAAACAATTTCTTCATTTAGGTTTTGATGTTAAGCAAGGAGGAGGTGTAGATAGGGACGATCAAGTAATTATATCTCACCCAGACATACCACAACCATTTGTTGTAGATATTGATAGGTTTGAAAAAGGTGGAGTTCTGGGGTTTTTTCAAGAACCTAATGAACGTTTTTTAAAAAAAACCGCCGATGATTTAAAAGATTATATAAAGCAAGTAGCTATTAATGTAAATCCAGGAAAAAGATATCAAGGAACATTTGACAGGGATAATGTTGAGGCTTTTGACATGATGAAGCGAGAAATTTTATTAAATCCTGAACAAGTTTCTGCAGCAATAAAAGAGATTAGAGAAAAAACTGAATTATTACAAGGAATTCCAGAAACAATAAAGACTGGTGGTTTACCCACTAGAATGGGAGAAGATGCTGGTCAGGATTATAGCCCAAATCCTGCCTATGTAAAGCTAAAAAACGAAATAAATCTAGCTAAAAATGTTTTAAGTAGACAACAAAATCAGAAAAGGAGACTTACTGTAATGTTAGATAGGCTTCTTGATTCTAAGGGTGGATTAGAGAAAGTATTTCAAGATAGATCTTTTGAATTCTTCAAACTTCAACAAGCAATACTCGAAGGCTTACAATCAGAGGATTTATTATATGACTATATAAGAGTGCCTTCAATTAAGATTGACGGAAGAAATTCTAGCCTTAACACTTTAAGGGAAATGTTATTAGACGAAGAAACTCGTGAGGCAATATGGAAAGGAGATATAGATGTTTATACTTCTTCTGTTGCGACAGGTAACGCTGCTGATCCAAAAATTACAACTGAAGGGCAAGTAGGATTTGAAGGAACAAGACTTCAAGGAGCTGCTCAATACATAAGTGAGCAAGCAGCTAAGATGATGAGAAGAAATAGCGAAGGAAAAGGATATCAAGGAGCGGCAGAATATCAAATGAGAAAATACTTCCCATGGTTTTTTGGAAACGTTTTAAGTGTTGGTTCAGAGATAGGAACTTTTATATATGATGTTCTTCAGATGCCTTTTGAAGGTGCAAATTATCTAAATAAAGCTATTGGAGCAGAAAATGCAGACCAAGTCGATGATTACTTACGTGGTAAAACCGCTGCTCACTTTGATGGGCCAATGAAGCAACTTAAAGAATTTGCAAGAACAAATCTTTTAGCTCAGGTTCCAGAGGAATCGGGAACGTTTTTAGAGTCTGAATCTTTTACTGAAGCAGGGGGAAAGGGACTTTCTGGATTTTTACAAAGCCTACCGTTTATTGCTGCATTTATGGCAAATCCTGAATTAGGAGTAGCTGTTGTAGGTTCTTCAACATATGGAAGAACTTTACAGGAAAACGCAGAATATCAATCTTTTGCACAAGAAATAGCTAATAGAGGGGGAGATGTGCCTACAGATTTGGAAAGATACCTACATATGAGTAAAGCATATCAAAGAGGTGTGGCTCTTTCTAAGGGTGGCGCAGAAGCTTTAACAACATATTTATTTACTTACAGGTATTTTAAAAATTTAGCAAAACTTTCTAAACCTGGACAAGATCTTAAAAGTTTTAGAGATGCAGTTAATATAAACAGAGGTCGAGTTCTTCCATATCTAAAAGAATATGGTAAATCTCTGCAATTAGAACTTCCAGAAGAAATGCTTATATCTATTGAGAATAATTTTATAGATGAAATGGCTGGATTGAGAGAAGTTTCAACAGATCAATATTTAGATGACGCATTTAATGCTGGTGGTCATGCTGCATTTTCATCAGCTGGAATGTCGGTTTTTGGTACACGTTCAAGAAGAAGATATGGAAAGGATTTGGTGCGTTCAACTGTTAAACGAACAATAGAAAACAGAAACTTTAATCGTGATAAATTAATATTAGAAACTATTGAGTTGCAAGAAACACCTGGTTTTTTAGATAATCCTACTCTTATGAAAAGACATACGGAGAATATGAAAAAAATCGGAGAAATAGAAAATGCAACTAAAGATTTAGTTGACAATGCTCCAGAATCTAAGCTTATTAGATTTGCAGAATTGGATTTAGAAATTGCACAAGTTGTTTTCAATGCAAAAAAATCAAGTATAGATATTAAAGTTGATCAAACAAGAGAAGCGACCGAAATATCAAAGGATGATAAAAGAAATCCACAACTTAAAGGTAATAATACAAGAAGAATTATTGAGCTAGATTTAAAAAAATTATTAGGTGAACAAGATGCAATTATTAGAGAAATAGATCCAAAAACTCAGTTTGTGGCATCTATTGATACAAAACAATATTTAGACAACTTTATCGGAGTGGTTGCGCCAGGTAGCTCTGACTTTCAAGAATCAGAAGTTGTGTTTCATAATTCAAGAGATATGGATGGAACCTTATCAGAGGGTGAATTAAAAACAAACACACAAGCAAAAGAAAGTGGAATTGAAACACTGTCTGACACACCAAATCAAGAAGGTGGTTCTGACGGTGTGTTTTTTACTAGTGATCCACAGATTACACAAATGGGTGACACTAATGGACAATTTATTTTTGATAAATCTAAAATTCAACAAAATTTAAAACCAGGTAGAAGCACAAAAGAAAGTGAGCAAATATCAGATGGTCCTGTTCCTATTAATAGGCAAAATGGTTTGGTTGGAATTAAACTATTTCATGGTAAAGATATTTCAGATGAGATATTTAGCGAGCCATATATAAAAGGTAAAAAACCAAACTACACAAACGATGAGCAGGTTCAGAAAGCTATAGATTTAGATAAAGAAAATACAGTTGAATATTTTAAAAATAAAGATAGAATATTAAAAAGAGCGCAAGATTTTGCAGATAAATTTGGAGTGCCTGTCACAATTACACAGCATTCTGGCAACTATCAAGTTCTTTCTGCAGCAGGTCATAAAAGCAATATCCGAGATCAGGTGGTGTATCCCAAAGATTTTACTTCAGAAGATTATGGTAAGGTAGGAATTAAGTTTCCAAATCAAGTCCGAATAGTACCACCAGAAACAGATCAAGATCAAAAATATAGAAACACAGCTGAAAACTTAATAAGATTTAGGGGATTGGCTACAATGCAACTACCTTTATCTGATAAATCTGAGCATGTAAAAAATAATAAATTTGAAAGCTCTCCAGAAACTATACAGGGTCTTATTGATTTTTTTAATACAACATTAGAAAGTGATTTGCTTCCAGATCAAAAAAAATTAGTGAATGGTATTGTAGAAGAAATTAATAAAGCTAGGTCTTATGAAGATTTTAGAACATTGCCATTAGATAGGTATGCAGCCGAGACTATTTTAGCTAGAAATAAAATGGATGAGGTACAGTTATCTATACCTAAAGAAGATATAGGGAAAAAAAGAAAACCACAGTCTAGCTTAGAGAAATTGTTTGGCGCTGGTCTAACTCAATTTGCTGACTTGAGAATGGTTTTCAGCAATTTATTTAAAAACTCTAATGTTAAAAAAATATTTTTAACACAAAATAGTATTATTGATACAGGTATAGCTAAAGGTGTGCAAGAGGGAACTAGGGAGAAAGAAAAAATCGGAAGTCTTGAACATATAACAACAAAACCAAAAGGAGGAATCAAAGAGTTTTACTCTAATAAGAATATAATTGAAAGATATTTTTTAGGACATTTAGGGAAGTATGCAATCAGGGGTTTGGAAGGTGAAAGATTAGCTCTTGATAGACAAACACAATTTTTAGAAAAAAAACAAAGATTATCAGAGTGGATAGACGAGCAAGCTGAAGATTCTTCTCCTAAAGCACTTAAAGAGAGGCAGAAAAATCTTCGTAAGATTTATGATGATTTTGTTGGTCCAGCTGAATCTTATGCTGATTTAATGTCAAGAGCCAAAAAGTACAATGTAGAGTCGATAGAATATGTAAAAAATTTATACAAAGCTATAGGCCCACAAGTTCTTGAAGTAATGAGGAATTTTTATGGTCTAGAACCAGCTCAGTTTGGTAATTATTTACCTACATTAACTAAAAATGTTAAAGGGGAAATAGGTATTGAAACAGATATGGATTTATTAAATATCACAAATGGATTCATGAATACACCTGGAAACTTGAAAGAATCAACAGAACAAACAGGTAAGATAAAAGGAGATTTAGTCTTTGAAAATTATGAACAAATTTTAATTGATCGTTTGACTAGCGCAAAAATGATTGTTGATAATATAAAAAACATTTATGTTTTAAAAGGAATGGTAGAATCAAAGCAGTTTGAAGATTTATTTGACACAGAACAAGAATCAATGGCTCTTGGTAAAGATCAATCTACTAATGATTTCGGCAGAAATAGAGACTTTATTTTAAAAGTTTTAAGACAGAAAGTTGCAAAAATGAATCAAGTGACAACAAATAAAAAACTTCCTGCTAGTATGAAAACAAGTTTTGCAAGAATAGGACAGACATTGCTCAAAAATACATCTGCTCTAAGATTAGGTTCTGGAACCATGAGGCCAAAACAATACTATTCGGCAGTTGGGGCTACATTTAATGTTTTAAAAAGTCGGCAGGCTAGACAGTTTTTAACTAAAAGATTTGCTTTATTTAATGTAGGATTTGGTGTTAGAACAGCTAAAAATAATGCTAATAGACAAACATTATTATCATCTTCATTAACACAAATAAGAACAGGGTTGTCAAAAGCAAGAGGTTTAGACGCGTTAAATGAATTAAAATATGAAAAGCCAGGAACAGCACCAGCAAGATATTTACAAAACGTTTTAGACTTTATAGACAAAGGTGGTGACTTTGCTATTAAGTATTCTCTACAACAAACAGATCAACTCGCAGCATACGACACATTTTTAGCGTATTATATGGATTATGAAATGCAAAACAATCCTGATACAAAACAAATGACGGATGATGAGTTTTTTGAATATGCCGCAAAAAATATAAACAAAGAAGCCATAGCCCATGCGGATGATATGGTTGGTAGATCACAAACTCAATCTGACTCATGGAACAGCACAGGTATATATGGTCAAGATAGTAAAGCTACAGGAAAAATTTTAGCTGATATGTTGTTTACATTTGGAAGGTTCCAAAATAATAGAAAGGTTGGTATTGCAAATGATTTATCAATAATATATTCAGATTTTGCAACCAATGATGATAAAAATGTAGCAGCAAATAGACTTTTATCTGCAGCGATTGAGATAGGAGTATTTAAATTTATGAGCCCAATTATACAAATGGGTATTGCAACTTCTTTAGCACCTTATTTTGCACAACTTTTGGGGTATGATGAAGAGCTTGATGTAATGATTGAGAAATATGAAAAAATGTTTGGATCAAGCGGTGCTGATTTTGCAAAAACATTTAAATTTCAATTAGATAATTATCAAAGAAGTATTGGTAAGGAGTTTACTACTGCTTTAATTGATGGAATGGCTCCAGTTCCTCTTCCGTCAGCATTAGCAGAACTTGGTTTTGCAGGTTTAAATAGAATAGCAGAATCTAATGGTATTGATCCATTGTTTAATGTATACAGCCCAGAAGCCAGAGGTATGTTTGATAACACAATAGATGGGTTTACTGAAGATGGTGTTATGAATAGTATAATGGAGTTTGGAGGTTTATATCAAATGACTGTGAAAGATGCTGTTGATGTGTTAAATTCACTTTATTACGCTGGGACTGGTAAGTTTCAGCCTTTCATGGCAGGGGGAAAAGGCAGATATGTAAAAGGAAAAGCTGATAAGGCATCAGATATTCTAGCTTTATCAACTTTATTGAATTACTTTATTATTCATTCTGCAGATATAAATACTTTTAATAGAAAACTTAGAGGTGTTATTGAAAGAGATTATTTAAAAACAAAACCATCTGTAAGTGAAGAAATTGAAATGATTAAAAAGCGACAAGAGATAAAACCAAAACAAAATGTAAAAGGTAATAGACCTTTTGGTTCAGCAGAAAAGTTGTTGAATCAAGTTAAATTGAATCAAGCCATTCAAGAAAACCTATCTAGATAATTTTTTCTTTAATTATTTTAATGACCTCTAAGCAGTCTTTTTGATTCCTAGGCATAAAAAGGTCGGCTTTTATGTTTTTGTCCATTAGATACCTCTTAAACAGCTTCCAGCGTATAGGAAATGCCTCGTTTGGATTACCTTTACACTCTATAATAAATCTAGGGGGTTCTTGAGCATCTAAAAAATCTGGTGTATATTTGATTGGCAGTATGTTTTTATTGCCTCTGTCGTGTAAGTATTTTTTTACACGAGTTTTTTCATAACTTGCATTCTCAAAACTAAAACCTTCAACTAATGAAAATGTTTTCCCTTCGTACAAAGTTTTTATTTTGGCTTTCTCTAGTTCTTTGTACATATACAATTCTAGCTTGGAAGCAAATTTATGTTGTTTGTATGATACTCTGGTACTTCTGGTAATTTGTCTGTTTTTTGACTTTCTTCTCCTCATAGTTTTACTCTTTCGTATGGCGATTTATCTTCATCCATCCATTTGTTACAAGTTTCAGCAACTATTTTGTAATAAAAATCTGGGCTTGTTTTAGATTTTCTGTGATCAACAATACACATATCTGGTCTGTTATCATATATTCTACACTTATTGTTATCTAATAGATTTTCACACCGACCTGTTTCATCAGCTTTTAATCCATTTTTTTGTAAAATATCTTTGGTAACTAAATTTAATCTTCTACAACAAGCACCACAAGACGTGCAAGGAAATTTACTCATCTATATCTACTACGTACATAAGGTTATTGTAGCCTATGTCTTTAAAAAGAAGTGTTGCTTCATTTTCGGTTTTAGCAAAAACACAATCATTTTCTACAACACGCTCAATACCTTTAGTTGTTTTTATTTCTCCTGTACAAGGTACATATTTTTTGTAGCTACCTATACTATTCCAATATAAAATTTCTCGCAGTTCTTGAAAAAATGTAAAAGAATTAAAAAGATAATCTATCGCGTCGTTATCAGAAAATCCATATATTTTTCTGAGTTTTTCAATTTTACTAGATTTATATAGCTTGAAGAAAACTTCTCTAGGTTTTTCACTTAAAAAAACAAACATATGATTACTTTCAAGAAGATGATAAAAATTGTTTTCTTCTAAATAAGTAACTATCAGCACCTCTTGCTCTAATGTTGGAGCTTCGTTGTAAAATATCTTATGATTGTACATAAGGCTAATTTACAAAAGATACTAAAGCACTCTATCTATACCATATGAATGATGTGCCAAAAAATAAAAAGAAAATTTGGATCATATGTTGCTCTTCATCTTCCTGTGTATCAATCCAGTCAGGCCATTCATCCATTTTGCTGTTCCAGTAATTAATGCCAACTGTTAATCCATATATTGGAAAAAAAACAACTTCAAATCCCAACATAATCAAAATAAATGTGTAATTCTTGCAATCTGCCCATGCTCTTTGGCGTGTATAAAACCTTCGACGGCTTTCGGAACGTGTTGATATCCATTTCTGTGGTGCCAGGAATCTGTACCAGAAGGAGATCGTAAAGCTTCGACAGTAACACCGATAAAATCTTTGGACATTTTATGATGAATGTGATGTATGTAAACATATCTGTTTTTTGCATTTCCCCAATCTTTTTTTGCTTCTTGAGCCATTAGTAATGGTAAATCTTGTGCTTTTGCACCATCACCATGAGTTGTACCTATTAAGTTATTAAAATATTTGTAATACTTTCGGTGAGCAATACTTACATCAAAAGTTACATTGTCACAGTTTTTATACCAAGAACTTATTGAATCAGCTAAAAAAAATCCACTTTGATAATCGTGGTTTGACGGATTAAACACAAAGTGAACATCAGCAACTTGCATCAATTGATCAATAACATCAATATATAATCTTTTTGCAAGTAAAAAATTATCATACCACATTCCATCTGTATCCTGCACAGTTCCTGATGTTGTGGTTTTTTTTGGTGTATCAACATGCATTATGTCGTTACCAGCTATGAATAATATTTTATCAATATTAAATCCATTTGTTTTATCTAAAATACCCTGAACACCATCTTTAACTCTTTGGACTGCAACTTGACTGTTGTATTCTTCTCCTGTTTCGAAACTTCTAGCAAGCTTCCCAATATGTACATCAGCAGGATCAACAACAAGTAAACAAGCATCAGTATAGTTTGCTCTGACAATCGGTTTATAATCGAACGTATGATTTTTAACATCTTCTATATGGTCTTTTAACATTTCCTCAAAAGTTGGTCCTGTAGCTGAAGGTTTAAAGTTTATACTCCAATGTTCACCTTTATACCAAGCGTGTCTTACGTCGTTTGGATCAATACCAACTGTTTCACATTCCTCTGCTAAAGCAGGGTTGTCTTTTTTAATTGCATTCCTATTCAGCCATGATGATAGTGAACGCCTGAGTTTTTCCACAGGCATATCTAACTTCCATTTCTGGATCATCATCCTTGCAAGCATAGTTTTATTAGTAAATCCTGCGTCATAGTGATCTAACGCATACTTTTTCTGCTCCTCATTCATTGTTGTCATGCAAATGTCTTCTTAATTCTTGAAGCTTATAAATAAGCTTATTTATTTTGTTTTTTGCAATATCATGTTGTTGATCCATAACTGTCTCAAAAATCTCATCCATTAATGGATTGAGTTCTTTTGAAAAATAATTATTTATGAATCCAGCAGCTTTCATTTTTTTTGATCTAAAACATCATTCATTATATAAAATTTTTTTTAAATCTGGTTTGAAATAATTTTTACCTTTTAAAACTTTACCATCATCTCGACGCAATACTTTTCCGTTTTCCAACTTACTCATATTAGAATCGTGGACTTCTTGAAAAAGTTTATCAAAAGGGTTTTGAAGGCCATGGGCTAGAATAATCCCGGATAAAATATATTGCATGTCTATTATAGCATCAGCTATGTCTACAATATTAGAATTTTCACATGCCTCTATATATTCAGAAAGTTCTTCTTTCATTAGTTTGGCTTTGAGTGACCAATCCTTTTCCTGAAGAACTTCTGGTGTTTTTTTAGTTATTATACCAAATGACTTATTGAATTGTTTCACCAATTCTATGGGGCTCTTAAATTCCATTTATAATGAATTCTTTGAAACATAAGCCCTTAAGTTACGAATTTTTATTCAATCTTAAAAATATAGTCTCATACAGCACCCAAATCGCGTTGGAAGCTTCTATTTGAGTATCATATAAAATCTTACCTTTTTTTATTTTACCCTTGTAATCTAATTCAACGACACAGTTATCTCCTTGTGGTACAATGTAGGCCTTAATTTCGTTATCAAAACAATAAGATGCTGCTTTGTACATCCTATCTGTTGGTGACCAATATTTTGCAGTTTTAGAAGGGCGTTTCTTCGATTTCATCTAATTCTTTTTCTATTAAAAGTGTTTGATTTATCTTGTTTCGTTTGTTTTTTAACCAATTTGAGTTGTCCCATTGTGGCGAATCTCCTTTGATACTATCATATCTACCATTGTTTACATTCCAAACAAAGTTACATGTTGCATCATTGGTTCCAAGATTTGCAAACTTTACTTTCAAAACCTTTATGGTCACAGAATTATTTTGCAACCCATCATCTGTTCTGTCTCTATGAACGAGTATTCCGTGAGGGCTCATGTCATAGAATTCACCACCACCTTTAACATCATAAAAGGTTGGGGGTTGTAATTTTCCATCAATTTTCTCAGGCTTTGTTGGGTGTGCTACAAGTATAACAAGAACATCGTGTTTTTTACAAAAGCTGTCAATTTTATTTAAATATTCGTTTGTGTAGTCATTTATAGATAAATTTTTGCCATCTTTAAATCTTACCTTGTTGTATGGATCTATAACTAAACATCTTATTCCCTTTCTTTTTACCAGCTCTTCGCCCTTTTTTAAAACTTTATCTAAATCATATCCATCATCATAGTTGATATGAAAGAAATTATCACTTACATATTGAACTGTGTTTTGCCAATCTTTGTTTTTTACTTGTTGTTGATCAGGTTTGTTTCCATAAAACTTACGAACAATTTTATCTACATGAAGATATGCAGGAAAGTTTTCTGTAGATGCATATGCAATTTTCCAATTGTATAGTAGATTATATCCAACACACATTTGATCTACAAAATCAGATTTTCCTGATGATGGAAACCCTGTCACAACAATAAATTGCTTTGTATATGTTGTAAAGATACTATCAAACTCCTGTAAACCTACTCCAAAACCTTTTTGATGTCCATTCAAATAAAAATTTTCTAAATCATTTGCGACATCTTTTGCAGTAACAACATTTTCTAATGGGCATTGTGGAGCTGAAACAATTTTTTCTCTTAAAGATTCTTTACCATACTTAATTAAATATTCATTTGCATCTTTGCAATCTTCTAGATCAACAAGGTAACAGCTTTCAGCGCCAAATCTTCTTATCAATTCTGCTTCACCTTTTTTACCTGCTTCATCATTATCTACACACAGATATATTTTCTTTTTGTTTTCAAATAACTCGTAGTAATTAGTTAAAAAATCTAAGTTTATGTTACCATTAGATGTAAATCCATTTGGCACACTTATACAATTATTTAGCCCAGCTTCAATTACAGAAGCAACATCCATCTCGCCTTCTACGATTATAACTTGTTCAGAAAATCTAATTGAATCAAGGTTATAAAATATTTTTTCAGCATCTTTTATCATTTTAAAATTCTTCCTGCCATCACGATACTTTGTGTTTACTAGTTTAGAATCTAAATAATAATTGAATTGTATTGTATGAGATTCTTTTTTTGTTTGTGGCATCCATTCAACACCATCTGATATTCTTAAATATTTTAAAGTTTGTTCTGATATTCCTCTAGATTTAAACCAATCAACAACTTTTGAATTTAGCTCTGTGTAGTTTTTTTCAACAGGAATTTTGTATTTTTTTGTTTGATTTTTCTTTTCGTACTCATGCATTTGCATTACTGCGCCACAATGCTGGCATGTTGCCAAACCTCTATCCCAATCGAGCATTACACACTTGTCGTTTTTCTTTTTTCTCTCGTGACTACATTTAGGACAAGTGCTAGTCTTGGCGCCACTTTTAAATTGATACTGATTAAAGTTCTTTATTTTGAAGCCATTAATTTCATTCATTTTTTCACCACCTTAATTAATTTAAAATTGAAACCAGGCATATCATATGTTTTTTTGGCTCTTTCATATTGATCTTTTGTTCCTTTCATTGTAGCTTGACCTTGCCATTTAAAATGATATACATCTTGTGTTTCTGTTTCATATTTTTTTACATCTTGATACTTCAACCAATTCAAAAAATGTAATCTAAATTCTTTGTAAGTTGGTTTTCTGTCATCTGATGATTCTAATTTGCTAAAAAATTTATCTAGCATAAGCTTTACCTGTACTATTTTAATTTTATTATGCATGCATAGTTGTTCATGCCATCCAATATCTTTTAAAGACATCTCGTAGAACACTTTATTATTATTGACATGTTTTATTAAATGATTTGAACCTACGATATCAGCTTGATAGTTTTCATAGTTTAATAAAATAATTTTTGTAAACCTTTTTGATTTTATTGTATTTATCTCTCCTGTTTGTTGTAGTTTTTTTATTGATGTTCTGACTTGCGAAACAGTCATGCCAAGATCGGATGCTAGTTTTCTTAACGATGTCATAGTTTCACCTCTGCTCACTAAAACTTCGTTTTGAAAACATTTATCTTGACATGCTGTTATAAGCAAGTGAAAGAAAACAGATTTAGTCAAGGGTTCCTTGTACCACTTCCATTTCAAGATTTTGTTGTGTATCTTGATTGGTTTCATTTTTTTCTCTTCTCTTTTCTAATTTTGTAATTAAATAATCTATTTCCTCTGGATCATGACGTAAACCTAAATTATACGTCAAATGCCCAAGCATTTCAAAATAATGTAATGTAGGATTTTTAGGCTCCTTTTGTCTATCAAGGACATCAAATTGCCTTAGCATATTCTTTATTACATTTTCATTCTTGTTCATGTACTCATTGAACAATTTATCCACACTACACCTATCTTCTATGGTTCTTACTCCATGAAGTACGGATGCGTGATCCCATTTTACTTCCAAGTTCCACAAATTTGGAATACATCCAAGTTCTGAAAGTGAAACTTTGTTACCAGATGTTGATCTGACATTTCTTCTTAAAAGATACCAAGCTTCTTGCCTTGCATCTACTAGCTGACGTTTTCTTGATTCATTCCACAGTCTTACAGGATAGAGCCCATGCCATTCACAGACTCTATCTATAATGCTGACTATTTTTTCATCACGTCTTTTTATAATGTTAGAATGGTAAGTCATCATCAACCTCTTTTTCATCATCTGCAGGTACAAAAGCAGTTGTCTGCTGTTGTGGCTGAGTCATTTCTTTTGATGTTTTTGGCACGACACCATCAGTCCAATATGTTGATCCATTACCTAACCAAATAGGAGCAGCATCAGGATCATTTTTGTCTTTAGAAAACTTGACACTGATATTTTGATTGTACTGATCGACGTCATCCTTGACTGCGATTTCTAAATTTGCCCACTTCTCACCTTTTTTTGATGTTGAAATCTTGGCTTTGTTTTGACCTAACTTGGTCAGATTGATTGATATATTTGCTTTTATCATTTTAAAAAATTTTAGTTAATATAAAAAAATATAAAAGGTGTACGGCTATAAAAATCCACACACCTTTGTTGCTAGAAAATTCCATACTCAACGTATTGTAATGGATCAGAAGTTTTATTGAGAATCATATCAATATAATTTTGCTCTGCTTCCATTGCTTTAATTCTACCTTTCTCGTAAGTTTCATCTGAAACATCAATACGTTTCATTCGTAATGAGTTTTTTTCAATTACAAAAAACATAACTTCCATTCCAAATAACTCACGGTAAATCCAAGCTTGACTATCGTAGTTAAACATTCGACCTTTGCTTGTAAAAGCATCTATGTTACTTGTAGATTTCAGATCGATTACTCTGTCAATATTTGAATTTATAATGTCAGCCTTACCTTTCCATAGAACACCATTTCCAAATAAGTCTTTTATCATTGGCTCTTCATAAATATTATCTTTATCAAATAAAATATCTGCTGCCTTTGTATTACGTAAAGTTTTAGCAATATTGTGGCATGCTTCCATTTCTTTTTCCAACAAAATATGTTCTTCAGTTCCTCTTTCACGATACACTTTAGTAGTCCTTGTTGAAGATTCAATAGAAGGTAGGTTTGTTGATCCAAAAAAAGTTATTTCATGAATTGCATTACCCATTATCATATCAACACTCTTTGGCTCAACAACGTGAAAGTCTTTTGGGCTTTTCAGTAGAGTGTTTATGTTAGAATTAGATAAATAATTTTTACCAATTCCGTTGTAGTATTCTTCATCTTTGCGAAGAACCTCTATAGCTTCTTTAGTTTCCATCTTTATCTTTTAACATTTTTCTATGTTCAGGTTTTACAGTCCTAGTCGCTAAAGCTTTTTGTATATCAGCTTTAGTTCCTTTTTCTAAAAGCCATTGAAGACCTTCATTACTTAGCATAGGTTTGTTTTTAGCAACACCCACCGTAGTATTAGCATCATCATCTGTGCTTTTCAGCCCTAAAAGACTTGCTAATGTGTATCTACGGAAATAAGTAATAGCGCTACCTAATTTTTGTGGATCAGCGATCTCTGGTAGTGGTATTCCACTTTCTACAAACATTCCTTTTTCGACACACACTAATCTTGTCATCACTTCTCCGTTTTCTATAGGTTGTAAAAGCAACACCTTGTGTTTCTTTAACAACGGCAGAACCTGTGATATCAAACTATTTATGTCAAAGTAATCTGAATTGTAAAAAGGGTTTTTTGAATCCTTCGAAATAGATCCTATTTCCTGTTGGATTGCAAACAGTTTAGTATTTATACTCATATTTTTATAATTTTGTTAGTTTTACTGTCTAAAATTTCATAATGCTCACCTCTTATGGCAATACGCTTGGCATCATCAAGCGATTCTGCAAACCATGTTTCATCTTCGCACTCGCCACCATGATAAATTTCTATTTTAAATCTCATTTGTTATAAATTATTTTATTTTTATGTTTCAAAAGTCGCATATTAAGTAAAAGCTTTGTGATTTCTAATTCCTTTTCTTGATATTTTTTAAATGCACCACGAGCTTTGTTTAAATACATTTGCTCTCTCAATGCTTTTAATTTTTTCCAAGACCTATTTAAAGCTAATTCTTGTACTCCTTTTTCAACACCTTTTTTAATTATTAAATCAATGTCCTGGTCTACAATATCAGGATAGAGATTTGAGTCCGTGTATACAGCATTCAATTCTCCTTCTTCTATTGTCACCTTCATGTAGGGCAAAATAAACCCTATTTCACCTGTGTATACATTTAGTACATGAGGTGAAGTATAAGCCGCTAAAAGCGACCACAGTTTCTCTTTTTTACTTAAATTATCTAATTTTCCCATTTATTAATAATTAAATTTACTATGTACAATATTCTATCGTAATAAAATTTTGATCGAATTACAGAGATTTCAGGAATCACTTTATCATCTTTATCTAAATTAAAAGCTTCTATCTCCATTTTGACTCTTTCATCCACAATGTCGCTAATTTTTTGATAAACTTCATTGAATATTTTCATATTACTACCCTTGTGTAGTTTTTCTGAATGAAATAAATCTCTAATTTGTTTGCTCATAACGCAAGGGTGAATAATTCTTTGCGTATTTTCACTACAAAATCTTTAGCTTGATTAAGTGTATCAAAGTCTTGATGTCCTGCTCTGATTCCATCATCAGCTTTCCATAATACTCTAAATGTTCCGAAAATTGTTTCTTGAATTTTATATTTCATTTCTTTATATTTTCGTATTGATCAATAAGCTTTTCTAAATCCATCTCTGTTAAATGAGAATATTCTTTTGGGCAGGGACAAAGCCAAGTGCTTCCACCATCTCCATCATTCCAAATTTCTATTTTGGAGTTGTTAGTTTTACATTGATATCCAAGACCTCTTCGTGTCCTAAAATATCTGACTCCTGTCACTTCTAAAGCACAAGAATCTTTTGTTAAAGTTTTTTGCATTTTTTATAATTTATTAGTTTCAGCTAATTTACTCATAGTTATCCACAAAAACAAGTTAATAAACAACTATTTTTATAAATCCGCCACATTTTTTAGAAAATTAATCCTAAATTTTATCCTTGGTCGCCCTGTGTCGCAAAACCCTGGGTCGCCCTGGGTCTACAATCCTAGGTCGCCGCACTAGGTCGTGGCGCGTTTAATGATAGTGAACAACTAAAAAAAAGGTAAATTGCTTTACCTTTATTCTAATGGATATTCTAATAATTCACATATTGAATCAACAATACCTTCAGTATCTGCATCTTCACCTTGATGGTGATGTTCCCATAACAAATCTATAAGAGTTTGTCTTTTGAGTTCTTGATCGAGTAAATCAGATACAAATTGTTCTATTTTACCCTCAATACCTTTGCCTTGATAATTATGAGGCTTGAAGCATCTCGGTACACTGTCCCAATTACTTGCATATATTTTAGTAAAGTTTTTTAAATGACGTACACTAAATGTGATTTTTTTTATATCAAATTTTTGTTCCATAATTTATTATTTTTAAAGTTAATTGATGCGATAAGTTTGCACAGTTGACTAGAAGTGCAAAAAACATTATCATTATTATACTTATCCACAGTATATCAAATATGATACCCATGATTCGGTCAATTTTTTTACGTGGCATTACTTTCTGTATTTATATTTATTGTAAAGTGTTCTAATAATGCACCAAGTTTTTCATATAAATCAGCAAACTTGATAGCAAATCCTCCTATTGAATTTGTTGGTACTGATATATCATTTTCTACTATATCGATTATATTTAGTTCTTCATGTATATCATTTGACTTCATCATTATAGATTTTATATTGAAGCTATTATCAAGTGCTTGTATACCTGATAATATTACATTCCAACAAGTATCATCAAATTGTTCAGCAGCAGATGTTGTTATAAAAACATATGGTTTTTCGTTTATATCGTAATTTATTTGATATTGGAAATGATTACTCCAATGTCTTCGATTTGCTTGTAATATATAATCTGGTAGTACAGTGTTATCTGGATTGATAATTATTTTTAAGGGTTTACCGTCCCGATCTCTTATTATAGAATTATTATCAATATTCATGATATCTTCATTCAAATAAATTGCAAATTTTATTTCTTCATCATCATATAGATAATTGATCATACATGAAATATCACTTTTTACTTCATCTTGATGTGTAATTGTATCTTGATCCAAATAAACAGTTGACATTACATCGACATGTATATAATCGTCTATATTACTACCAATATTTATTGTATATGCTTCATCATAATGTAAATATGATTGCATACATTCTGACCAAACTGCATCATCTTGGATATAAGAAGTATCCATGTATTCAGAATATACAGAGCAGTCACAACAATATTGTTCGTCATTTATCCAAGTGAGATCATCACTGTGACAAGTATTTCCACAACTATGACATTCATTTTCATCACAATGTTCATCATTTGTATAACCGTTTGTTTCTGTTAGCATTTCTCCATCACCAAAGTTTTTTACACCATCACCTGAAGGTCTTAATGTGTTAAATGTATCTACATAAGGCCATCTATTGAAACCACATTGAGACCATTTCATTTGCATTTTCTTTTCTTTTACAATATATACTGCATTATCATCTTTACTATCAGGAGCCATGAATCTTTGATTATCAGTATAGTTTTGTTTCATTTTGTAAACAAACTTATTTTTAATAGCATAATTAACGAATCTTACTATAGTCGTTTCAGTGCCATATATCCTATCCATGACAAAGTCTGAATGATCGAAGTAGTTTTTATTCCACATACTTCTTGGCCATAATATAGCACGACCAACAAGTTGTTCATCTTTATTTATTGCTATCAACATTTGACAATCAGTTTTGCAATACATATCTAAATACTCCTGACAAGATGAATATCTCATACAGCTATTTGACAATGTACCGCTTCTAGGAGCGTACTGATTTTCATGATACCAATATCTGATATCTTCACCTTTTACAATTTTAAATTCTATAGGTGGATTTAGAATTGCCTTAAGACTATTACACATTTTTTCAATATCTGCATCTGTTCTTTTCATTGCCCAAGGCATCTTTCTTAGAAGTTTACCTGCTGCAATATCCACAACTTTTTCTTCTTGTTTGAATTGACCAATTAGTTTTAGATTCTGATCAAGTTTGAATTTTATGAAATGAGGATAGAAGGTACTGACCCTCCATTCTTGCATGTTCCAAAACATTTTCTCTTCAGCTTTTGTATATTGATTTACACAATCCACTAAAGGAAATATCCTGTTGCTGAACATGTTAGGATATTCACAATTTGTCATCAAAGATTTTACTTGACGAATATCCATTTTATCTGCATTAAATTTAACTGCAGTTTTCTGCACAATTTCACCATTTTGACCTTTGATTTCTGGTACAAGATGAAAACTTGGTGGCAAATCTGAAGGTAACATATCTATTTTATCAATCAATTTAGGATATGATTCTTCAATATTATTCAGTAGTTTTTCATACATGTAACATATTGTACTTGATGTTTCGTGACTGCGATTACTTTCCATTAATTTCATCATCACTGTTTGGTCCAATTTGTATAACACCATCCATTGATGAAGACTGAGTTTGATATGATTCATCATCTTCGTAATAAAATTCTAACATTTCTTTCGAGGACATCATACAAGAGTCACAATGTCCTTCATACATTCCACAACCAACACCACAAACACGCCTTACGGCTTTGGTTTCTCGGTCGATCTCGTCATAAATATCATGATTACTATCGATATCATTTATATCATAATCATGTATATAACCACTTCTGTGGTCATAGTTGTTCCATACATACTGTTCACGGTTATTTGAAACGTTGTAATTATCATTTACATATTTGAATATATCTTTACATAATTTGTATGTATTGATTACATCATCAATGTCGATGTATTCCTGTGAAGAATGAGGATTGTAATATCCACATGACATATTCGCAACTGATAATTTTGTTTTGTATGCAATTTCTAAAACGTCTGTCATACCACCTGTTACAACTTGTCTATTGTATTTTTCTAGTAAGTGGTTTATAGCTTTACCAAATTCTTTGCTGTATAGTTCTGTTCCAGATATCTTGTTTACAAAGTCATAGTCACCTTGTCTATCACATTGTAGTACATACAAACAATCTTTGAAGAACTCTGCATCCATATTACCAGAACCAACACAACCAACTTCTTCATCTAGAAAGAACACTGCTTTCATTGATTCTTGTTCTTTTAGCAGTTGTAGTGTTATTGCAATACCAACTTTGTCGTCACCACCAGTTCCAACTTGTGTCATGCTAGAACCATTGACAGCAATGATTTTGTTTTTTATTTGTACTGGAATAATTTTTGCCTTTACAATATCATGAACTGTATCTGTGTGACACACCATACATCTATATGGTCCATCACCCTTTGTAACATATAAGTTTCCATACTGATCAACATTGGTAGTACAACCTTTTATTGACTGTACTACCTTATTGATGTGTTTCATCATTCTTGCTGTTTTATAACTTTCAGTTTGAATGGAAACAAGTTTACAAAGATCTTTTACAAACCTAGACCTTTTCATAATTAGCACTGATTGTTGTACCATTTGTCACTGCATTGACGTCAAACAAAACAGTGTTATAGAACTTTGTGACAATGTCAAGTTGTTCATCTGTGAAATGTTTTTCCATTACTTTCCATGCAGTAGCTGTATCTGAAAAACCAACAACCCTAGGTTTTAGATAAACTCTACCCCTTGGTGTTTGATTAGATACTGCAGTGTCTGTTTTTTTCCTGGCATCGTATTCACCTCTGGCCATTCTGACATAATACTGTTTGTTGATATACTGAACAATATCATATCTTAGACCATACAATTTACCTGTTTTTGTTAAACCAATGTCAGATACAGATTTTGCAATCATTTTACAATAATCATTGTCGTATTTACGTAGTTTTTTGTTAGTCAACGTAGATACTGCTTTTCGCATTTTGCGTTTTTTACTCATAATTAATAATTTATAAATTAGTTAGTTGCAAGCGCAATTAATTCTTTGACTGTTTTTGCACTTGCTTCTTGTTGTTCTGCTTTGTACTGTTCAATCTTTGAACGTAAAAGCCAATCAGGAATCAAAGCCTGCACGTCACACGGTAATTCAATATCGTTGACGTTAACATCATTTAGTAGTTGTACTTGAGATGTTGCTAGATACGCTTGGTCGATGATAGTGACACCATCTAGCTTGATGTCTTGTGCTAGTATACTCATACCAACAGTATCGACGAATGTGAAATCAATTTTAATCATAATAAATATTTTAAAAACCAGGATAACCTGCAACCTGGTATATGAGAAAACATATCTAAAATATATCCACAGGTTTTTAAGGATATATATAATAAAATTCAAAAATCTAAAACGCGAATAGCGCATTAAATATGCATCCAGGATGAGTATCATCGAGGAGATGAATTAACCACTCGCACAATAGAGTGTAAACACCAAGCATTGCAAGACCAACGTGTATGCAATGAATTATTTTTGTTTCAATATTTTTCATGATATTCCGTATGATAGTGAATCAAATTCATCTTCTATCTCTTGAGATAAGTTGATAGGAGAGTCGAACATTTGTGTTTGCAACCCACGCATATCGAGAGCTCTTTCATCTGATACTTGTGTATAATCTGCAGATTGTTC
>Ga0163109_10001054_pt1 | contig 21901 bp, 21 predicted proteins | sample CRUFie1St13metaG_FD_108704 | JGI IMG/M metagenome (GOLD analysis project Ga0163109, IMG submission 108704) | Marine microbial communities from the Costa Rica Dome - CRUD Field 142mm St13 metaG | ecosystem: Environmental > Aquatic > Marine > Oceanic > Photic zone | place: Costa Rica: the Eastern... | reverse complement strand
TTTTCGGTTCTTAATCTTGCTATTTCAGCAGGTATTGATTGGAGAGAAGGTTATCCAACGATCGCTTCTCATTATGAACGCGTAAGTAAATTAGGAACTATTCAAGAATACCTCGATAATAAACCCGATCCTTACTTTGTTGCTCAATAATTATATTTATAATTAATAATTATTCAATATAATTATACATCACAATCATCTTCTTTACAATAAAGCTTTCCTGTTACCCATTTTGATTCAGCATTTTTTAATAATTTTACAATAACATCACCCAATTTCATATCATCTGTTAATTGTTCTTTTCCTATCTTTCCTATCATTATTTCTGTAAAAAAGTGATCTATTGGTTTTCGTAAGTGATTGTATTTCATTTTATCTTTAATAAGCTTTTTTGCTTCTGGTATCAAATATCTTTTTACTATAGCGTCTATCCATTTTAATTTATCATCTGATTGTTCGCTATATACTTTAAAATTTTTAAATATGTTTGTCTCGTTCTCCCAAATATCTTTAAACGGCGGTTTTGCGAAACCTTCTATTTGTTTCTTTTTCTCTATAGAATCCCAAGACGCAGCATTTCCGTAATCTAATTTATCGCGCTTATTTTTCCATTTTTTTACATATTCATATCTTTCTTTCCATACATTATACAATTCTATTTTTTTCAAATTACCAATTGTCATATCATTTAAATATTCTTTTATATAGTATCTGAAAAGTACATACGCTATTGTTTCTCCAGGTTTTTTAATTTTTTTATCGTTCGTTTTTGGTTTCTTTTCTTTGGGTTTAATTTCTTTAGGTTTCTTTTCTTTGGGTTTTGACACATTTGCTACCTTTTGTTCTATTGCACCACTATCTTCTACCACTCCTTCCATTACTTCTTCCTCTTCTTCTACTACCGGTGGTTCAAGATTTTCTATTGTTATCATATTTTTATAACGAATAATATCTCCATCATTAATATTTGTATTATCATAAATACTGTAATTTTTTAAATGTTCGGATACATTTTCATCTTCTTCATCGTTATACATTTGATATAACATTGTTGACAATATTACTATCTCATTATCGTTTATTTTATAATCTACGGATTCATAATTCATGAAGGTATCATTACTTAAAACATATTCACGAATTTTTTTGTATCTTAATATTTCATCAGCTAATTTTTTATAATATATTCTTTCATTTGATATTTTATCGTCACCATACATTAAATTAAATTCTGGTAATATTATCTTACATGAATCATCTTTAAACGCACAATTTACATTTTTTTCACAACTATCCTTTCCCAAATCTAAACAACTTAATAATTCATCTACATCTACGTCATCGCTAATCTCCGCCCAATCTATATTTTTACTCAATAATTTTCTTAATTCATGAATCATTAATTTCATTTTATATTTATATGTCATGGCAACAGTTCTCTTTTCGTACTTATCCCCAATCTTTTTATTAATTTGCTTCTGATATTGATCGATAATAGTAGAAAATATCTTAAATTTTAATGTTTCATTCTCTTTCTTATTTATTTCTATCTTAAATAAATTCCTGAACATTAAATAAAAATTTGATTCTAAATGAATATTTTTTATAATTTTTTCACGTTCTTTATCTTGTTTTGGATAATTCAACATAATCATTCTATCTTTTGTATATTCTTGTAATATTTCATCTCTACCATCTTCATCCATATCGCCATCTATGGGTTCGGGATTAATCAAAACTACCTGATTTGTTTTGGTCCTTATGCCAACCACCATATTTCTTTCAGTTACAATACTATTCGCTTCTTTATAAAGATTAAATTCTTCTAATATTTCTTGGGTTTCTAATTTATCCATTAAATAATCCAAATTATCACCATATCTTTCTCTATCGATATTTATATTTATAGCAGATGGTGCACAAGGTAAGGCAAAACGACCTTTATCATGTTTTATAACAACTGCTATCACTTGATATTGATCATTATACAATTGTTTCACAACACTATACTTTTTTTTACTTGAAGATGTTATTGTATATTTACCGTCTTTATGTATATCTAATAGTTTATTGAGAGGTATATTATCTATAAAATCGTAGTTTCTTAAACTTTTCTTTGGGCTACACATTTCATCAAATTTATTTTTTAGAGTTCTAATTACTTGATTAAACGATGTATTTTTAAAATCTTTATTCGCAAAGTGTTTCTTTTCAAATAATTTCATATATTTCCACTCCGCACCCATTGTTCTATACACCATATAAATCGGTTCATAAATATTATTTTCCATATACAATATTATCGTTCTTTTATTCTCGTCGAAAAGATATTTTGAATGATTATTCTTTGGACATACAACTTCTATCTTATCTTCTATGTCATCTTTTGGTTTTTTTATAACAATTAAATTAACACCTTCATCAAAAAACGCACCTATTCCATTTTTTTTCGGTAATGTCACTATTTCCCAAAATATTTCGTGTGAATTTTTCTTTTTCTTATTATCCCATAGATATTTTACAAAATTAATCATAGCATTTCTTATCTTATCTTTATCATTCTCAAACTGTTTTTTATTATCTAAAAACATATGATATAAATTTCCTTTATTTACAGATAAAAATTTATCCATTTCTTCATCTGTTGGATTAAAATTATCTATATCATCTTTGGATGGTGTTCGTATATAATTAACACTCCCTCTAAATCCTAAGCTTTTTGTAATTATTTCCCTCGCTCTATCAGCATCCTCTTTTCCAACATCAACAAGATTAGCATTTGTTACATTAAAAGGTTCGCCAGTTTTCATGATATTACTTGCTCCATTTTTTATTAATAAATATTGTGTATAAATATTACTTATACACGTTAAAAAGCTATTATTAACTGAGTCGTCCATGCCTACTCTTAATAATGTCCATTTTTTTGGTTTTAATCTTGAATCCTTAGACGATATCCAACATTCTTTTGTAATATTATAATTAAAAAATTTCTGCAAAGATAATTGTAAATATCCAAAAGTGTTTCTTCTTAAGGGAAAAGACTCTATTGTTGGTCTTACCAACTGTTCTAATGTTTTATTTTGCGATTGCATATATAATTTCTTACTTGGAACATTACAAAAATCCTTTTGCTTTTGTCTATTAGCACTTATAGTTTCATCCTTTCTTTTTCTTAAAAATGGTATCAATTTCTTGGTTTCATATCTTTTATCATCTTTTAAATAATAGTCACTTGGTATTAATTTTTCCCCATTTGTTCCTATTTTCTTGAAATTTTTTGGTGCGGTTATCCAATATTTATTTGTTTTGTCATAATATTTATCCTTATCTTTTTCTTCCCATGGCATAGGTTCATATTTTTGAGTAGCCTTTTTATAACAACACGGTAAACAAATTTCTTTCACTCCGTTTTTGGTTCTTATATTTTTTTTTTGAAAACCTGGGTAATGTTGTTTATAAACTAAATCATTATCTTTTAATCCTTCATGACTTTTTGCATCTGTAAATTCAAATATTCGTTTATCATTGGAAGCTGTTTTACTTCCTCTTTTTATAACAGCATCCCATCCACCACATTCACCTTGATTTACTTGCTCAAACGATAAAGGTCTTCCCGTCGCATTCTTCTTATCACTAAAACACCAAAATCTTGGACATATATAATGATATTTTTTACCTGTTTCTTTTTCTGTAATAAATTCATCATATGAACGTATTCCCTGCTCTTCATCGATTTTATCTATTTTTCTCTTTTCTTCATTTGTTAATATGACTGGTGTTTTGCCAGCATTAGTTTGACAAAATTTCGCGTATGAATGATTACTTCCAGTATCTTTTGTAAATATTTCTGGTTGATTTTTTCTAATTCTTTTAATGAAATAATTACTTTTCCCTTTTAATTGAATATCGTTTAGATTACCATATGATTCATCTTCGCTTTCACTTTCACTTTCACTTTCACTTTCACTACCACCTCCAGAAAAAGCATCTTCTTCATCGCTACTTTCATCATCATCTCCACCAAACACATCATCGTCTTCTTCATCGCTACTACTATCTTCATCCTCATAATCATCAGCATCATCTACATTTCTTTGTACATTTATATCCTCTTTCTCAGCAAATCCAGTTTTTAATACCTCTTCTTCTTCTTCTATATCTGCTATTGCTTCAGCAACATTTTCATTTTGTTCAATATCTAATATAGGTAAAGGTTTGGCACCATAAAAACTATTCAAAATTTTCTTTCTTTCTTTATTTTTTACTAATAATAATTTGTCTATTAAATAGCCTGTATATATGTCCAAAAACTTTAAATAACTATAATTATTCACATTTTCATATTCAATTATTGTTTTATCAAACTTTTTATACATTGTTACACCAAATCCCGGATTATCAGCACTTTCTATCTTTTTTTTAGAATATACTGATAAATTTAATCTTAATTCTTCATTATATTTTTTTATTTCTTCTACCGCATCGTTTTTATTTTTTAATTGTTCTGGAAAATTTGTCAATAATAATTCTAATAATATTTTATCATCTGTATTATCAACTGCTGATTCTGATTCAACTCTCTTATAATTTAATATAAATGTTTTTATAGCGTTCATTGGTTTATAAGAACTTACTTTTATATATTGAAAAGTCAATTTATCATTTGTTTTAAAATTCTTTCTATTTGTTACGTATATATATCGTAGTGCTTTCGACCATTGATTCAAAGAAAATTTATTTGATTTTAATAAACCAAATTCATATTTATAATTTATATTTTTCATTTCTATATTTTTTTCAAAATTCTCAAATAAATCAAAGGTAAAACCACTCTTTTTTATAAATTTATTTATAGGTTTTAATAAAAACTCATTAAGATTTTCTTTTATTATCTCAATTAATTCTTTCTTATCCAAAAAACATTCTAATATTTTAATATTAATACTTCCATCGGAATAAAATTCGCAATGCATCTCTTTATTTACACCATCTCTGGTGAAATATAAAAAAAATCCCAATGATAATGGTTTCAAAGCTAACATTTTATCAATTTTTTTAATAAGTGTTAATCTGTTATTATTTTCTACGTATAAACTTGGTAATTTTAAATTATTACTACTAATATAATTATTTGTATACAATCTAAAAATATTTTCTCTCAATTTTCCTGGATTATATTTTATCAATTGTATATTAAAATTTGAATGAACTATTTTAAATAATAGATCAAGTGGTATATGTGTTCTTATTGACGGATGTAGTGTGAAATTAATACTTGATATTTTACCTGTATGTTGTGATAAATGGTCATGAAAAATTTTGATATTAGAATAACTGTATCGTAACTTATCATTCGTATCAAAAATACCCCTTTCAGATAATAATTTTTGGTTAGTGATATTTTTATTGTAGTATAAATTTGGGAAATAAATTTGAAGAACATATGAAAACATATCATCTTTCCTACGAATAGTTTCATTATCTTTTATCATTTCCCAATAATCTCTTGCTAAGCATATATATATCTCATTGTCAATTAAATCATTTCCAAATTCAAATAAAAGATTATTATTTTGATTATAAAATAAATGTTTATCTTCTCTTTTATTAAATAAATAATCATCAAATGTTGTTTCGTTATTTACACGAATATTATTTTCACTATGTATTAATTTGTAGGGATTTGCGATAAATAGATATTCTTTTTTATCAAATATTTTATGACCTATTGGTGTTTCAGTTATTATATTTTCCCATTCAAATAATTTTTTAAAATCAACATACTTATGTTTTTTTCTTTCATTTTCATATTTTGCTTTTTGGTTATAATTCATTTCTATTATTTCAATTTCTTCATTTTCTATATGAAAAAAGTTTCTTTTTTTTCTTAATGTATCAAAAATATCATCAGGGTGAATATTATTTTGAAATCTCCCAAATAAATAAATTTCATCAGTTGTTACGTTAAGATTTGCGTTCATTATGATTTTTCTTTTTATATCGTCTATAGTATCGTCATAATATATATCTATATCATTGGGATATTCTAAACAATCTTTTCTCTCTGGTCCTTTACAATGCAATAAATTAATTTTTGACATATATATAAATAAATGATTATATATATATTTAAATGGGTATTAATATAATTGCTGCTATGGCTAAAAATAGAGTTATAGGTTATAAAAATCGACTACCATGGAATATTCCAGAGGATTTAAAACGTTTCAAATGGTTAACCAGTGAAAAAAATACAGCTGTTGTAATGGGTAGAAAAACATGGGAAAGTCTTCCTATAAAACCATTACCAAACAGAAGAAATTATGTATTAACAAAAAATAATAAACACGCTATCTTTCCTGATGGACTTGTATTAACTGATTTTGATGATATTAACATAATAAAAAAAAATTATTCCAACGTATGGATAATAGGGGGCGAAGCTATATATGAACATTACATAAATAAACCATATATAGATAAAATTTATTTAACAGAAATAGAAGAAGAGTATGAAGGTGATACATACTTTCCTGAAATTCCAAAATATTTTTGCAAGACAATACAAGGTCCAAGTAAAATATATAAAGTAAATTCTGTTAAATTTGGAAGATATAATATGAATATGTATTCAAACTGTAGTTTTCCAAGAAATCACATATCATAATAGGGGTTATCAGTTATTTTCATACTACAATATTCGGTAGGTGTTTCTTTATAATTAATTGGGTTATATAGATTTTTCTTAACAGCTTCTTTTAATATAAATTTAAAATTATTCCAAAATTCAGTAGTGTGTCCAACAGATTTTGTAGCAATATGCGATAATTCATGTAGAGCTACAAATGTTAATGTATTTTCATCTATTAAAGAATTACCATGCTTTTTTTTAGTAACGCAAAATGCTAATTTTTCACCTTTATTTTCTGAATAGGCGGTATATTTACTTGTTGGTAAAATTTCGTATATTTTTTTAGGTTCAAATCCATCAACCAATCTTTTTACATTATCTCTATCTGGATATTTTTTATGTAAATGTTTTACAAGAATTTTTAATTTATTTGTTACGCGTGCTAACAAATCAGCAACCAATTGAATTTTGTTTCTTTCTCTTACACAATATTTATTTCCATCAACTGTGCTCACTATACATTTTAAATTGAAAGTGTCTGATTCTTGATATACTTTTAAACACATGAATAATACAAATCCCATAATGATATAACCAAATACATTGATATCTAATTTCATTTATATATTATTGCTAAAAATATTAATTAATATTTAATAATTAATATTTATTGTTGTCCAGCTTCACCAATTTCAAGAGGTCTTCTAAATGGATCTCCTGTGATAGTGGATGAGTTCCATGGTCCTACATCCATTTTTGGGTTAGGTGGTTCACTTCTTAGTTGTAGATTGGCGTTTCTTAAACTTTGACCAACGGTGTTAATACCAATATGATGACCAGCTTTCAATAAACTCACGTTCATTAAATCCCCAGCACCTGATGGGTTAAGTTTGGAAAATTCACTATTATTATCTTTTGGTAACAATTCTTTTGGGTCAACTACTTGTTGCTTAGCACAACTTGGAGGCAAACCATATGTATCAGTGTTCATTCCATCAGCATTTCCGTAATCCGTATTTTCACCTTCTGGATGTGCTGGTTGATAATTATCAGCACCGCCTTCTACACTAACAGCAGAATGATTTCCACCGTGTTCTGGTGCTGCATCTTTTTCAACTCTAACATCATTTGTCATACCACTTAGAGTAAGACCTTTACCTTTTGAATAATTGTATAAAGCGTACCCTAAAGCAAGGGCGGCGATCAACATAACAATTTTGTTTTTAGTCAATTGTTTAACTAAGGACTGAAGCGACTTTAGCATTATATAAAATTATGATATAAAATAATTTTTCTATTTTCTTACTTTTCGCTAAATAAAAATTGTTCATCGTCAGATTCGTCCTCTGATAAATCTATTTCATCTAACAAATATTGTTTTTTTATTTCTTTTAATGTCAAATATGCCTTAATGGCTTCCATTTTCGCTTCTTTTGCTTTTTTTCGCGCTTTCTTATAAATTTCTAAATAAACCTCATTTGGTTTTTTTAGTGATACATTGGATTTTTCTTTTGGAACTTCTATATTTATTTCAGATAATTCTTCATTTTTATTGTTTTTTACTAAAGTATTAGTATTTTCTTCTTCTTTTTCACTTTCTTCCTCTTCTTCATTTTTTTTAACAACCATGATTTTTTCTGTTGATTCATTTTCACTTTCTTCTTTATCTATATCACTTTCTTCACTAACTATACTTTCGTCTTCATAATCTATATTATCTTCATTGTCTTCATTATTTTTATAGTTTGTATCTTCTACTTGAACTCTTTTTTTTGAATTATTTCTTTTTATTAAACACTTACTAAAAATCTCTTTTTCTTTTAAAACCATCACTTGTCTTACATTTAATTCTAAATTAAAATAAGTTGGGCTAAATCTTAATCCAGTGAGCTCTAATATTGTAATTATATTCGAACCCTGTTTTATTGAATCCACGGTTAATTCATTTTCATCATCATCATAAACACTAACGGATCTTGTATAAGTTTTTATATTTTTTGGAAAATAAGTTCTTATTAAATACTGTTTTTTATATGATTTAATACTATCCATCCAATTCATTTCAATATCATCTAATGATAACTCATCATCATCATCGCCTCCAAACCAAGTATCTCTCTTATCATATATTAATTGTCTTACGTGTTTTTCTAATTTCTTAATCCAATTTAAAAAATTATAATCGTGATCGTTAAATAATAAATCTGTATAGATTTGTTTATTGGTATAATGAATACCTTTTTTGGATTTACACTTTGGCGTTTGAAATAATAATGGATTATCATTCATAGATATACTTGATACATATGTGTTCCCTCCCTGAAGTGGTTTTGGAGTATGCAATACCATATCTTCTAAACTATCATTAATATTCAATAAATTCATTTATATATGTTACATATGCGAATTCTTTTTAATATATAATATTAATAATGATTAATAAACAAAAAATTATAGATGAATGTGTTGGTGTATTGAAAAAACCTGAAATAAAACAAGAAATTGTTAATGTGTTCTCACCTGTAGTAGGCTTAATATTAAAAGAAATTTATCCTTATATCTATTTAGCATTAATTTTAGTAGTTATTTCATTTTTATTAATTTTAGGAATATTTGTTATTTTATTGCGTTTAAAGTTTTTAATTAATAGTAAACATTTTAGTAAAATAATTTCTTAATTTAATGTATAATGCCTAAAAGCAGACGTAGTAGATCCAGTTCTCGTAGAACTCGCAAAAGAAGCTCGAGCAGAAGAAGAAGCGGTGGCAATGCTCTTCAAGCAGCTCTTGTACCTTTCACATTGGTAGCAGCTAACAATATGATGAAAGGTAAAAAACTAACCAGTTTAGTTAAAATCGGTGGTAAAAAACGCAGAAGAAAATCAAGAAAAAGTCGTAAAAAAAGTCGCAGAAGACGCAGACGTTAATTAATTATTTCATATTTTTATGCTATAATTAATTTTTTAAAGTGTTTTTATAAATTATAATGGGCGAAAATTTTCAAAATAATATTAAATCTTGGGTTCAAGTCGATAATCAAATTAAAAGATTATCTACACATATGAGCGAATTAAGAGACCAAAGAAAAAATATACAAGACCATATAACATCTTATGTTGAAGAGCATAATCTTGATAATGCTGTCATTGAAATATCTGATGGTTCTTTGAGATTTAATAATTATAAACAAACAGCACCATTAACACTTAAGTATGTCAATAAATGTTTGTCAGAATGCATTAATGATGAAAATACTGTCAATAAACTTATGGATTACATCAAAGAAAAACGCGAATTTAAATACCAAAATGGTATAAAAAGAAATTATAATTAAATATTAATGTATTCTAACCAGGCATTTCAAAAATTTCTTGATAATAAGAAAGAACTACGAGAAAAAGAAAGACACGAACATTTCCAAAATTGGATAAAAACTAATAATAATGAACAAAAACTTATCATATTATTAAAAAAAGTTAACACACTTATTGATGATAGTCCTTACGAATTTAAAGATAAAAATCAATTTAAAGATGAATTGGCTACCTTTATATATAATTTAACTTTTAATGCCTAAGCGTAGTTTAAATTTACACGAAACAGTAGTTGAAAGCGAAAGCGAAGAAGAAGATATAGAAATAACTTTCGACGAATATATGTCTGTTCCTGAAACAAGAGAAATTATTATTAATCAACATTATTTCGATTTTGAAGAAAATCTTTATGATTCTCTCACTTGTTTATACAGAAAACACGCGTACTTATGTAGCGATGATAAATATTTGAAAGATATGGAAATGTTTAATGACCTTACATTTTTTAATTTTATTTATGAGCATATTTATAAAGATTATAATAATGATTTTATAAAAGATAATACTTTATTACAAAACACTTTTTTAGATAATATTCCAAACGAAGAAATTAAAAATAGTACAAAGAAAATTAACATTCAAACTAAAAGTAAAAAATTTGATTGGTCGACAAAATCATATAAATAAATATGTATATATTTTATATATATGAACTCTAATGACCTTATATATTATAAACAATCTGGTGGCGGAATACAAAGTTTAGGATTTAATTTTAAAAACATTTTATTATCAAAAAATATCCCTGTAACTTACTCTGGCGGTAGTAAAAACCTTAAAAAATTCTATAATAATATGGGTTCTTATTCCATACCTACATCATTGGTTCTTTTAAACAAAAGGGTAGAAGACCTCAAAAATAATCCCACTATTTTCGATTTATATGATAGTATTTCTTTATCTAAAAATAAAGAAAGATTTGATTATGACGACGACTTACATACACAATTAATGAAACTTTCTGGTTTTAGAAAATCTAAAACAAGAAAAAATAGAAAAAAAGCTAATAAAAATACAAGGAAAAAAAGATCTTAAATTTGTTTCCAGTTCTCTTGATTAAATGGTGATAATTTTAATTTTGTAATCTGTTTTTTATATTTTGATGCCAATCGTTCTATTTCTATTTCTTGTTTCGTTTTTGGAAATGGATTTTTAATACTTCTTATCTCATCCGTTTTTTCAGGTTTTACTCCAAAACAATTGACACCAAATCTAATATTCTTATTCGCCATATAACCACCATTTATTCCAGGTCTCCCACAATTATTGCCTTCGCTACCACATTTACCTTTATTTTGTAATTTTTCCCAAGTTACTTTTTGAGTTGGGAATAATGCCATCTGATCCGCTGACCATCCGTAGCTACACCACTCGCCACCATTATTGTACGCATCTTCTATTTGCGAATATGTTGCTAAATCTGAATCAAATGCTTTGCATACTGCTTGTGCTTGTTTGTATGTATATTTATTTCCCGGAACATGAAATACTTCTTCTTTTGTTACTGGTTTTTCTTCTACTTGAATATTCTTAGAATCAACTTGCATATCAATTCTTGGTTCTGGTGAAAATAAATTCACTATTGCTGTTTTTACATCCAATTCGAAAAAATATTGTAAACCATTAATCATCAATAAAAATATAAATAATCCCCAAACTATTACCTCCATCACATTCAATGCTTTATTGGGCATAGTACCTTGTTGGCTTGTGTTTGTTATCCCTAAAGTGTCAAACATAACAAAAAATAATATCAATATTCCAACCATAATCATCATTGTCCACGGATTAAACTGATTCATATTCTTTGTCATATCGCTCATTGGACTATGTAACACTGAACCAAATCCATGAACTGGCGATACTCGTGCTACATTTGTTTTATCCATTACATCCAGATCTTTTAATCCCATCCCTGCTTCGGGCATATTAGGTGTTGATACTTCTTTAGACATTCTATATATTATCCACAGCTATTTTTTTTTACGATAGAAAAAACAATATGCCTGTGTTGATTTTATTTTATTTTCATCTGATATTTCTGTAACACTTGTATCATTAAACAAATACCATTTCTTGTTCGCATTTTTTATAAATGCTGTATAGTGTCCTCCCCTTGTTCCTCCACTGTGATTACATACACCATATAAATCATAAACATATGATTCTTTATCATATCCTATGACATATTTACTCATATTTAAATTCTCTAATGGAAAATCTATATAAACTTTATTTTTTCTTTGGCGATTATCAAATCTTTTTAAAGTAATAACTAAAATATCTGGTAGATTCCAAAATTGGATTTTTTTCTTGGCTGATTCCAATTTCTTTTCTTCATTGTCATTTGATACATCTATCTTATGTTCTAATGTCTCTTGTGCTGTATATTTATCCAGACACCCCTGTAATGTTTTTATTAATCCTATTTCTACTTGTAGATTAAAAAAAGGTTCTGGTGTTATGTTACTATAATCACTTTCCAATGATTCCACTTTTGATACGTGAATACCATAGAAAATTTTTATAAATTCCGAATATTCTTTTCTATACATATTTTGCATCATCTTATAACATTCCACAGCCGTTTTATCTTGATTTGATTTAGCATTGCCTGATATAGACATCTTAACTTCTCTTTTCAATGAGCTATGAAAACAATCTATTATAAATCTTAGAAACTCTTCAGCATCATTTTGTAAATAACCTGTAAATAATGCTAAATCTTTTATCCTCGCAACTCTCTGCACAGCCTGTAAAAATCCTCCTGGTTGTATAACACAATTCTCACTCCACATTAATTTTCTTAATTTATCCCATTCATACAATATTAAGCTCTCTGGAACTCTATTCATTCTTTCTTTGTAACCATCCTTATCTTTGTCTAAAAAATGATTTAATTCATACGTGTGTGATAAACATTGTAATGTTGAATTTAAAAAACATGTATTTCCTAAATTCGCTAAGCCTGTCAATCCTTTGTCTTTATATTTCATGTTTTCTTCTTTATACATAAATTATAGTATATAATTCAAGATTTACATTTAAACACATTTTTTTATTTATATAATAATATTAATGAATCTAAATACATCATTTAACAGAGAACAAGAATCCATGAATATTTTTAGAGATTATATTAATTTCTGTCACGCCGAACAATCCTCTCTTAATAATATTTTACATACGCAAAATACCTTATCTAATAATAGATACAGCATGTTCAGTTTAATGTTTCGTCATATTCATGATGATTCTATTCTGCCTACTTCTGTTATACCTCCACCAACTTGGCCTCCACATAATCCAAGTAGTCTTTTTACATTTAATAATAGAAACAGATTATTTAATCCTAATACACGGCGAAATAGAAATAATAGATTAAATACACCTAATACTACTATTAATCCTCTTCAGGAATTCATTAACGCATCCAGAAGTAATAATGAAAGAAGAAGACCCGCTACAATCAGGCAATTCTTTGAAAATTGTACTGTATTTTTATACTCAAATGATACAAGCAATAATCAGATAAGATGTCCAATTGCAATGACAGATTTTTCAAACAACGACATTTGCGTAAGACTTCCATGTAATCATATTTTCAAAATAGAACCATTGCTTCAATGGTTCACGCGTTCAAGAAGTTGTCCCTTATGTCGTAGAAGAATTAATGCCGATATAAGCAGTAATAATGTAATAGACCTTTCTACCGATGACGCATCCGTACAAACGCGCGATATTAGCAATGGTTTTGTTGCTGATATAAGTGCCAATAGCATTGAAAATCTTTCAAGAGCATTGACTAATACATTACAAAATAGATTACAAAATTTATTTAATGACCCTAATTTATCAAATACACCTACTATCGTGACAACAAATATTTCTCTTATTGGTGATCATACTTCTTCTACAGTTCCAAGTCATCCAACAACACCAACCAACAATAGTGACACTGATAATAGCGCCAATATTGTTTAACAATACGCATCACAGATTATAAATAAAAAACTTCTTACTCTGTTTGTCCTATTTGTTCCTCCGCTGTGATACGTCATATCTCTATGAATAGATATATCTCCAAATTTATATTCGGTTTGATATCTCGCTAATAAAAATTGTTGTTTTATTTCCCATTTCAAATCATTCATGTAACCAACAACTATATCATGCTCATTTTCTTTGTACTTATTATCATATTTTCTAAATTCTTTTAAAGATTCCTCTTTGTAAAATATTATTGGTCCCATTTTTATATCTGTATCATGTAAAGGTATCGATATAAAATATCTACACATTCCTTCATTCTTTTTTAACATATCCATATGTATTTGTTGTTCATTACAACCAGGATACACATCAAATTTCTGCACCATTAATATCCTCCATCTATTACATCTTAATAATAAAAATACATTTCCCAATATTTTAATTAAATCCCTCCCTAAATCATTTCTTATATCACAGTATTTATCTAATAATTTTTCTCTTTCCTCTTTGGGCCATTTACTTAATCTCTCTCTTTCATCACCAAAATCTGAATATAAACAATTTATCCTTCTATTTTCATTTGAAACATAATCGTTGCCTCCTTCTTCCAATTCATATCTTTCCTCATACTTTCTTACCTTCTCTATTATCATATTTAAATCAATTGGATTTATAAATCTTCTCATTATACAAAAAAAATTTTCATTCATTTCTTTTGGATAATTTATTCTTCTACTTTTTAATACATTGCTCATTTGATTTTTTTAAAGAAAGTATTTATTGTTTTTTGACCCACACAATTGTTTCTATAACTATTTATATACTCATCAAATATCAATTTCTTTATTCTCTTATCTGATTCTTTCGATATCTTATCTTGACATTTCTTATGATCATTTTTAAATTCTCTCTTTATTCCATTAATTTTTATCTTATACATTCTTTTTTGTTTTTTAAATATCTTTAATTGTTCTAACAACAATCCAAATAATTGTAATAACGGTTTCATTATTTGATTGGTTATATAATGTTCATAATCTGGTTTCAACCCATTCTTCTCTATATAGTCAGGGTGTTCTATCTTATCTCCTTGTAATTTCACTTTACCCTTTGTTTTAATATATACAAATGGTAATCTACTACCAACAGCTGGCTTATTTCCTGGGTCTCTATCGCCCATTCTATCAGCCAATACCTTATGTGCTATTTGTTTTGGATTTTTATAATAAGCATTCAACTTCTTTGTAATAACTAACTTTTTCATCGGTATTTTTTCATTAATCATATCATTTAAATACCCTTTTATAAATTTCACTGCCTTATTTGCATCACACTGATTCATTAATATATCTACAACACCACCATAACTATCTTTAACACAAGGTGCGTTATCTCTTCTTTTTAATACAATCCCCATAGATTTCCTTTTACAGTAATTTATATCATTTTCATATAGCATTCCTACATATTTCTTCTTAGCTAACAATAGAAACGGCATAAATGTTTTTTCATATTCCAGATCGTGTGGAACTTTCAAATATTTTGTAGCCAATTCACCTGCTTCTTTTGCTAATTCTATTGTTACATCTAATGCTTGTTTCCCAACTACCCTCTCGCCACTTTCAGCCCATTTCAAATTAAATGTGAAGAATACGGAATCCGTATCACCATATATGTATTCAGCATCTGATTTCATTTTACCATACTTCGTGTCAACTGTTATTCCGCTATAACAATCTTCTATTATGGTTTTGGCATACATCAATAGTTTTCTACCCGTAGCAGTTGTCGATGCTGCTATATCTATATCATAAAATGAACTTGTTCTCGCGCCACACTGACCATATAATGAATTAGCAACTACTTTAATACCTAATTGTCTCTTATCATATACACTTTTCATAAACGGATCTTTTGCTTGAGCTTTTAATTTCTTAGTTGCTTTTCTGGCAGCGAGCAACTCTGTTAATACACTTGGCATAATCCCTTTCTTATCATTATTGAATTGTATATATCGACAAATTTTATATCCTTTCAATACCTTTTCCTTTGCTCCTTTCAATGTTTTTCTTACATATTTATAAGTATCAAATTTAACATCTACATATTTATATCCTTCCAAATTATCATAAACATAATTTCCTTCCTCATCCTTTTCACCTGTTTCTATTATTAATTCGTCTGCTAAGTTATATTCTTTGGTCCATACTTTACTATCATGTGATATATTTTCACTTACCATACAACTTGGATATAGTGAAGAATAATCATTAACAGCTATAGGATTGTCCGGATAAAATCCTGTTTTCGGTGTTAAACAAATGGCGCCCTCATAACCATCTCCTTCATCCTGTTTTTCAAGATCTGGCATAAGTATATTCTTTTCTCTTCATTTATATGCTATGAAACTTAATAATTTTATTCCTTGGCCTCTCTCTATAGTAAAACTTAATGGTATCTTACAGATAGCCGAAAACTCAATAAAGCCTGTTAATATATCACACTTCATCATTAAATTATGTAGTAGATTACAATCCTGAAAACAATATTTCGCTACCTTTGCTCTTTTCTCAGGCGTGTTAGCATTAAACATTTCTTCTAATGTTATATCATCCTTATTTAAACACCACCTTAATTTATTATTACTGATATCCATTTTATGATCTATAACAAATGTTCCTTCTTTATAATCTACCTCTTCTACTGAAAATTTCTTTCCATTCATATACATATCTGTTGAATTACCTAATATCTCAAAACTTATATAGTCTCCATTCTTTATTCCCATTAGATTCTTACTGAACACTTTTGTTTTATCATCTATACATACTGTCTTTTTCACACCATCTCCTATAAAATACGATGAAACATAATCCAATTTATAACTTGGTAAATTTTCTTCTTTTCTAAAATGACTATACAAATCTAACTGAACTCTTCCTTCCATCATTATAAATGTAGACTGGTGTGTTCCACTTGCTATTTTAATTTCTTTCTTCTTAACCATTTTCTTCCAATTTTGATTTCGATTCTTAGACAATATTTTTATAAACTCTTCTTTAATTCCTAACTCTTCTGTTCTTTCTATTATAAATTTCCAATCAAATCCCATAGTGTTATATCCTATCATCATTTCAGGATTTTCTTTTTCTATCATTTTTGCCCAAGTCATTAATAACTCCACTTCTGTTTCGCAACTTATGATTTCTCTATTATATACTTCAGGTATATCATTACACTTTCCTAATGATACTATATGATTCAAATACTGTTTTTCTTCACCATATTTCTGAAATGTGCTTCCTATAAATGTTATAACATCCCCTTCTACTTTTGGAAAAGGATATTTTGTAGTTATCCCCCTTTTCTTAAATTTACCCCACTGATCCTTAGTCTTACCATCACTACACAAACCATCGATATCTTCTCTATCTATCATCCCAATCATTGTCTGCCATTTTGTATCTAATCTTCTTAAAAACTTCTTCATCATATCATCATCCATTTCCTCCTTTAAAAATATTTGACTTACTCTATTGCCTCTACCATTTATTGCTTCTGTTAATAATTCAATTAATAAATTTCTCTTATTTGCAAATGTATCTTTCGATACTTCATCTCTTTTCCATATATCAATAATTTCTTTTATTAATTTGTCCCATCCTTTTTTGGCCAGTGGAAAATCACCATGACTTGAACTCGCTTCAATATCCCAACACATTTGCTTATATGGAACCGCTGTTTCTTTACCTACCACTGGTTTTATATTCGCTGGTTCTACATCATATTCAAAATCTTGTGTTGTATTTTTCTCACATCTTTCTTCTTCATCATCACTAATTTCTATCCATCCCGAAGGATTGATTTCATATTCATGGAAATACCTTAACATTGGTGGTAAGGTCGATTCATATATTTCCAACGCCTCTCCCTGAAATATATATTTCTTCAATTTCCTTTTTCTGAAGTCATCTTCTCTGGTATACCATAATGCTTTGAACTTATTCATCATTGATATTGTATTAAATGTCATTTTAAAGAACGCATGTTTCTTAAAATTATCAAATCCATACAATTTACATCTTCTTATTGGTCCCGTCTTATCCATATCTATTTGATTATCTATATTCTCTGATATATAATCTAACTTCATTCGTTCTTTCTTTACTTCTTTGCTTATATTCTTATTCCATTTAATCTCTCCTTTATTTAATCGCATAGCCTGAATCACCAGTTCTTTTCTTCCACATTCGTGTGTTGATTTCCCCGATGAAAAGCAATCGCAATTCTTATCCCAAGGTTTTGGTTTTAAATACTCTCTTATTTCATTATTTTTAACTTTCGTTTTTAAATCATTCAATAAATCTCCCATATTCATAATTCCATTTAGTTTTATACAAAACCAGGGTTGAAATGTCGTACTAACATTGTATGTTGTTCCATTCTCATCTAATCCATACATTTCTATTGTATATTTTTTTTGTTTTTTTACACTATATGAGCCTGTATCGGCATCTTCGATTTCTGTCTGATGATATTTATCTTCAGCGCTATAATCGTATAATTTAATCACTGGCATGTTGTTTATTACATATAATTATTCATCAAATTTTAAATCAATTTAATATCATAAATACAATTTTATCCTTCTCTAATAAATATTTTAAACCAACTTAAACATAATTAAAATATTTATTTAATGTGTGACTGCAAATCAGCTTTGGAATTTTATAATGATTATCATCAAAACACTATTAACAAAATAATTCATATGATATTTATCCCTATGATCGTTCTTTCTGTTCGTATTTTATTGAGTGAATTTTATATTGGACAACCTTTCTTTAATTGGCCCGGATTAACATCAAAAATAAAATTTGGTATAGGGCGTTTATTGAGTCATATTTATGTTATTTATTACTTTACTTATGGTTTGTATCCAGGTTTTGTTATGCTTGTTTATTTCACTTGGATTGAAGCAGCATATTATTATATTCATGATAATATACCAAGAAAATATTTTTTAGCATTCTGTATGTTTGCTCTTGGCTGGACAATGCAATTTATAGGTCATGCTATTGAAGGTAGAAAACCAGCACTTTTCGATAGTTTATCTCAAGCATTTACTGCCGCACCATTGTTTAGTATCCAAGCCTTTTTACCAGATTTTTAACTTTTTTTCTCGATGGTCTTTTCTTTCTCTTTCTCTTTTTCTTAGATTTATTATTCTTTTTAGTTTTACTTTTCTTTTTACCTTTTGTTTTATTTTTATTTTTTCTTTTTGTTGACCTTTTTCTTTTCTTATTTCGTCTTCCCATATCCATGGAAGTGACAAAACGTTTCAAAAATCTTTCTAAATCTTTAGGATTTTCTCTATTTCCATCTTCTGGAGAAAAATTTCCAATCATTTTACCATCTTTAAAGGCTAATATAGTTGGAAACCCCTGTACTTTATCGGCATAAAACGCATTACCCGCATATTTCGGGACATCGCAATTGGCTACAGTTATTGGTCTTGTAGTTTTCTTTCTTGAACATTTTTTTTGAAATTTATCCCAATGTGGTTTTAATCTTTGACAATGACCACACCAATCCGCAGTATAAGCTACCACCCCCAAACCTTGACTCATACTATTATTAAACTCGTTTAAATTATTATTATTTACATCATAAGTTTTTATAAACATTATATTAATTAATGAGATAATATTATCTCGATAATTAATATATGAAATATCTATTAATTATCATTGCATTTATAATAGGATTTGTATTTTGTAGTACACAAAAAACCGATTCGTTATATGAATCTTTTGATGTAAATTCTTGCCCCAATATGCTTGTTAGAAAAGGTGAAAAATTACATTTAATTAATACAAGAACATCGAGAGTTCCTGGTGTTAATCCTATTATTTTTAATAATTTAGAAGAATACGAAGACTATTTTAAATTTCAAAAATCACAAGGTATAAATTGTCCCGTATTATACTTTCAGGAAACATATGACGCACAAAATAGAGCCGGATATAGATTACTCGCTAATCCTCTTGAACCACACGGCGGACTTAATCTCACTAAACCAGGTAAAAAGGGTGAACCCGTAAGAGTCTTGCTAACCGATGCTAACAGAGATGACCCACCATTTAATCAAAATCAATTCGCCGGTTTTGATGGACAAGACCAATATATTGGTGTAAAAACACCTTTGGACGAAGTTGAATATGTTGAAGACCCTATGTCTAAAAATTGGGGCGGACATGAAGTTACACATAAAGCTATATTATCAGGTAAATTTAAAGGTAGAACAAGGCAACCAGCAGATAAAACACCGTCAATACCACAGGAAGATGAATAATTACATATTACAAGCAATCCAACAAGATAATCCTGTAAGTAAAGCAACAATTAAAGAACTTGTTAAAATTACTTGTTTATGGTGAACTAACATATGCATAACTTGGGATTTAAATGAAAGTTTATCAGCTCCATTTGGAGGTTTCACTTCTTCTGCTGTCGCAAAAGGAGAAAAAGCAAAAGATAACAAAACGTTTAAAGCAACGGAAATGGCTGCTGTTTTTAAGAATAAAGTTTTTTTATTCATATAATATTTTATAAGATAAAAATATTATATTTATTGTTGAGATTGTCTTTGGAATAATTTCACACAATCATAAATTTTCGATGATTCCGCGATTGCGAACGCACCTCTTCTTTGTGCCAAATGTAGGAAATTCACCATTACATTCAATGCTTCATTCTCATTGGTAACTGGCATTTCCAACAAGTTAACTTGTTGTTGTTGCTGTTGTTGTGGTTGTGGTTGTTCTTGTTGAACTGGCGATTCGCCACTTACTACTGTGTTTTCTGCTACTGCTGACATATAACACAAATAAATAAATAGTTTTTAAGTATTTATTTATTTAATTATTTTCTAATGCTTCAATTCTTGCTATTAGTGTTTGTATAAGGGTTTCTTGAGATGCAACCCTTGTTTCCAATTCAATAACCTTTTTATCCAATTCTTGTGTAGCACTGAAATTCAATGCAAACAGTTTCTGTTTATCCAATGTGTGAAAATCATCCACTTCTTTTCCATAACAGAAAACATTGTTCCATTTTTCTTCAAATGTAAAAGAATTATCAGCATTTCCTACAACTTCTTTCATAACTTCATTATCACTTAAATCATTACTAACATAGAATCTATATTTAACACCACTACAATCAGTTAAATCTGTATGAAGAGTAGTATCGTTCCAACTTAAATCGGTCAAATTCCTCATTTCATTTGGAATTATATCCTTTTCTAAATTAATCGCCATAGGCATTACTTCTCTAACTTCTTGTGCTATAAATCCAATGGTTTTTTCTGTTCCTCTACTTATTTTATCTTTGTATTCATAATATCGGCACGGTATATTTCTTAACATAGATAATGCTTGATTATCGCTTACATCAACTATGTTTTCTTTGATACGACGGTCACTGGAAGCAAAATATGCTCCCGAACCTATCCATATTCCGCCTGCTGAATATATACTTAAAGGACGATGATTACCACTATCATGTGAATACCAATTTTGATTTGAACTACCATACCATCCCCAATTTTTACTTCCAAATAATAAAGTATAATTTGAATTCGGCATATTTGTTGTTGTTCCTATTTGTAATGGACGAGTAGGACTATTTGTTCCAATTCCTACATTTCCATTTGCTTTTAATACCATTTGTGGTGTTTTATTTAATGGATTACCAACATCACTACTATTTTCTGTATTTACAGCAAAACACATTCTATCGGTTCCCCAACCTGCCTCTGAAAATGTATCTAACCATATCGCGCACGCTCTCATATTAGTTGATGTTGGATTTTCTCTTGATAATAAAAGTTCTCCACC
>Ga0163109_10001053_pt1 | contig 21908 bp, 25 predicted proteins | sample CRUFie1St13metaG_FD_108704 | JGI IMG/M metagenome (GOLD analysis project Ga0163109, IMG submission 108704) | Marine microbial communities from the Costa Rica Dome - CRUD Field 142mm St13 metaG | ecosystem: Environmental > Aquatic > Marine > Oceanic > Photic zone | place: Costa Rica: the Eastern... | reverse complement strand
TATAGTATTTATAGAAAGCTTGTTCAATAATAAGATTTAATGGACATATATCTGTAAAATTTGATAACACTTGAATATTAAAGTATATAATAATCTTCTAATGTTATGTTGTCGGCGAAAAGCAAAAGCAAGAACAAAGTTAGCATGTGTAATCTGCATGGATGAAACAAAGAAGGCTGTTAATCATCCATGTAAAGTATGTAGAAAAAACGCATGGCACATATGTAAAGAGTGTAACAAACAGTTGATTAATTGTCCTATTTGTAGGGCAAGTTTTAATAGACATAATACTATATCTAATCCTATTAATATTGTTATTGAAAACAATAATTTAAACGCAACTATTCAAATTAACAATGAATCCAGAAGATTAAGAATTCATGCTAATAGATGTTTAACAATAAACATAAACATTGTAAACCGATTTAATTGTTTTAAACAAGTTTATCAATATTGTCATAAATTTATGCTAAGTATTTTAAAATTGTTAATATTTCTAACGTCTGTAATTTATATTGGAAAAGTTTTGGTATTTATGTATTGTAAATTCGATTGTATTGGTATGGATGAGAAAGATGAGTGTTATTGTTATAATATTGTAAAGCCAGCAAAATTTTGGCATGTGTTTGATCACTTTCCCGCAAGCTTTGTAACTGGCTGGATGTTTTGGTTAGTAGCAATACTTTGTATTGGAAACTATAACAGGGACAGAAGGCGTAGATATTAAATTTTGATTATAAAATATATTTTTTTTTATAATTGAAATGTCTTCTCCTAAATCTAATCCCATACAAAATTTTACAAAACTTTTTCCTACAATCCTGGGAATAGACGAATATGATTATATTAAATTAAATACATATAAGGATTATTCTTGGAAAAAAGATCTGGTATGTAGTTTAATTATACTATTCACCATAAGCTATCTGGTATTTTTTACTTCTTTAAATACACCATCATTAAGTATAGATGAATTCCTTTAAATATGAAAATTTGATACAATTTTTTTATCTTGAATTAAGAATATCTCTCTAATCACAACTATGTCTTCAATGAACAACGTAACCAACCCTGTATTCGCTGCCGAGCAGACTTCTAAGATGAACACACTCAAGTGGGAACTTGGTGAGAATGGTAGCCCACAGCTTACTGAGTATGGGATGTGTTCTGACACGGGTAGTCTTCCCGAATATTGCGGTGCTCTTTGTGCTCTTAGCACTAAGCTAACCCGTGGAACAACAAGTAAAAAGCCTATCGCAAAGGGTAATAAGCAACATAGCACTGGAAGTAATATTGGATGTAACCTCCAGCAAATCAATAACCTAATTAATAATGTAAATATTGCTCTTACCAGTACAGTTGGTTTTACCGCTGGTCCCGAATCACGAGCTCTTACTAAGAAGGTTCTTGAGGACCTTATCTTGATGACTTTTAATCTACGTGACGTTCGTGGAACATATGGTCGAGGTGAACGCACTCTTAGTTACTGGATGTTTATGAATCTTTATAAGATGCGCCCAACTGTTTTGGCGACTTTCCTTCGTGAAATTCCCAACTATGGTGGGTGGATGGATATTAATAATCTTTATGAAATGACTTTTGATGATACATGGATCAAATTTCTGCCTGTAGATAAGCTGGCAACTCTCCGAGACGAACTTGCTATGACATACGCTACTCAGCTTGTAAAGGACATTATGGCTTTTGATAATATGAGTTTTTCATCATCTGAGTCGACTTCTAAGATTTCTCTTGCCGCCAAGTGGGTTCCTAAGGAAGGACGCTCACTTGATAAGCGAACTCGTATGGGAAAGCATATCGCACGCATGATGTATCCTAATATTTGGACAGAAGACTTTAAGACTGCTCTCAAGCACTATCGCACTGATATTTCTAAGCTAGGCGCACATCTTGATGTAGTTGAGCGTAAAATGGCATCTGTGCGAAAGGAGTGGTCTAAGATTGACTTCGACAAGATGCCTGGTCGTGCTATGGCGAAGCGGACTAAGGCTTGGGCAAACCAGACTAAAAAGGGAGAACTTCGTAGCTCTCATATTGACCGCGTAACATGTGCAGAGAACTATCAAAAGTATATCACTAGTCTTGCTAATGGAAAGAAGACCGCGAAGGGTAGTGTTATGTTCGTGCATGAGCTAGCGAGTAAGCTTGTGGAGATCGATTCTCGACGCGGATACGATGTAACTAATCCTGATGAAGTAACACTATTTGAATCCATGATGGATGCCCATCTTAATAGTATTGTGGAGGAAATCGAAAAGAATCCTGGAAATAATCTTGGAAATACAGTAGTAATGGCAGATGTATCTGGTTCAATGTCAGGTGATCCGATGTCTGTATCTCTTGCGATGGCTGTTCTCGCAAGTCATCCTAAGATTGCGTCACCTGCTTGGGCAAATATTGTAATGACATTTTCGCATCAACCTGAATGGGTTCGTCTACAGTATCCTCAGACACACGCCGAATGGAGGGCAACTAAGTATGAAACACTTCTAGGTAAGAGTTGGTGTGCTGATGAGGCAGGCCGACAGCTTTCATGGAGCGAAAAGCTTCGTGTAGTAAGTAAGATGCCTTGGGGAATGAACACAGATTTCATCAGTGCCCTCAATCTAGTAGCAACTCGTGCGAATGAGGCGGGTGTTCATATGCCTAATCTTCTTTGTATTAGCGACATGCAGTGGGATCAGGCAAGCTCTTCTGGATCTTCTTACAGTACCTATGGTAATCAGCCAATTAGTTCTTCACTTAACTACGGCCCTCTTTACAATTTCCGCTGTCAACTTCGTAACCCACTTAATTCTCCTACCACTCTTCTACGACAGGTTAAGGAGCGACTTGCTTCAGAACCATGTGGTAATAACTTTACAACTATTCTTTGGAATGTGCGAGGCGGAACAACTGGATATCCTTGTGCGGCTGACGAGGGAAATTTCATTGAAGTTGCTGGATTTTCAACTAACATGCTAAAGTTATTTCTCAATGAAGGTATTCTTGAGGCTCCCAAAGATAATTCTAGTTCAGCTACAACATGGAGCGTGCTCCGAGCGACTCTTGATCATGAAGACTACGATCGTATTCGTGAGCTGACAAATCTTATGAAGCCATGGCGTAATACTGATACGCGTCCTCTTAATGCGGCAGAGAAGACACTCCTTCCTGATATGAAGATTCCTGATTCCTGGCGATTTAGTGTCAGTGCCGGAAGTTGGCCGTCACCAATTCTGTCACGCCCGGTGGTTAAGCCTAGTCTTCCAAAATCTCTTCACCCACCTAAGCTCCAACGCAGCACGGCCATGGGATGCGCAGAAGCTGAGACAACTTACAGTGTTGTGGATTATAGTTCGATGCCAACAGCTGAGGGTGGAGGTGCTGGGATGTCAAGCCAAAATATTAGTAACACTTACTATACCTATGCCGATGCTACGCAAGCGCATACTAAGGCCCATGTAAATTCACCAGTATCGCCTGTAGATGTTCCTGCTCCTCCATCATCAGATAGTGAATCCACACTGGATAAGCTTATGGAGCGTATGAATTCTCTGGAGAAAAACCTTGCTAAAGTTACAGCCGAACGCGATTCACTCATTAAAAGTTCAGTAGCACAATCAAGCCAAGATTCATATGATATTTACGAAATGAAGAAAATGATGGAAAAACTTCTTGAAAATTCTCAAAATAGCTAAATAAATTAAACTTAAATTACACTTAAAAATTTTTTTATTTCGTTTGGTAATAAAAAAAGTTATACTTCTATACATAAATGGATATACCATTTTATAGCAATCTATTAGATAACTATAAAACAATTAAGACTGTAGATAAATTAGATCCTCCGAAAGTAAGTCAATCTAAAAATATCAATACAAAATCGGAATACATAAGTGATATTGTATTTACAACTGGTCTAATTTTTTTCTTTCATCTAAGTCTTAAAACTGTCCTTAACGTTGGATCGTTAAGTCTCAAACTATTAACTGATAATTTCATATCTAATTATTATCGTAACAAAACAAGAAGAAATTTAGAAAACTACATAAGAAAAGAATTTGTAAAATCCTGTAATGAAAGAGTATTTGAACTAAATCACGAATCTTTGAATGTTGAAACTATAAATCTAAAACATCAAGATTACATAACCTATAGAAATAATTCGGATATCATATCATTACAAGACATTAATGAACTAGATAAAGAGTTTATCAATATTGAAAAGGATTTGTATTTCACTAGCAACAGATGTCCCTGTAGATGGAATGATATTATAATGATGGAAAATGATATAATTAATATTGTCAAAGATCTATACAACGCAAGTGATGATATATTAGGTAGTCTTTCTACTAATATAAATGATGCTAATTTAAGTGTTTGCTTATCATACTTACCTGAAATTCGACCATCTGATATAAAATATGAAATTATCGCAGCAACATCGGTTCATCCATCATTTATCTATGTAGCTAATATTTTAAATGTAGAGTTGAAATTTATAGATATTGATAATTATTCAGGAAAATCACTATCAAAAAAAATTAGTTCATTAATAAATTATAGAACTCTTTTTGTTATAGCATCAGCACCTACTTTATCTCATGGTATAATTGATAATATAGCACAACTTGCTGAAATTACACTATCACATAGAATTGGACTTCATATTGACTGTTTATCAGACAATTTCATATTACCATTTCTGAAACTTAATGGTTCCATAGTATCTAATTTTGATTTTACAATAAAAGGTGTTACATCTCTTTCTACGAATTTATCTATTGATTCGAATGTAACTAAAAGCATGCAGTGTATTTTATATAAAAAAAATCATAGTAAAAATCAAAAAATAGTAATTAATAGTAAATTATACGGTATAACTCCATACAGTAATTATAGTTATCCTATACGGGGTAATACAATTGCCTACTATTGGTATTATCTCCAATTAAATGGAATAAATAATTTCATAAGAAAAGCAAATAATATAGTTGATTTGAAAAAATATCTTGTAAAGGAGTTAGGTGGACTTAATAGTTATAGCATTATTGGCGAACCATTCTTAGGAAGAGTATCAATCAAGGTTGACAAAACTTCTAAACTAGAACTAGCACAACATTTATTTAATTATAACTGGAATATTGATATTATTAATCATCCAGATGCTATATCTATTTCTATTATTAATAATTTTATAGATGAATCTGATATTGATAAATTTATAGGCAACTTATCTCAATTTAAACCCCCTAATATCAAAAAAAATCCTATTCAATCCGCTAACATATTTGGTATAAAAAAAATAATAAAAAATGTTAATCCTTCTGTCTTATTGGGAGAAATTTTTATGGATACCTTAAATAATATTTAACTATGAGTAAGTTCAGGAGAAGGAGGTGGCGGTGTAACAGGAAAATTAAATGCTCCCATACTTCCTATATTATTAAATCCGTGAAGTGGAGACATTGGAATATTAAGAGTCGGAGCGGGCAACACTACCGGAGAAGGTGGTTCATTAGGAGAGTTAACAACATTGTCCTCAGGAGAAGACATGTAATCTTGAATACCCATACTATATCCCATAGATACTTGTCTTCCTACAAAAGCATAACTACCTGAAGATGTTTGAGTTCTGGCCATCCGAAGAGGTGTGGCAATAGGCGGATTAAGAATATAGTCTCCTACAGTTTGTGTAGTGTATGGTTCAATACTTACCTTGAATTTATCCAAAACTCCAATAAGGTAACTATTAATATCATTAGCATCACATTCATTAATGTATTTGATAAGATAGATAATCCTATCATATATACTTTTGTTCTTTTTGTAATTATCACAAAGCGATGAAATATTGTCAATATCCATTTCCATAATTTCATTTGTAATTTCTATAAATTTTTGGATCTTTCGGAATGATTTTTCCATTGATTTCGATTTATAATCCTCTTTTACTGAAAGTTCCAAATGAAACTCAATATTAGAATATCCTTTTTCTTCAGATTCACACATATTTACCATGATATCACCAATGTGAATATTATTAAAACTTCCTACAACAGGTCCTCCTTCAACATTATATCCACCACTTTTGAGATAAGACATAGGAACATTTTTAATGGTAATCACTGATTTATCACTATTAATAATCCAGAATAGTTTGGTTGTAAACTTTATGTCTTTTTGAATCACTCTATCATCTTTATCCGTTTTGATACGATCAATAATCGATTTTGGTTCGGAGAATACTACCTCCTCTGCAATTTTACTAACATTACTGTATACACTATCAATGATCTGTTCTTTCATTTCAGATGAATTATAGCAAGCCCTTTCTTCAAATTCTTCACTAAGTGTCTGTAGCAAATTCTTGTCATAATGAAGCTCATTACCAATACCTATACATGCGGAATAAAACCCTTTATAATCTTGTTTAATCTGAGGAACTCCAACTACTCCAGTTGTAATATATCCGTCCGAGATAAGAATCTTATATGTTTTATCTACATTGAGCTCATTACATATATCTATAGTTTCAACAATAGCTGATCCAATATTAGTTGGACCATAGGCTTTAATTCCATCAATCAATTTCATAACATCCAAGCAATCTTGATTACTTAGAAGTTGTTTATGTTTAATAATAGTTTTTGAGCTGCTACTAAATGTAATAACTGAAATATAGACATCCTTTCCCTCTGTTACCATAGTATACAAAAACATAATAGCCTCCTTTACACATTCCTTTGTTAATTCTATACGCGGCTTAATATTAATATCACCGTGAGTAACACCACTCATCATAGAACCGCTTGAATCAATATTGAATACAATATGTAGGGATTTATCTTTAATTATTTTTGAACTAAACGCAATATTAGGAGACAAAGAAATTGCGTGCTCATTCTTACCATTGGTAAGATTTTTGTGACTACTAATATTCAAATTGAAGCCCATAACAGACACGTTCGCGCCGAGAGATTTGTTACAATTGAAAGCAAACATGGTTTTAAAAAATAAAAAGTATTGTATTTATTTTTCAAATTTTAATTATCTTTACATTGAAAACATACTATCATCTTTACTAATAATAGTTATTCCTGCTTCAATTGCTTTACTAACTTTTCCATTACTGAAATCTTTGTTTGGAATAATTAAGTGAGTTATTTTTTTTGTTAATGTATCTTTTACTTCTCCACCATTTGCCAGGATCTTTTCTTTAAGAATCTTATCTCTAAACCCGGTAAATAAGAATATCTTATTAGAAAGAAGAGTGCTTTCTAGTTTTGTTGAAGATGGTTTATCAATAGAACCAGCACATATCTTGATGTTTTTAGTTTTACAATTATTAAAGAACTCTCTAAAATGATCTTTCCCACTTACGATTACGGAAGCAGTTTTTTCTGAAAATCCACTAAGTGATACTATCTTATCATACAATTCATCATTAGACATATCAAGCCAATCAGGAATTTTAGAATTAATTATATTCATCCTCTTTTTGGCCATACTATTAAAATATGGTGTCGCCGCAGCAAAATCACCAAGAGATGATGCTGCTAATTTACTCTTAATAGATTCAATAATTTTAGAAGCGGTTTTACTTTTAACTCCTTCAATATCGTAACTCAGAAGTGAATCTTCGGTAAGTGAAATTATTTTCATAATACTGTCGCATCCACAGTCATAAGCCTTAGAAATAAGTCCTTCTTTGAAAAATGCTATATCAAGTGTTCTACAGAAGTATAGTATCTGTTTGATTTTAACGGTTTTATCATTATCTTTATCTTTTAGATAAATGTGTGTATTATTTTCATCCCATACATATTCAGAATCTGGAAAATCAGCATGATTACAAGATATAACTTCAACTATCTTTGGAATAACTTCTCCACTACGAATTATCTTTACTTTTGCACCTTTTCCCAGATTATTCTCTTTAACATAAGCAGCATTGTAAGCACTTGCTCTACTGATTGTTACTCCAGAAAGTTCAACTGGTTCAAATATAGCTGTAGGCCTCAAGCTTCCATCTTGAGAGGCTTGCCATTTAATATTTTTAATAGTTGTAATTTTTGAATCACACATAGTATCCATTTTAAATGCCTTAGCATATTTGGGATTTTTAGATGTATTTCTAGGATGATATACATCATCTTGAACGATAATACCATCAATTTCATATTCAGATGTTTCTCTATATTTAGTCAGAATTTTAGGAAGAGCATCTTCTTTAACGTCTTCATAAATATTAAATGTTACCGTTGTAAATCCTCCAGTTTTAAGATGAGTAAGTTGTTCTGAAATAGACAAGTTCTCCATTGTGCCGTTTTCTAAACTTACACACCATTCATAAGCTACAAATGTAATGTTTTTAAGTTCATCAGGAATGACCAATTTTTGATTTACTATACCTGAGACATAATTTCTAGCATTCTTTCCTTTATGAGAAATTTTTTCCCAATGTGATTTAGGAACAATAAGCTCTCCTCGAACAAAGCCGCCGTGCTTCCAAGAACTAAGACAGTTTGTTCCTAAGATATGATTAATCTTATGTGAAATATCTTGTCCATATGTGCCATTCCCTCGCGTGTAAGCTTTAGGTTTACCTGTAATTCTAAGATCAAGAAGAAGAGAAGTTCCATCGAGTTTGTCCATTATACACTTGTGATTTTTATACTTTGCCAGGAAATTTCGCAAATCAGAACTTCCTGGCTTTACTTTATCCATTGAACCCATATGAATTGGTAGCTTAACCTTCTCACCCTTAATAGGAGCACCAATCTTTTTATATTCTTGTCCTCTTATTTCTTTGTAGTAATCAATAATTTTATCGTAAACAGAATCACTAACAAGAGATTCGCCGTTATAATAGTAATCATCTAAAAAGTTAAGAGTTTGAAATATTTTTTCATTACTCCAGCTTTTAAGACATGCATCTATATTATTTTCAAGAAGTGAAACAGTTTTTGAAACTCCATCTACATTCATCCTAATTATAAATCTTTGTAGAGGAAAGCCTTTAATATTGGACAAATAGAGTCCAAACAATAACTGTAACTGATCCATGTGGTTTTTCAGAAGAATAATGTATGATAAAAAAAAATTGAGATCATCAAATTTTTTTTTCTAACTAATTAGTTAGTAATTCCAATAAGTTATCATATAGTTTATCTTCATCTTCATTAGAACATCCTATTAATTTTAAGTTTTTACCAACTTTACAAAACATTTCATTTGTATTAGTATTAAGATAAATAGTGTTGTTTTTCCAAAAAATTTCAATACATTCATCTAAATGGTTAGATGAATAGCAACAAGATGAAGAGGAGGTCGGTATAAGTGTTACACTACATTTGTTTTCATATAAAGTGTGTAAATCAATATTATCATAAATTGTGGTTATTGGTTTAGAATGCTGCTTACTAGCACAATGAAAACCACAAAAATGCCCTTCTTTTAATTTTTTTCCACACTGTCCATAACAGTTAGTGTTTGCTTTCTTAATCCATGCGATACACGTATTAGTATTAAATGTTTTAGAGTTAATAACTTTTACAGATACAGTAATCTGCTTTTTTACTTTAGAATGTTTCACTTCAGGCAATTTTGATACAGAATCCATAAAATGACTCAGACCATTAAATAACATTCTTGCGGTTCTATCCAAATATCTTAAATTATTTATCTCTTCTCCTAAAGTTACACCATTCCGTTCTGCCTTTTTTAAACGTTGCTCGATTGTTCCACCGAGGTGACGAAGCTCCCAATTCATGATAATGTGTAGACAATATCTTTTACTCTCATCAAAAAAAATTACGTCTCATCAAATTTTTGAAATTCAATTTGACTATTGGTATTTCTTCTGTTTAGAGAACCCGTAATTCTTTTCCATAAACTTTTTTTAGGTTTTTCATTACTCAAATTATCTATATGGTTTGTTCCATCAGCTGAAAATTTAAGTTCAGAACTTATTTCAGTTCCTAAATTATTTTCTAGCTCCATATTTCTTTCTTTGTCAGTTTTATCTATTGAATTGTTAATCTCATGAAGGTATAGTTCCATCTCATATTGATTATCGGTTGAATTTATTACATCATTAATTATACTTGGATCTATATCTGGGAATAATGTAGCATATCTTTCAAAGATTTTTGTATTAATATTATTCATGATTACATCCATGATATATAGTATATATATAAAAGTATTTAATATTATTATATTAATGTATAAATCTAATAATATTACAAAAGGTAATTATTACAAACCATATCATACACGAAGTTTTACAAATAGATTTGAAAAAATGTATGACTTTGATAAGTCTTCTCAAGAATGGAATAAAAATAAAATTAAATTGGATAACTGCACATACAAATATTTAGTTGCGAATGATTAGTCCTGTAGTTCTAAACACTTCAATATCTTCAATATATTCAAATTCTCTATAAATACCTGGGTCAATAGGTTCAAATCCAGAACCTTTAACACTGATTTCTATTTCAAGAGCAGGAAGATTATTGACAGGGTTGAGCACTACATTATCAGCAGTTTTATTTTCCCTAGGAACTTCTCCTTCATCATCTATCCATTGTCTTGCTTCTCCAATTTTTTTTGAATTTTGATTGAATAGAATCTGCCTTCCATTAATAGTATGAGAATATAAGTCATAATAATTTTGATATTGGTCAATAAATCTTAATGATTCTCCGCTATATATATCTTCAGGAATTTCTTTATCTAATACAATAGATTGATTGCTATCGCATGATTTTTCAGTTTCAGATTTAATATTTTCAAATTGACTATCTGTATCTGAAACAATAGGGATAGTTATCTCAGAAATTATTTTATTAAATAACTGCAATAGACAAGTTTCAAATCTAATAATATGCTTTTTATAATTCATTTCATTAAGCATTATCTTAAGTTTAGCTTTTTTATAATTCTCATCATTTAAATTTGAGTTAGAATTTGCTTTTTCTTCAAAAGCTAATTTGATAATTGACTGCTCTATTTGCTGATAACTATATTCATAACTTTCACAATCCTCCTTAAGTTCATCTGTATTAATTGTATCAATTATTTTACTACTTTGTTCCAATATCATACTTGAATTATACAATATATTATTTTTATCTTTAGATATTTTCACTCGTCTAATTTTCAAAATTTGTTTTTTTTTAGACTCAATATTTTTTAACATTATTTCTGCTATTATTTTTTTATTATCTTTATATTCACTATGATCTGTCAAATTTATTTTAGATATAATCTGTTGTTCATAATCTATATTTTTATCATTACCCAACCTTTTTGCATAATTTTGTATTAAATCTGGAGAAGGTCTACTAGTTACTCTACCTTGCCAAGACGGTTCATTATCTGATTCAAGACGAGCATGGTCTTCACAAAGGTCTGTCTCATCATCTGAACATTTACATCTACATCTATGATTAATATCTGGATCTCTATCTTTTTCATCTCTCCACACTCTTGCCATGCAACGACGTTCAACTTTATAAAAACGATAATTAGTAGATTCTTGTAAATCTTCTGAAACAAAAATCTGCTTATCTTTAAGATACTTATTTAGTTCTTTATTCCATCTATTTATTTGAGTGCTTAATCTTTCTTTTTTAGAAATAGACATTCCCAGATATTACATGTTAAATGAATAATTAATATAATTATATTCAAATTTTAAAAATATATAAAACAAAGGTTTTATATATAATTATTATGAATATTGAAAGTGTTAGTGATAATAAAGATAATAATAGTCAGGAAAATACTAAAGTCATTAATTTAAGCATGAAAAAAGAGGATATTCTTAAGAAGATGCTACATATCATAGGAATTAACTGTGAAACTATTGAAGAAGTTCAGGGAAGACAATTTCCCAGAAATGTTCTACTTAATCCACAAGTTGTGCAGGATCTTATGGTATTAAAACCACTTATTAGAAGTTCAGGCTATAAAAGTGGAAAATTAACTTCGTTACACAAGAATAATGAAACACAACAAAAATTCCCAGGTATTAATATGGTTCGTCAAGTTTTAAAATGCAATGGTTATAAGCTTACTCCTTATGTTGTAAGTCTTGGTTATGACCAAGATACAGGAAAAAAATTAACAAAACGCTATTTTAATATTCATAAAATTGAAAACTCAGAATATTAGTTTTCAACAAAGCTTCTTCTTAAGTTATTATTGGCAACCATATTGAGATAAATGGCTGTCATATATTTCTTATCAGGCGGTGATTTTCCAAAGGGCTGATTTGGAAAATCAGAGGATTCAGAACACTGATTGTAAAGTGAAAGTTTTTTTTGGGTTAGAATTGATGGTGCTGAATTATCAGCTGAACCATATTTAGGTATAGAATTATTATATTCATCATAGTTTACAAGGGTTTCTTCATTTTTTAATTTTTTTGGAACTGGAATTGGGATAGGCATACTTGATTTGGAGTTATAGTTTAGACCATTACGGTTTAACATCATCACACTTATATGTACTATGTGAGATTTTATTTTTAATATTTTTCCATTAAATTAATAATATCCTCAGTAATTAAATCAGTATTTAGTTGTAATTTTAATAGATCATTATATTTTGTATTGATCCATTTATTATCAATATTTAAAAACTTATCATTTTCTAATAAAGAAACTTTGTATTTTTTATCTACAATATTATCGATTATTATCTCCATTTTCTCCAAAGCTTTGATATAGTTTTTCTCAAAATCGTTTATTTTTCTACTAAGTAAATAGTTAAAAACTTCAATTTCTTCTTTTTCTTTAGACATGTATTATATTATTTCTCTTAGTTTTAAGTTTGAAATAATATATTGGTTTTATTAATTTAGGTAAATTTAAAAAAAACTTTTAGGTCTCATGATTTTAAGAGTGCGTTCATTATTATTTGCTGCTACAAATATTTTTGTAATAATATCAACATCAAAATGTTTAAGCTCAATACCATTTATTTCATATAAATGATCTTTAGGTTTAAGAATATTTTTTAATTGAGAATCATGATGAACCCTTGTTATGATAGTCTCTTCTCCTATTCTAGAAAATGTTATACCTAATTTTCCTTTTGGTAGAGTTACTAAAAGCTCATCTTTATCAGTATGTAAGTCCATTTGGTCATAAAGATAATCTTGATTATAATCTTCACTCGCAAGCGAGTTCATATATATTATTAATCTATAATTAATCTTCACTATTTTCTAATTCTGCTCTCTTAATAACTAATCTTTTTCCTAGTTTATAACTAGGGTCCCAAGAACAAATACGCCAATAACGATGTATAATATTAGCTTTAATTTTCTTTAATCGCTGAATTTCTCTGAATTTTCTTTGAAGACCCACAATAACATAAGTTTTATCAATGCCAATAATCATATCGGCAAATTGATACTTATACATAAAACCTAGTTCTATATTATTTTTAGGGGTATTTTTATTTTGATTGTTTAATCTAATTGTATTATATTCGTTAACTTCTTTCAATGACATATCCTTTAACTCTAATTCATTACCAATATAAGAGGAATATATTAGATTTTTATTACAGAAAAATGGAACTAATTTACTATTGTTAATGTTGTCTGTATTATAATTTCTTTTTATAGATTGTCGTAAAATATCATTACCAGAATCTATACCTAATATGTCCCATGGACCATGCTCATAATAGTCAAATTTTTGATACATACACAAATCATAACCAGAATTAAAATCTGTTACTGACATAATAAATTTTATATTACAAATAATTATTATTTAATATCAAATTTATTAATTTTATTACCATTTATACAAAGGACCATAGTCTGCTAATAATTCTTCTCCGACTTCAATATCTCTAATTACCTTGATATGAACTCTTGTGTTCTTTGTTACAAATCCAACATTAGGTTTTTGTATTTTCAATTTACAGCCATTAATATATCTTGTCCAATTAGAAAGATGTTTATTCTTTTCCGACGAATCAATGTAACTAATTACATTTCCAGAACGATCATATACAAGCATCGCATAAGCGCTGTTAGTTAATAGTTCTTTGTCATCATCTGATAGATTATTAATATCGTATCTCTTTCCTTTATAATGTCCTATAAAACTACCTTTTTTTAGTGGGATATTAGCAAATGCTCCTAATCCGCCATTTTTTATATTGGATTTCTTTATAAAAATTCGTCTTTTATATTTATTATTAGACATATTACCTTAAATTCATATTTTTTTTTGAATAAATAAAAATTTGATTATTTTTATATAGATTATTAGATATTAAATGACAATTATTGTTCTTATAGGAATTGACCCTTTTGCACAACCAGGGATTGATTTTATTAGTAAATTTAATACTTATGATGACTGCTATAAGTATCTAACATATTGGCTTGATGAAAAACTAGAACATCAGAAAAAACTTATTTCAGGATTAAGAGGAAACAAAGATAAACATGTGGAAAACTATATATCATTTGTAAAATCAGAGGGATACATTAAATATTATGGAGAATTTACAACAGAATCTAGTGAACCTTATGAATATAAATGGTTAATTTATGAACTTTAATTAAGTATTAAAAGTAACTTAATATAAGTACATAATGAAAACTATAGTATTAGGATCTGACCACGCAGGAGTAACGCTTAAAGAACAAATCAAATCATATCTTCTCGAAGAAGGTTTTTTTATTTTAGATAAAGGTTGTTACACAAGTGAATCATGTGATTATCCAGATATAGCTGAATTAGTGTGTAGAGAAATAGATTCTGAAACAAAGGGAATTCTTGTATGTGGAACAGGAATAGGAATGTCAATTAAAGCAAATAGATATGACCATATAAGATGTGCTGTATGTACTAATGAGTTTATGGCAGAAATGACTCGTAAACATAATGATGCTAATGTAATAGCATTGGGATCTAGAATTTTAGATAATGATACATCATTTAAAATTGTTAGTAAGTTTTTAAAGACAGAATTTGAAGGAGGTAGACATGAAAGGAGGATAAATAAATTAAATCATGATTCTATAAGAGATATTGCGGATATTCTTTAAACTCCTCCCAAAATTGTTCACTAAAATATAATTTTAATACTGGATGTGTTAGTCCTTTCTTGATATTATCATAATAAATATCTAGTGAAATGTCTAATTCAGGATGTATAGATAATGGAGCAATATATCTTGGATAATCAAGTTCATTATCTTTTCGGGTTTTATCAATAATATTACCTAAAGAAAAATATTTTGATTTTTCTTCATACCTAATACAAATAAGCATATCCTCCGTTAATTCAAATTTTTCCATTTCTTCACATTCTATAAGAATATCTGTTATAGAATCCATTGTAAAAATTGGAGGATAACTATCAGAAATATCCTTAATCCTTAAAGACATTTCCCTACCATTAAAACTTAAATATATCTCAGCGATGTCATGATTGTAAACTGTATTTATGTCATCAGTATCTCTACTTTTAATTAAATCTCTTAATTTTTGACTATTAGATAGTTCACCTCTACTATCTTTTTCATATAATTTAGGGGATAGCTCCATTAATATATATCTTACTAGAAAAAATATAATAAATTCTTACAAATTTTTTTTTAACTCTATTAAATCAAGTTTAGATAATACATCTCTACATATGCCTATACATACACATTCATGTTCATCTTCTAAAATTTGTTTAGAAGAAAAATGAACAAAAAAATCACGCTGTTGATGTTTTATTTTTACTATCCATCTTGGTCTTACACATTTAAAAAAATTACTACTAAATCTATTTATTTTGTTACTGAAATAGGCGTATTCCCCTATTTTAGGAGGCATAGAAATATTAGGAGGATACATTAATTTATTAAAATAAAAATTTAAATAAATTAATACAAATGGTTTCATTAATTAATTATGATTCAACACACGGACTTTCATTAATGAGAGATTCTCTACAACACGGACATTGAGGAGTTTGACATTTACTAACCAACCAAGTTCTTAAACATCTTGAATGAAAACAATGACCACATTTTGTCATACAAATCCTTGTTCTTACTTTAATATCTTCCATACATATGGCGCATGTATGAACAGTATGTTCCTTCTTTGCATTTGTAATAGGCAACATCTCCTTGAACTCCTTATTAGTAAATCTAACAGGAGGTGGCGGAGAAGACATATCAGTATGTACATCACTGAATGTCGATATAATGTTATCCATAATATTGTGGATAACATAATTTTTTATAGCATAGAGAAGACTCAATGCTTCTCCATAGATCATCATTTCATTATTATCTGTCATCTTAGCTACAATTCGTGGATAATCACTTTCTAATATATCGTCACAATCTCCATACAGGTGTTCTATAATATTACCAACTTGTTTAATTACAGAACCCATTGTCCAGCGCCACTCATCAGAATCACTCCATTCAAGGATAGGTTCTTTGAATGTTAGAGAAATAGGGTCATTTACGTAATCAGTTTTATTCCTAGTATTATATTTATGAACCTTATTACAACCCTTTATATTATTATTTAAAATTTCATCTGAAATATGGATAAAATCACTGTTATATGAATGAATTGGAAGAATAGCTTCAATCTTCGTAGTGCTCACTTTTAGGTATTCCTTTTCTTTAGAATTGAGAAAATACTCAGTTTTGATGTAGTTATCATCCTTAAATACTGTTACTGACTCAAGCCCTTCTTGATTAGATTGATTTACTAAGTCATTAATGTTACGATGAATTCTTTGATATAAAATACCTTGTTCACTTTCATTCATTTCAGGCGAGGGAAAAATCATTATAGATTTGGATTAAAAAATAATAAATTCATATTAAATATTCAAATTTTTACAGTATCTTAGAAAGTGTTGTCGTATTCCTATCCTCAGGAAGAACATAGTCTAGATCAATAAATTTAAATATATCTTCCTCTGTTTCAAACGAATCTTTTCCTAATTTTTCTTTTATTTCTTCTTTGCTTACAGGTTTTTTGGTTTTTTTATCACTAATACAATATTCATTCATTGAATACCCTTTTTTTAAAGCTAACATTCGCATATGGGAATTAAATCCTCCAGACCCTGTAAAGTATAATTGAGCAAATGGATATTGTTCGATTTCCGTATCAATAATATCCATATGTCTGAATTTAGTGAAGCCATCTAATCTAGTTATACCCATAAATTTCTTTTTTCCAGAAGCAAGAATATCTTTAACAATACCTATCTCCTTGAGTTTACTAATTAACATGTCTCTGTATATTTTATTTTTACCAGATGGTCCTGAAATAAGAACATCAATATCACCTGAAGTATCATGTTTTCTTCTAAAACTCCCATTAATTGAGAATAACATATCTGGTGATATCTCATTACAGATTTCTTTTAAAACTGTGTTATATTGAAGCATCTCGTCACGTGGAATCCTTGTTATAAGATCGTCGTGATATCTAAGTCCCATTTTTTGTTTATCATGAATAATACTTTCATCTTCTCTAAATTTAGATTTTAATTGTGAAACGGTTGTAATGCCATATTTAGACTGTAATTCTTTTGCTTTAGCTGGACCAATATTAGCAACCTTAGTTAGATTAATTACTGCTGACACCACTGGATCATCCATAGCTTCTTGAACACTAGGTATAAATCCTGTCTCATTGAATTCTTTTATTTTCTCAATCGTTTTTGCCGGATTCTTTTTTCCATTAGATTTAAACCACTCTTCTAAATCTTCAAGATCATCTACAGTTTCTTTAGGATAAGTTCCTAGTAATTTCATACAGTCGGCATATTGTCTAATTTTAAATGGAGCTCCTTTAGGATTATCAACAGTAGTTTTGTGTATTAAAATCTGAAATTGTTGCATAAGTTCTTTCTTGTCTGGCATCTTTCTCTTAATAGAGATTCTTAGCTTTAGATTGAGATTCATTCTTCATAATAGACTGATATACTGAAAAAAAAATCTTCATAATCAAATTTTTTTTGGTTTAGATTCAATTACTATTCATTAGTCTCTTCTGTCTTTTTCTTCCTAGGCTTAAGAGTCTTTTTAGGTTTTTTTGTTAGTGTCTTTTTAGCCTTTTTTACTTTAGGAGTAGAGGGAGGTGTAGCATCCTTTTGAACTACTGATTCTTGTGGAGATGAAGGAGGGGATGATACAGCTTCAGGTTCTTTAGATTCTTGTGGAGATGAAGGAGGGGATGACACAGATTCAGGTTCTTTAGATTCTTGTGGAGATGTGGTAGGGGATGCTACAGCTTCAGGTTCTTGTGGAGATGTGGTAGGGGATGTCACAGTTTCAGGTTCTTTGGATTCTAGCTTAGATGTAGTTTCAGTAGAAGATTTCTTCTTTTTAACAAGCTTAGGCTTTTTAGGTGCCTTTACCTTAACACTTGGTTTAGTTTTGGTATCTTTAGGAACACTAAGTTTATACTTAGTAATCAAGTCATTATAACCAGGCACATATACTTCGGGGCACATATCCTTTACCATAGTATTTAGATCCGTGCCAGTTGCGTTGGCAATTTCTTGAAGAACTTTAAGTTTAGTATCTACAAGAATACGTTTTACATAAGAATCATCTGCCATATTTTCAGATGTAAGATTAATCTCAAATTCAGAGCTGGATGTGGTCATTGTTAGATCAGGATTTAATGATATGAAAAAAAATGAAGAATTATCAAATTTTTTTTTAAAGTTAGTTTTCAATTGATTCGTTAAATTCTAAACTAACATCATTAAGAACTTCTGCCATTAGTAACCTTTTAAACTGTTGCTTTTTGATGATCATTTGATCTATAGTCGAAATTTTATACTGTTTATCTTCTTCTTCCAGAAATTCTTCATTGATAATAGTAGTAAATTTAAAAACTTCTACCTTTTTCTTTTGACCTATTCTATGTGCTCGTGCTATGGCTTGAATTTCATTACTAGGATTCCAGTCAGGAGATACAATAAATATAGATGTAAACTGCTGAAGATTAAGTCCTACTCCTCCAGCTTTAATTTGAATTATCAACACCTTTTTAGTAACCGATTCTGTAGGAAACTTAGATAATACGGCCGCTCTTTCTTTGGAATTCAAGGAACCACAGTAAATCTCGCTATCTACACTAGCTTTGTTAAGTTCCATCTGAATAAGATCCATCTCAGCTTTAAAATGGCAAAACACAAGAGAGTAGCCATCTGTATCTTTTACTTTCTGGATTAGTTTATTAATTTTAGCAGATGGTGTATATGTTTTTGCCCATACACTGGTTTCATATTTTTTACAAAAGCTATGAATAGCAAGATCAGGATGAATGGAAGCTTGTCTCAACCTAAGAATCTGTTCCAACATTTCCATTGAAACATCTCCCAAGGACATAGCAGCTTCACCACCAAGGTCTTCCATAATATTACGATGAAGTGCCATGTAAATTTCTTGCTGTTCCTTTGATTGAAATTTACAATTGTAATTGGTAATTTTGTAATCATCTAGTTTAGAGGAAGTTCTTTCTAACTCTTTTTTTGTTCTACGAAGCATATTGTATTGTATTTTACAATTTAATGGTAAAGATACCCCAGCAGGAGTTACAAATGTAAAAAGCGTTCTAATATCAGCCAGTCTATTTTGTAGAGGAGTGCCACTTAATATCCAAGAATGCTCTCTTTTAATTTTATTTAGTTGACTGAAAACTTTTGTGCGTTTATTTCTAATACAATGTCCTTCATCAAGAATCACTCTTCCCCATTCATTTTCAAAAACTAGATTATCCTTCTTTTTCTTACTAGCAACTACGATTCCGTAGGTGCTAATTACGATTATGTTGGAGAGATTATCTTTTCCGTTCGTTCTTCTTAGTTCTCGTAGTTCTTCCCAATGTTTGGGCCGTGAACTGCCTGTATGAACAATTACTTTATCTTTGCCAAATATGTTTCGCATAGCAATTGTCCATTGATTTACTACACATACTGGCACAACAATGAGAGTAGAATCTGTTTGATTTGCTTTCATAAGAGCACCCATTTGAATTGTTTTACCCATACCTGGTTCATCGCACAGCAATCCTCCTTTCATAGAGCTCTTTGTTTCCATTTCTACAAGCCTATTAAGACCAACTATTTGGTGGGGCTTCAGAGGATATGGTGTTTTTGCCATGATTCTTATAGTTTGCTTAGCGAAAAGTGGTCTTTTTTTTTTCTTATGTGCTATTCTATCAAGCATACTATTCATTGTAGTGCGAATAGCGTCTGGCACTACAATCTCAGTGCTGGTTCTTGGAACATTCATGCTGGTTCTTTGTTAGGAATACTCCAACATAAAAAAAATTTCGGATAATCAAATTTTTTTTATGATCAACTACAATTCAAGCTAAACTACTTTATTCTTCAGCATACAATTTCATTAGGTCTTCTGGTGGATTACATTCTGTAATTGTTTCACAATCATCATTAAGTGTTCCTTCCCACTCATAATCTCCCTCATCATCAATTGAAAATACCCATTTTTTTGAAACAACTACATGCATTACCCTACCGTCTTTCATTTTAGTTTCTGTTGCGTTTTGAATAAGACTCTCAATATCTTCATTTGTTTCACTTCCATCATTACACTGAGTATCAGAATCACTATCTTCAATAATAGAATGTGCTAGCTTGTCCTTTTTAGTTGTTTTAGTTGAACCCTTGGGCCGACCACGCTTTTTAACAGGAGGAAGTTCTACATCATCAGGATGATTGATAGACCATACCAGCTCAATAAGTTTAGCTTTAGAACCAGAGGATGTCATATTTTTAGATTTTAAAATATCTTTTAGATCAGATCCCTTGAGTGAACTAAGATCATTCATATTTTCTGCTGTTTCCCAATTATTAATATTTATCTTTTTTTCCTTTTTGGCACGCTTAGTTGGTTGCTTCTTTACCTCTTTAAATACAATATTTTGGGGCATACATTCTTTGATTTGCGATATATCTACTCCACATTCTTTAGCCACAATTTCTGAAAATCTCTGTAGAATATCTTCTACATTCTGTTTCACCTGTTCCTCCTCACCTGGACGAAACTCAATAATGCTTTCAGAAGTTGTGTTAGTATTAGTAACTTCAATCGGTGTTTGGACAGTTGTGCTCATGATGGATTCTGCTTATCATACAGCGAAAAAAAATAAATCAAATTTTTTTTTCAATGTGCTATTAATATAGGTATTAAACTTTAGATTCTAAAATACTGTATTAACTGTTCTCCTAAGTTTACCAAGAGCACTAAATAATTTAGTTGAATTTCTCATTAATACTCTAACAGCTAGAAGTTCCTCTTTACCTCTAGATAATATTCCTCTATAATTAAAGCACTGATTACAGGACTTTGAATATCTAAATGATTTACTTCTAGTATTTACACAGTAACCTTTGCTTTGTCCATATCTTGTTCTAGTAGGTTGAGCAAACAGTTTAGGATTTTTAAGAAGTATATCTAGTCTTTTCTGATAGTTTAAAAGGTCATCTTTTATAGTAAAGAAATATCCTATACAATTATTGTAGGCATTTTTACCTATACCAAATTTAAAAGTTACGCAATTAAAAGCTCTCTTATGTAAATTATTTAAACCTCCTATTATTCTATCTAACTCTTTTTTATATTGTTTGGCTACTTCTTTCATCCCTTTGTTACATTTTGACATTTTATCTATTACTAAATATAACATTTTAGCCGCACTTATCTGCATTCCTATTGCGGATCTCAATAGTGCGAATCCTTCTTTAGTAACACCAAACACACCTTTAAATAGTGCACCAGCCGCTTTAACTCTTCTTGCTAATCCTTTAAAAAGACTTTTAATTTTGGTTAATCTTCTTCCCAGACTTGCTAT
>Ga0163109_10001052_pt1 | contig 21910 bp, 27 predicted proteins | sample CRUFie1St13metaG_FD_108704 | JGI IMG/M metagenome (GOLD analysis project Ga0163109, IMG submission 108704) | Marine microbial communities from the Costa Rica Dome - CRUD Field 142mm St13 metaG | ecosystem: Environmental > Aquatic > Marine > Oceanic > Photic zone | place: Costa Rica: the Eastern... | reverse complement strand
CACTTGATGTGACTGGTGCTACGACACTTGATAGTAATGCAACAGTTGGGGGAACACTTGATGTGACTGGGGCTACGACACTTGATAGTAATGCAACAGTTGGGGGAACACTTGGTGTGACTGGAAATACAACAATTGATGGTAATGTAGGCATTGGCAGAACACCAACTACGTATCCATTAGAAGTTAGTGGTTCAGTTTATATAGAAATCCCTAATAACACTCCAGTAGGTGGAACAACCTACCAACCACCACCAACATCTGTATTTCGCTCATGGTATAACGGTACACCAGGTGCAAATGTGATGACATTCAATATAGACCTAGATTCAAGGAATAATAATGTAAACCCTGACACTCGTGTTTTTTTTAAGACCGGAAGGGGGGGCACGTCTCTTGGTCAAATTCCACAAACTGCAATGACAATAGATGCGGGAAATGTAGGTATTGGAACAATTACACCTGCCGTTCCTCTAGAAGTTAATACAAGCTCATCAATTACTGTTAGTAATTTTAGATATTTTAACTCTTCCAACTCGTCTAGCACGGTCTCAACAAGCCAGTCCCAAGATACAAGTATTAAAACTAGTAATAATATTTTAACGAACACAGCATTCGTCGCAACGAGTGACAAACGACTTAAAAATAATATTTTGGATATTTCTGACAATGAAGCATTAAAGACTTTTAGAAAACTCCAACCCAAAACATACGAATATGTAGATAAAATACGTAAAGGTAATCACAGGGTATTTGGTTTTATAGCACAAGAAGTTCGGGAAATTATACCAAATAGCGTCTCTATTGTTACAGATATTGTTCCTGATTACTATAATAAAGTTTCGTTTGACACGAGTGGTGATACGTTAATCTTAGAACCAGAAGAACCATATGATATTAGTAATGGAACAAAAATTCGTGTTTATATCCAAGACACATCGGGTATAATTCATACAGTTGAGAAATCGGTATCTGTTAGCGAATACATATCATTGTCTAATACGAATGAATATGATATATCCGATGTATTCCTTTACGGCAAAGAAGTTGATGATTTCCATACTCTAAATAAAGATGCGATTTGGACGGTAGCAACTGCCGCTCTTCAAGAGATTGATCGCACGGTTGAAAAACTACGCAAAAAGGATCATACCATTCGGGGCATGATCACTCTCTCAAATTCTACAGCAACTGTTGATTTGCCCCTTGAAGAAAGTGAATTCACAAACCCTCAAATATTCCTTCAAAATAACGAGGGATGGTCTCAAATCAAGGGTTCTTTATCTGGAAATACTCTTACGATTACTGCAAGAGACACAGATTGTAATGATAATATTGATTATATGGTTGTTGTAGACTTGTTAGAATAAATCTGTGTAGTTTATTCACCTTTTCTTTAGATGTCGGGAAACAGACCTCCATACTCTTATGAAATTCCCCCAACTACGATAATACGCGCTGGGACTGTGGAAACCACAACCCTCAATGCGACAACAGGAATCTTTTCTGGAACGCTCAATACGGGAACTCTAAACACAGGTTCTTTGAATATTGCCGCGGCGACAATCACTGACCTCTCCGCAACCCAAGTTGAAACCCAGAGTCTTGTCTCAAACACAGATATTACATTCAAAAGAAATCTATTCGGTAATTTAAACACAAACACAAACTTTGCAGAAATCTCAGGAATCACATATAAAAACCAAACGGATATTTCAGACATCTCTGCAAGAACATTTGTGTTAGAACAACAAGAACTTGCGATTGACGATGTCTCCCAACGTCTCCTAACTTTGTCTGGGAGAGTCACGACAGAAATATCCCGCCTTGATTCGGATATATCAGACCTTAGTGGTCGCACAGACGATCTCTCCTCCTACACAGATATTCAAGTCTCCCGACTGGATACCGATATCAGTGACGTTAGTGGTCGCTTGGACGATTTGTCATCACACGTTGATGTCCAAGTTTCAAGGATAGATACTACAATTCTGGATGTATCACAGAGACTTTTTGATTCACAAGAACAAGATGATACAGACATTAGCGACATCAGTGGTCGATTAGATGATTTATCTTCACATGTAGATCTCCAAGTATCATTATTAGATATTGATATTTCGGATCTCAGTGGACGAATCACCACGATTAACGATACACTAGACGAAACTATTCAAGATAATCTCGTGCCTCTTCAAGGCATTGTTGCGGATTTGAGTTCGCGTGTTGATACTGATATTTCGGATCTCAGTGGACGAATCACTACGATTAATGATACGCTAGACGAAACTATTCAAGATAATCTCGTGCCTCTTCAAGGTATTGTTGCGGATCTTAGTGCATCTACAAAAGAAGACCTTTCAAATGTAAACGCATCTCTTTTATCTGATATTTCTGATGTAAGCGGACGAGTCGAATCTCTGGAAGAAAAAACCGATGACATTTCGTCTCAGTTAAATTCACTTGAAACAGTGTTATTTGCTTCTGTAAGTGACGATACTTCTGGATTTATATCTGTATCTGGAGAATCTACAGAAGACGACTTGAGTTTCGGCTCAATACTTTTCCCATCAACACTTAACCCAGTAGAAAATATATATCTTATCTTGGATGGAAAAAGCACAAATAGTAATTTTATAAAAATCAATACAACTAACCGTCAGTCGTCCTTCCATATGTATATTAATATCCTAGACGTCTCCGGTCAATCAGGGATTACATTACAAACATTTGACAGCGATAATTTTGATAGTAGTGCAAACTCTATTTTTAGAACAGGTGAGACATTATCATTACAACCTACGCACGAAGCAAAACTCAATGCCCATAGTGTTGGAACAGAAGCCGTTTTTACTTCTTTTGAAGTTGATGTAATTACGACCCAGCATAGAGATGAAAGTATCGTAATTGTGAAAGATTTTTACACCCGTTCAGACTGCTAATAACTCCTTTTAGTAGTAGAGTACGATGTCAAAAAAGACCACTGACGACAATGAATATACCTTGAAGGAGATTCGCCAATCTCGCCCTGGTAGTTATCATCTTTCGCGACTTCTCCCAACCGAGATCTCAATCTTCCCCGAAGACTCTCAGATTCGCCCACAATATACGGGGTCTTCGTTGTCTACAACACTCCCTCCAGTAGTTATGGAGAGTGATATGCGAGGTCTTGGACGACCCCAAAATAGAGAATCTGTGGACACTGTTGGCCATCATGTCGCCAGAACCCCGTCATTTATCCCAAATATCACTGCCTCTGATGCCCCCCACCTTCGCACAAGTAATTCTAGATTAGAACTCCCCCCAATCGCTATCAAAGGATTGGCTTCAAACAGATTCCACCCACAACTTCACCATAATCCTTCCGAGAAGACGATGGCCCCCTTTGATAGGATGGTATCTTCGCGGATTGTTATGAAAGACCAGTGGAGACCACCTAGAATTTCTATGGATCGTGTTCATCCCCCAACGATTCCTGGAAGGATTAAGCCGAAAAGTGTGTACTAAAAACACCCTAGTCATAACAGATGGAATACCTTGCAATGGGAGGAATCCTTGCCGCGGGATATTATTTATCCAACCGGGAAGAAAGAAAGCCAAAAACCGCTAAATCTAGTCTATCTAGAGCCCCATTTCGTGGAGCAAAAAACTCTCCCTATGAAAGTCGTCCTTCCACAGACATTCAACGGGATATTGGTTCCCCTGTGACCAATAAAAAACGGTTAAAGACTCCAATCGGTTCAAAATATCATACAAATATGTTTCCATTTTTTGGTTCAACCATTAAACAAAACGTGGACCCAGAGGCCAACAGTCAGATTTTAGATTTCATGACCGGCGCAGGAAGTATGGATATTGCAAAACGCGAGAGCGAACAGTTCTTTAACAGAGAGGAACGGGCTATTGGGACTCCATTTGGTGCTCCAAACCAACTCGACGATCAACGAGAACATATTGCGATTCCAAAAATGAGAAACAACGAGTTGCCATTTGAACAAATACGCTCTGGACCAGGTCTTGGTGATGGATATACAAATATACCAAGTGGAGGTGTGCAACAGGCTGGGTCTCGTGAGGCTGCTCTTCGTCGTTACAAAACGGTAGATGAACTGCGCCCAAAGAGCGACCCTAAACAGACTTATGAAGGTGTGATAATGAACCCAGAATCACTGGTTAAGAAACGTGGTGTTGTTGGGGAACAGAAACATAGACATCCTGACCGTTTCTATGTGAATAAAAACGGAGAGCGTAACCTTATCACAACCGGACAATACTTGAAACCTAGGGTTATGCCTCAACCAGTAGATCGTGCTGTAAATCGTCCAAGCACAAACAGAGAATACTTTGGTGTAAGAAAGGCCGCCGATACTGCATATTCTTATAAACGACCTGCCCATAAAATGTCAACGAGAACAAAGACCGAAGAATTCCCAGTTGGACCTGCTGTATATGGCGCAGGGAGAGGCGGAGGAGAAAAGCATCAAAGCGACTATGGAAAAGACGGCTATGCATCTCTTCCCAACCAAAGAACGATTACAGGAACAAGAACAAAACTAGGAGTCGCACACGGAGGAGCATATGCTGGACCAAATCAATACGAAGACGAGGCTAGATTTGGAAGAAAGATGTATTTCACTGGAAATCCCCGGACATTTGGAGAAATGCAGAGCACATATCCAAAGGGACTTCCTGTCAAAGATCCAGAAGACATTGCGAAACCTACTATCAGGGAGCAAACCGAAGATAATGATTTTATTGGAGGTGCCAGACCCGGATATGGCGTAGAACATAACCGAATACGAAAAGACTTTGAAGACCTTGATACCATGACAACTCGCGAACAGACTTCACAAAACAAATACATCCGTCCTGCAAAGAAGAGTGTAGAAGGTGGTTATGATCGCAGAGCCGAGAAAGGAATGAGACAAAACAGATTGAAAGAGAAGGTTGCCAAAGGCCGTGCGCCAACTACGCAGAAGAACAAGATTGCTTCTGGGAAAGAGGCTGTAAGAATCCGCACAAAGAAAATACAATCTGATTATTTCAACCAATATCCACGGGCTCCTACACGAATCAAAGAGGCTACTGCGAACCGAAGAACATTCGGTTCCACAAACCTAAAGCCAACGCAGGGGGCTAAAATCAATCTTGAACGCACTGATACTCAATTCCTCCATCCGTTAAAAAAGAATCCATATGTAATTTCCATTGCCGGAAGACCTAACTAATAACTGAGTAAGATATCTAAGATGTTGCTTTCTGAGACGACACGTCCCAGAAAACTGCGAGACGTTATTGGACAAGATAGCGTAACTACCAAACTTAATCAATATTTAAAAGACCCTTGGAAGACCCCTCATATGATCTTTAGCGGACCACCTGGGTGTGGTAAAACGTCTGCGATTTGTGCGTATGGGAGAGAGGTTTATGGTGATAATTATAACAAATCCGTTCGTTTTATGAATCTTAGTGGGGAACGTTCGGTTCAAACCATTCTTAAAAAGGTTCACGGTGTCTGTAAATATTATCACGAAAAGAAAGGGACAAGAGGGTTATTTATTTGCGACGAATCTGACTGTATGACGAGTGAGGCACAAGATATTATGTCTCACTGTGTATCTCTGTATGAATCAAGGTGGATATTTGTATTTATTATGAACCGATTATCGGAAATATCGGATACGTTAAAAGGGATATGTGAAATTCATCAATTCCAACCCATCAAAAATCCAGAAGAACTTTTGGAACGTGTTTTACCAAAAGAAATCAGTCGTGAAGACGCATTGTGTATGACACATTATTATAATGGAGATTTAAGAAAGATTTTAAATGCATCTCAGGGTATTTTTTATGCGACGGATGATATTGTTCCTGAATGGAAGACTAACAGTGAAAACAGGGCATCTATGTTGAAATGTATTAGACATGTTATTTTAAAATACAAATCAGAACTACCTAAAGATTTGTTAAAATCACTTCTTGAAATAGCCGTAGCCTTATACCGCCCCGGTTCAATAATTCCATATCGTTATGCGTTACAAGATGCGATTGATAATTACCCTATCTTTTTTTCTTTCATACAGAATGAACAGCACGCTTCTGATGGAGGCGCGGCGTGAATATACGGAACAAATTGTCATATTTTTGAATACGGCTTTATATGACGAATTCTACATACTTTGGAAAGATTCTCTTACTGAAAACTCAAAAGAGCCTATGATGAGATTCCAAGAAAAGTTAGAAGAAGTTGTTGATTGGGACGAAAAGACGATGATTAAAGTCACGGACCGCTGTATTCATAAATCATCTTGTAAATTTTTGGATAATTTGATTACTGCCGTATTTGTTGCTCATATGAAGATATTACTTTCAATAAAAAACGCAAACAAAAAAGATCGCTATAAAGTTCAAGTTCCTACGCCAAACAAGTTTTTATACGAATGTATGATGCAATGTTCTCGTGAATTCTGGAAGAGCCCCTATCTGTTTTATCAAAATGAATCCCAGAATAAGATTACAAAGGTTCAAATACAAAAGAATCTTCGTCAAGCAGAAGATATTATTTCTTCAGCAATCCGCAATACAATTCGTGGAATGCTCCCTGTTAAGGAGATTCTTGGAGATGTGATTGATTATGATGCACGCGGTGATCTTATTCTGGACATTATTAAAAAAGAAGAACCTTCCAAGGAGTCTGTAGAACAAACCACTGATACTATGGAAACACCTTCTACAAGTGAGACAGAGAGGCCAGTTGATACACAAGAGACAAAGGACGAGACAGTTGAGAAAGAAGAAGCAGTTGAGAAAGAAGATGTAAAAAAAGAGACAGTTGAGACAGAACGGGTAAAGGAAGAGACAGTTGAGAAGGAGGACGAGACAGTTGAGAAAGAAGAAGCAGTTGAGAAGGAGGACGTAAAAGAGGGAGCAGTTGAGAAGGAGGACGAGACAGTTGAGAAAGAAGAAGCAGTTGAGAAGGAGGACGTAAAAGAGGGGGCAGTTGAGACAGAACGGGTAAAGGAAGAGACAGTTGAGAAGGAATCGGTAAAAGCAGAAAGGGTTAGTGAAACAGAAACACCTGTAGAGCCGAAAAATACGGATTCGTTGGCTGAAATAACATCTATAACGAAACCTGTAGCTCGCGAGGAGGAGACTCAGGGAGAAGAAGGTATTACAAAAGAACCCACAACTTCTGTAGGTTCTACAAGTGATAGCTTTGATAGCAAAGATGACGAGGGAGGAATTGAGGAGACTTTACAAAAGATCCGTCAAGCAAATACTATAGATCCCGACGACTTTGAATATTCACCTCCTGATGATGAATGGGATACAGGTCTGAAACTTGGTCCTGTAGATGATATACAGATTGAAACAATTCCTCTTACAGAAAAGGATGAGGTTGATATGGGAGATGTGATTGAATTGGCCTAATATTTTTAAATACAGAAGACAGAATGAGTCTTCTTATCATATCATTGTGTGTAGGCATACTCGCAAGTGGGTTATTGTGGATGGATCATACAATGTTCCAAACACAAGATTCTACGGATATTCAAAAAGGTTCTCTTATTAAAATATTTTTACTCGGGTTTTTAAGTTCTTACCTCGGCGGTTCTATTATTTCAGGAGATGATGTCCTTCCTGAGGCATTGAGTGATTCTCTTAAAACAGGTAGGCCTTCATTCTAAAACATAGTCTGGACAACCTGTGTCAGTTATAAATCTCTTGAACTCGGTGTTTAAAAGCTCTTTTTCAGGGAGACAATCATTACAATGACGAGCAATATGTTTATATAATAAAAATCCAGTAAATCTTTCATTTCCATGCCGATTCCAAAGGATATTTTTTCCTCTTGAATCTGTAAGCCATCTGTGTAGCATATTGCTCAAGGGTTGTGACGTGTGGTTATGTGAGGGAGAATATAAACCTTCATACATACTGCACGCTAGTCTTGGTAAATCAAAACTCGCATTCAAAGGAACGATTGTTTCTTTTGGATCAAAAAATGGCGGACAATTATATTGTCCCGCTGCATCACCCTTGGGACGATAGGCATCACTCATATATTGTTGTTTTCCCATTTTAAACGTAGACCTTCCATAATCAATAATTTTTATAATTTTTCCATATGTCGGTATTTTATAAATGTGATTTTTAACTTTGTAATGTATGAATTCTTGGGTTGTAGGTGTCCACATAATATTATTTGTATGTAGATCATTATGGATAAATGACACATACTTTTGAGCAATTGCTAAACTGAAACAGACTTGGAACATAATACCAAGCCATTCTTCTTCAGTAACACTCGAATCACAGAGAAGTGTATCAATAGGACCACTTAGCGTTTCATAGATAGCAGATTGAACTGGCATATTTGGTATTACCGCAAAAAACAATCCTTCATCCTCGTCGTCTGTTTCGTCATCTTCGTCGTCTGTTTCGTCATCTTCGTCGTCTGTTTCGTCATCGTCATCATCATCATCGTCATCATCATCGTCATCATCATCGTCATCATCGTCATCATCGTCATCATCGTCATCATCGTCATCGTCATCTTCAGCCTGTTTCGTATCTTCGTCATCATCATCATCTTCAGCCTGTTTTGTATCTTCGTCATCGTCTCCTTCTGTCTCCTCACCCTCACTTTGTGTTGTATCATCTTCATCATCTGTTTCGTTTTCTTCTTCAGATTCAAATTCTTCACTATCGTCTCCTTCATCGTCTCCTCCGTCTCCATGAACATAAATTTCCTCTATTTGTTGATCTTCATCACCCCATTCTTTAGCAATGACTTCTGGACCTTCTGCAATCGTTTTTAGTTCTTCTGTGAAACCAAATTCTTCATCTGTAATTGTAATCTCCCGTGCTTGTTTTCCACTCTTTGATTCTAGTTCGCCTTCTTGTACTTGAATAGAAAAACGAGAACACATTCCTCTATGAAACCATGCCTCATTTCGTATGCTATAAAAATCTTCTGTAATATCAACCTTAAGTTCTGGGGCCAACCCTGTAAAATGTCCTATAAATCTTGGGAAACCGGGGCATTTATCTTTAAGCATATTGAGGGAATACCCAGCAAGGCAATCTACATATGCCTGATTATTGGGATCGTGTATCTTCTCATAAGTATGTCCTAATTCCCGTTCTCGTGTTGGTAAATATGTTACCACTTTTTCAGGAACATATTTTCCTTTCATAACATCAATAACATCCAAAATTGGAACTGATTTGATATGAGAATTAATCAAAGAAGTGTTTCCACATAAATCTACGACACTAGCAAGGACCGATTTGTGACACCCCTGTTGGAGTTCTTTATTTCCAGATATTCCTAATATACTGTATCCCGTCTTCAGATGATATGATGTCATAAGTTTATCAAGTGAAATTGGAAGAGTATCAGAACCAGGAAAACTAGGAAAGAAGAATTGACTTTTCTTAAATCCAAGATATTCCAAATCCTCCCATAATTTAGATTCTAGTGGGAGTGATTGTATTTTATCCATACTGTATTCTTTTTTGTTTTATATATTATGTTTTTATCGCATTTTATTCGTTAGTATACAGTTTTGAATAGAAATAATATGGTAGAGGATGAATGTTCGCCTTCGGAAGTTTGATATGCGAAACATTAAAGATGACTCTACTGTGGTCATGCTTGGTAAACGAAATACAGGAAAATCCGTTTTAGTAAAAGATTTATTATTTTACAAAAAACACATTCCATTTGGAACTGTAATCTCGGCGACAGAATCAGCAAATAAGTTCTATCAAAATCACGTTCCCCCAAATCTAATTTATGAAGAGTTTAGCACTGATTTGATATTGGGAGCATTGAAACGTCAGAAAACAATGATGGAAAAAGTGGATGTTGAAAAAAAGACATATGGGCGTCCTAGAACAGACCCTAATTGCTTCTTGATTCTAGATGATTGTCTATTTGATAATACATGGTCAAGAACAAAAGAAATGAGGTATGTTTTTATGAACGGTAGGCATCTTAAAATTTTAAGCATCATTACAATGCAGTATCCTTTGGGTGTCCCCCCTGCCTTACGAACAAACATTGATTATGTATTCATTCTTCGTGAAAATGTATTTTCAAATCGTAAAAGAATTTATGAGCAATATGCTGGAATGTTCCCAACATTTGACTATTTTTGTCAGATTATGGACCAATGTACCGAAAATTATGAATGTCTTGTAATTCATAATGGGGCAAAGAGTAATAAGATTGAAGACCAAGTATTTTGGTACAAAGCGGACCTTCATAAAGATTTTAGACTGTGCTCACCCGTTTTGTGGAAATCTGCTGCATCTTCCAAAATTCATTCTGCTACGTGGTTAGGCGATGCTGCCGTAAAGGAAGAGTCTACGGATACTAAAGGTAAAGACAAGACAAATGTAAGATTACAGCGTTTTTAGATTGTGAATATTTCTACCATACAGGCTTAATGATATCCTGTAGAACCAAATCCACTTGCCCCGCGTTCAGTTGAGATTGCGTCAAAAGAATCAGGTCCTACTTCGCGGACGCTAGGGGTCGCGCATCTCTCAATAATCATCTGGGCAATACGCGTTCCTTTGGCAAATCTAAATTCATTTGATTTATCTGTATTATAAAGAATGACCTTCAGTTCTCCTCTATAATCTGGGTCAATCACCCCTGCCATAACATCAATACCGTTTCGTAGTGCAAGCCCTGAACGTGGCGCAATTCTGCCGTAATGATCAAAAGGAATCGCAACACGAAGACCTGTGGATATCATAAGTCGTTCACCACAAGGAACAACTCCTTCATCAGTAGTACACAAATCATATCCTACAGAACCTGGTGTCGCAATATCTGGGATCTTCGCATCTGGGTGGCATTTAGTAAAGACAAGACTCATAATATGTGATTATATCACATAATATGTGTTATTAATATTTTCAATTTGTCTTTGTATCCTTGTCCTTCATGACCTCAGCAACTTTACTTGGGTTTATTGGAATACGATTCGCCTCCATTTCAGCCATAATATCTCTTGCCTCGGCAATATCCTTGATACCGGCATCTACTGGGGCACCAACGCTAGGCATTGAAAAATCTAGACTCGTAGAGACTGTGGTTGCTGCAGCATCGGACGCGGCAGAAGCAGAAGCAGAGGCGGAAGCAGAAGCAGAAGCAGAAGCGGAGGCAGCAGCGGCAGAGGCGGCGGACTCAACTCCTGGAAGAGTGGTTACATTATTCTTCTTGGCTTCATCTCTAGCAGCCTGAACACGCGAATCCTTCTCATTTTCGAAAATCTCCTTCCTCTTCTCATCGTTCTCCTTATACTTGCGCATCAATTCATTCAACTCCTTCTCGGCATATTCCTGCTCACCAACTCTAGACGGTTCAGGATCCCAGGGTAACCAGTAGCCAACCTGTCCAACAAATACATTATGAATAGGGTCCTGTTTCTGGAGTTTCTGCGCACGAGCACACGCTTCACGATGAGTGCTATATACCCCGCGAACCTTGAGGCCCCGGACACTCGTCTTGAAATCATTCTCTTTATGGAAATCGTGCTCTAGTTCCTCACCCTTAGTGTAAATGAAATCATCATATGCGGATTTAATGTTTTTCTTGCTGACGAGAATCTCCTTGTTAAGAGATACGTGCTCTTTAAATGCGTCAAATGTATCCTGAATATTGACCCTTGTATTCGCGACTTTCTGGTCAAGATCCTCACTCAGGTTATGAATAAGACTCTTCGTTTCTGGACTTAATCCTGAAAGATCAATCTTTGAGAAAGTATCGGTAAGAACCATTCTAGCCTCTTCAATCTTATCGTTATGACGGTTTGCGTTTTCAGCAAGGAACTTTTCAAGAGTGTCAAATCTTATTTTTGCTTCGTAGAATTTCATAAACTCGCTAAAGAAATACGTTTCTTTCTTCTCAAGAACTCTTTCAGGACTTACAAATGAAAGACAACAGAACTCTTGCCCACGAATCGCGGGATCTGTATCCAAGAAATCTTCTGTAACTTCAGAAACTTTTGAAGACATCTGTTTTCATTTACAGATTCCTGGATATATTTCAAACGCAAAAAAAAATATCTGTTTGGGTATAGAACATGATGGCCCTTGATCTCAATGAGATTATTACTCGTGTTGTGAAATATCTTGTGGAAGGTCTTGCTGTTGGTCTTGCCGCCACGTTTGTTGCCAAGAAAGGAAAACTCGCTATGGAAGAGATCGTAATTATTGGTCTCGTGGCTGCCGCCGTATTTGCTATCCTGGACCTTTTCGCCCCTTCCGTCGGTTACACGGCCCGCCAGGGTGCCGGCTTCGGTATGGGTGCTCGCCTCGTTGGTTTCCCAGCGATGGCTTGAAAAGTATGAGTTAATGTGTTAGGTTGTTTATAATAAACAATCTAATACCGAAAGTTTAATAGATATGATTGGTGCCGGAATTTTATTAAGATTATGTAAATTCGTAAATTACTCATTTGGAAATGATTCTGCAATCAGAGATTTGTTAAAACCACTTCCAATCACGATTACAAGTCTCGAATGGTTAAATGTATTGGTAGTTGAATGTCTTGTAATACACGCAAAAGAAGGGGATATTTATGTTTTCAAATCATCTGATTCTAAAGAAGATTGGGACGACAATTATAAGTTTTTCCCAACTAGACTTCATAAAGATGAGCCTTCGTGTTGCTTTGGATTATGCGATAGTCAAATGGTTCATACTGGATTTAATAAACAGTTTAATATAATATTGCCTGAATTATTAAAAATAAAAACAAGCACTACGAGGGCATTATTTACTGGGTTTTCACTCGGGGGAGCCCTCGCAACAATCACTGCTAATGCTTTAAAATACAAGACAAAAGAGTTAATTACATTTGGGTCTCCAAAAGTTGGAAATCATGCTTTTGTAAAATCTGTTGAATCACAACTTGTGCGCAATGAAAGATGGGTGTTAAAAAACGATTATGTCACACGCCTTCCGCCTGGAAGATATTACCAGCACACCGGGAGGCTGAACGTGGTTGGATACTCAACACTTCTGCATAAAGAAGTGGGTGATATCTTATTTTTCTGTAAAACACAAAATTATGAAGATCACGATCTTTACAAATATATTCCGGAAGTAGACCGATGGTCTTAAGCAACCATACTACATTATTATAATATGGATCCTTACGTTGAATCTGTAGTTGGTAAATATCGGAAACGAAGTGAAATTGGAATCAAAAAGTATGGGACAACCCTTGATAGGAAGGATCTAAATATTGATGATTGGTTAAACCATCTCCAGGAAGAACTTATGGATGCAACTCTTTACATTGAAAGAGTTCGTAGTGAATTACGAACTGTGTTTGATAGGGCTAGTGTAGAGAAGGTACATAAGGGGGTAGGAAACAAAGATGGCGACACCAAGCAAGAATGAAGGTCCTGCTTCTGAACTGTTTGCTACCGAAAGAAGAAGTGAGGCGACAGGGACCGCCATAAGATACATTAAACTGTCTCCAAGAATAGCATCGGCTTTAACACCTTCAGCATACTCTTTCATTGTATCAATCACCTTATTATGCCCCTTGGGTATGGGAGTGATTACATATTTATAAAACATATAGTCGTGGGTAATTTGAACCGCTAGAACAACTAAAAGGAAATATAATACATTAAACTCACTAAATATGAATCCATATAACCCTGCTGCTAAAATAAACCCAATTACAACACTGAGAGTGTCCAATAAAAGTGCGTCCAGACCATATGTATCATACCATTTATTAATGAGAACACCTGCTAATCTTGTTTTTGAAAGACGGAATAATCCTATCATAATGAGTTCAATCACAAGAGCAGAAGTTATAAACGCGCCAAATGTAGTAAGGTTTTCTAATTTAGTAAGATCCCCAAACATCTATAATTGAAAACTATATAATCATCTACGAATTGTAATAGCATATGGAGAGGAGATTGGAAAAAGAAATAGGTTCTCTCCTTGGGCAAAAAAAAGGACTACTTGTAATTGTGGGTGATACATATACAGGAAAATCTTATTGTTTGAATAAAGTTTTGAAAATCAAAGGGATACAAAAAATTGCCTATGACTTTGAAGATAAAACACCCTTTGCCCCCGATTTAATTAAGCGAAGAACCGGTAGAAAAATTGGAGATTTGTTCAAACGGAAAGATAAAGTGTCTACCCCTAAAGAAGTTTTAGTATGCGATGCTCTTGAGAGTTATCCAACGAGGGTAACTACATTTGTAAAAAATGCTGCAAATCATTATCCCGTAATTGCGATATGTGATAAATCAGTTGTGATATCTAAATCGAAAAACGTAAAAAAGATTCATTGGAAAGGCGAAAAATATCTCCCAGATGGCTGGAAAGGGGATACAATGCCTCATACACCTCGTGATCTTATGATAACTCTTACCCAGAGACGCGTTCCATTATACAAAGCGATTTCCCATTATTCATCTGACACATTTATTTTAACACAGTATTATCACGATGAATATCTTAGTTATTCGGGAATAAATATGGAGAAGGCCGTTAAATGTTCTTCATTATTAAGTTATATGGATATGATGAGAACACGCGATTGGGATTCAAATGGTATGGTATCTACAAGTAAACTTACTGAAGAAATATTCGTGAGAGAGATTCGCCAACATCACCGAAGTCCATCACTTATTCCAAAAGGATGGTTTCCAAGAAGCCTTTCAAAGGGGGCACAAATTACTAGAAGAGTTCAAGAAATGCGTAATATTCTTCGGGATCATCCAAATATTCAAGAAATCGTGCCATTATTTAATTATAAAGATGGCAGATCATTTGCGTATAAAAAAAGAGCAAAAGAACTCATGGATGACCCAACAAAACCTGAATCATATTCTCGTGGTCTTGAATTAATGGGATATACTGGATTAACAAAGACAGAAATTAAAAAGATTATATAAATCTATGTTCTTTATTATAAAAAGAAAATAGATGTCTGAAGAGTGTATTATATGTATGGAAGAAGGCGATCCTTCTAAAGTGGAAGGGAACCGTTTAATCCGTTTATGTATGAGTGAGTGTGAATGTAATGGGTTTATACATAAAGAGTGTTTGAAAAAATGGGTGTTAAGAAATCCACCTGTTCATAGTGGAAAATGTCCAATATGTAGAACAAATGGAGAGAATTTTACGCTTTTAGAATGTGGTGATCTTATAACTGAAAAGGATGTAGCGAGTGCGGGTGCGAGTGCGAGTGTAAGTGTAAGTGTTTTGATCCCTGTTACAAATGGTCATTACCAGAGAATGGAACGTAATAATTCTATACATAGTATTTCTCGTCAAAGACAAAAATATGCTCAATATTGTGCCTTATTTTCTATGATTGGTGTCATCATACTAATTTTTGTAATGACATCTATTTCTGAACATAGTACTTAGATAAATGGGTAATTGTGGAACAAAAAAACCCGAAACACTTTCTCGTTTTATTAAAAATAAAATAGAGAAAGCAGACGATATTTTATGGCTCTCTCATGTTTTATGTGAATGGGTTTGGGAACTTGATGGTCTCCGTTTTTTGGATGAATGTAAAGATAAAACTTATGATAGTCTTGGTGGGGACCATCGAAATGTAATAGATATTGTATATCTTATGAAAAAATACAGAAAATCTCGCAGACGCGCCCCTTGTACCCCGGAAGAACAGAATCGATTGGATGAGGTTATGAAATTTCGTAAAAATAGGGGAAATGGACTTTTTGAAATTGTAAAACTTTTTCATATTGTCCACGGGAACACTCTCGAATATTTAATGTTTAGGAATACTTTATCACCAGAACCACTTTTTTAATATCTTATTCACTTGAATCGTCTGTATCTTCGTCTGAATCACTGCTTGATGAATCAGAATAACTTCTTCCATATGTGCTCGTAAAGGTATCTGTTTTCCAATTATCAATATTAATCTCATCATAATATTCAGCCCTGTGAAATTCTCTATCGAGGTATCTTGCTGATACAGGTAGTTGTCTTGTAAAATATCCAATTACATTTTTACTTATTTTTTCACAAAATAGGACCCTGTTATTCCATAAATATATTTCACCACAAATAGACTCAACTGCACGCGAAGATTTTAATATATTTGCTGTATAAAAGTGCCATGCTTGAGTAGATATTTCTTTAATTTTTTTTTCTAACGTTCTTTTACTAGTTACCTTTCTACCCAATTTAATTTTTTCTGTATAAGGACCAAATCTTCGTATATATTGTGTTAATTTTGGATTTATTTTACCAAGATTTTTGATATTTTCCTGAACTTCTTTTTTTGTAGGAGTTTTTGAAACAAAATTATCAGGTTTTCGTTCTGAACTAGTTTCTTTTGATATAGCCCCCGCTGCCGCTGCTGCAGCAGCAGATTTGATTGATGATGATGTAGTTTTATCTTCCAATGAAGTATCGCTATCACTTTCTTCTGTTGAAGACGTACTATCGCATCGAGAAGAGGTCATTTCTGATGGCCGAGATGAAACGGGTGGCGGACGTGGTGGAGATGAAACTGGTGGCGGAGGAGGTGGAGATGAAACGGATGGCGGAGGAGGTGGAGATGAAACGGATGGCGGAGGAGGTGGAGATGAAACGGATGGCCGAGATGAAACGGGTGGCGGAGGCGGTGGAGATGAAACTGGTGGCGGAGGCGGTGGAGATGAAACGGATGGTGGAGGCAGTGGCCTAGGATCAGGAACAACTGAAGATGAGCCTGCTGATGATTTATTTCCCATATATTCTTAATTAGAATATGAATATATTACTTCTCCTCGTCGGTTCAATTACAGGTTTGACTATAGGAGTTCTTGGAACAGGTGCAGGAGTTTTAATGATTCCTGGCATGATTTATTTAGGAGGTCTAACATTTCAAGAAGCAGTGGGAATAACTCTTCTAATGCAAACACTTCCCGTTGGAGCATTGGGAGCATACCAATATTGGGAGAAAGGATTGCTTCGTTTGATACCGTCCATTATGATTGGCGTAGGAATGCTTTTAGGAATTACACTGGGAGGATATTTAGCGACTCAGGGAGTAATTCAAGAAACGTCCTTGCGTAAAATGTTCGGTGTCCTTGCGATTATAACTGGATTTTCAATGTTGGTCTAAACAAAGATTCTAAATAGTAATAGGATGCAGATTTTCGTTAAAACATTGACAGGTAAGACTATTACTTTAGAAGTAGAATCTTCTGATACTATTGAGACTATAAAGTCTAAAATCCAGGATAAAGAGGGAATTCCACCTGACCAACAGAGATTGATTTTTGCGGGAAAACAATTGGAAGATGGTAGAACACTTGCGGATTATAATATCCAAAAAGAGAGCACACTCCATCTTGTTCTCCGTCTTAGATGATAATTGATGTTTAAGAAAACACCTTATTTTTTATAAATCACAATGAACACTGATCAAATCATAGTCACTGTGACATTACTATTTGTTATTATAGTCATTTTTATGGCGGCTTGTTATGGATGGTATCTTACAGAAAAAAAGAATAAAAATGATAAAAAATATATGATTGATATTCGTGAAAATCCTAATACGATTATTATTTCAATAAAAAACCCTATTTCTCAACAACCTGTATAATACAATAATACAATAATATAGTTGGAAATGCGTGTTCGTATTCATAATGCGTTGTATGACTTAACAGATTTTGTAGATAAACATCCTGGTGGAAAAGATGTATTAGAAACAGCAAGTTCTATGGAAGATGCAACCCCAATGTTTGAATCTTACCATTCGTTAAAAGATTTGAAAAAAATAAAAGACATCGCAAAAAGTTATAAAATTCGGGATATCACCACAAAAGATGTGCCTTATTACACTTACAATAAAGGTGATTTTTATAAAACACTTCAAAACAGACTCAAATCTTTTTATTTTAATAAAAATACTACAAAAGCAACGTGGTGGTGGTTTTTCAAAGTAATTGGTATTTTAATGTTTTCATTTTGGTTAATGTATGGTCTTTTTTCTAGTGAATCAAGTTGGTTAGACAATCTATTACGTGGAACTATGATCGGTGCTTGCCATGTTTCTATTGGATTTAATGTAATGCACGATGCGTCTCATTACGCGTTGAGTTATGAACCACGTGTAAATGAAACTCTTTCACGTATTACAAATTCTACTCTAATGTGGAATCATCACATATGGGCACGACATCACGTATATGCCCATCATTCTTTCACAGGTGAAATTACACACGATCCAGATTCTAAAAATTCAAGACCGTTTTTGCGAAAATCACGTGATGACCCTATTACGAAATATATTCCAAGTATTCTAAAAAATCAAACATACTTTGTCATTCCAATTCTATGTGGAGTACCTGGTCAGTTCTTTGGACAATCACTCGTTTATTTTATGTCGTTGTTCAAGAAACGAATATGGGGTGTGCCGATTAATCGCAATAAAATTTGTAGTAAAAGAGATGCCTTCTCATATTTGATTACAATATTCTACCATCTTTACACCATTTGTAATTATCCAGTATATGTATTTGGTTATTATGTTTCTGCTAATACTTTATACTATCTATGTATTGCCCCTGACCATGATACATATGAGAGTTCAGTTATTGATCACGATGCTGAGTTAGGTTCTCGAGATTGGGGGGAATTACAGGCAAGGAGGTCTGCAAATTTTGGGATACCGTCATGGATTATATCTGAAATGTTTGGGGGTATTAATTATCAGATTGAACACCACTTATTCCCAAGTGTTTGTCACGTTCATTATCCATATATCAGTCAGATAGTAAAACAAACATGTAATGAATACGGTATTCCGTATCACAATTTCAGTTGGTCATATGCGGTACAGTCTTGTTTCAAACTGTATTCTCATTCTTCAGTAAATAAATCTATAGTTTATGATAAATAATGTAAAAATCTTGAAGATTTTTATAATACGTTGACAACCGGTATCCCAGGTGCGAATAATACAAAATATATACCGCATCTCAGTGTTGTCTTGAATAGTACTAGGCCGGTTACAGACGAAGATGTACACAGGAAAAACACATCCAAAACTTAGAGATGTTTCTGGCGCATTATTTGATTTAATGAAAATGTATGGTGTAGAATACAAACTATCATCGGGGAGCATTAGAACAGTGGGGGCTATTGCTACGGTTAAAGCGGCAGAGGCGAAAATAGCAATGGAAGAAGCAGAGAAGAAGGCTAAGGAAGAAGCGGAGAAGAAGGCTAAGGAAGAAGCGGGGCGAAAAGCAAGAGCAAAGCCGAAGAGGGCAACCAAGAGGGATAGAGAATCAGGAGAAACTCTTTCAGAGAGACCGGCAAAGATGTCAGATATTATGCCAGCAGGACACGCGGGACGCCCGGAGGATAAGTCAACGGATGAAACAGAGGAAATAGGGTCTATCCTAGGAAGTTTGTTTCCACGAGATGACAGTGGGTCTGCTCGTGTTATTAGCAAAAAATCTAAAAAGACTAAGAAATCCAAAAAGACTAACAAACCAAGAAAAGTTAAGAAATCAAAAAAGGTTAAAAAATCAAGAAAAGTTAAGAAATCAAGAAAAAACTAAAAACGATAACTAAGATATAAATTGACGTTATAAAACTTTCATATCATTGTTCAATATAAAAAATGTTCCGAGCAATTGATGAGTGTGTTAAGATGTGTGAGTATGGCGTGTCTTCTTCTCGACCTTCGGGAAATAGACATGGAGCGGTTCTTCTTGGAAAGGGTGGGAAGATTCTATCAAAGGGATATAATCATCATAGGACAAAGTGTGCGTCGTTTGATCACGGATGCCCGTGTTCATTCCACGCAGAAATGCACGCAGTGTACAACTATATGAGAGAAATGAAACACATAAAAGGGACGAACTCTTCGTAAGAGAATTCACTCGGCAACTCTAGTTGTGACACGATTGTCTCCAACAGGGACTCTTATGGATTCTCAACCCTGTATGCATTGTACGGATGTTCTTAAAAAGGTAGGTGTTCGTAAAGTTGTGTATTCAGATTCAGAAGGAGATTTTATTGAAGCATCTACCAGTGAACTGGAGAGTAAAGGACCAACTCGCGGTTTTAAATTGTTAGACAAAAAACTATAATAAAACACAATCTCTTGCAATATGACCGAATGTATTACATATATAACAACGTTTCCAACATTTTTCCTCTTTGTGACCAAACTGACCACAGTGAATACATCTTTCAGAGCATTCATTTATTGTATGCCCCGATTTACCACAATAAGCACAAAATATTGGGATGTCTAATACAGGTTCTGGTTCTGGTTCTGGTTCTGGTTCTGATTCTGGTTCTGGTTCTGGTTCTGGTTCTGGTTCTGGTTCTGTGGATGGTGGGTGTGGGCAGTTTTTAATAAAATGTTCCGATGAACCACAGCGAACGCAACAATCCATAGCCGCCCATATTTCTTCCTGAAGCCTCTTTTTTATGTCTTTTGGTAATTTCGGTTGGACATATGCCCCCCCTCTTACATTATCAATCCCATAACGGAGCATATATTCTTTTGTTGTCTTATCTTCATCAAAGGGGCTTTGTTCTGTATATTCAAAATGTATTCCCTTTAAAGGGCGATATATTTTAGTCCAAACAGACCCCCTTCCTTTTTTATGTAAAAGATAACGTTTGTGTATATCAGTCGTTCTACCCACATACCATTTTCCTTTAACAAGTTTTAGAACATAGATTGTATATTTTTCCATATTATAATAATATAAAAACTTCTGCTTAAATTATGTCTAACATAAAGAAAAATATATTATTATATAAAAATATGCAAGACAACTCTTTTTTAATTATTTCTTGCATACTTTTATTCTGTATGTTTTCATATCTAATAAGACCTTTATTTGTATCTTGTAGTTATGCGTGTATGAATGATAACGATGATGAATATGAAGAAGAACCGCGCGAAATAGATTTTACAGAGAATCCTATTCGTGCGATGGTTGTATAATTGATTTATGATTTATTAATATTATTAATTCATAACCATAAATATGGGAAATACATCAATCAAGAAAGAAAAATATGAAAGTATACTTCCACCATATGATTTCACAAGCGAAATGATGACAGATAGAGAAGTTGAATATACATTTGGAGAACCCGAAAGGGTTGAAACATTTCATACTGGGTTTCTTATGAATAATCCAGTCATAGAAGATAATTTTATTGTAAAATATGGTAAATATATTTATAAACGCTACGTATATCCCAATAATTGTGTATATTTTATGAAATTTAAAGATCAATGTTTTGCGTGGCATTATCAAGATACAACTCAGGGGTGAATCGGAAGGATAAACAAAGACCCTGATACAAGATATTCTTGTCAAGGTATTTGAGTTGAAAATAATTTAGAGATCGGGAGTGGATTGTAGTTTCAGTTGTTTATTATATCTATAACTTCTTTGTATAATGTATATCCATTAGTTGTTATGTCTATATTATTACAAAAACTTTTGATAAATGCCTGTTTAATACTTTTTGGTATTTTATCTTCTCTATCTCGTATATTATTAGTATATGAGCATATATTCATAGAAAGTTTCCCTTCATATTTCGTGCTTAAATACGTAATACAACTATCAGGTTGTTCATTAACTCTTGGTGGGAAGTCAAATCCATTAAAACGGATATGACATTCCTTGTCTGTACCATATGGTTTAATTTGTATTCCTCCCTCACATCGGTCTAACAATGATATGTTAAAATCCTCTCCTAAAATACGAGTCATGTCTCTTGATATGTTGCGTAACGTGCCGATTGTTGTAGGGAGTTCGCCCTCATTACTACCTTCTACCTCTATATAAACTCTTGGGTTAAATGTTCGTAATGATTTTTTATAACCAATATT
>Ga0163109_10001050_pt1 | contig 21917 bp, 32 predicted proteins | sample CRUFie1St13metaG_FD_108704 | JGI IMG/M metagenome (GOLD analysis project Ga0163109, IMG submission 108704) | Marine microbial communities from the Costa Rica Dome - CRUD Field 142mm St13 metaG | ecosystem: Environmental > Aquatic > Marine > Oceanic > Photic zone | place: Costa Rica: the Eastern... | reverse complement strand
TTAGACAGTTTGGTGGCATCATAATGGAAGTAGAAATTAAAACAGAACAAGACCTTAATGATTGGATTAAGGGACAACTAGGATTTGGATCATGAGAAGTATTTGGGTAACATTTAGTAAAGAGGGTATTCACTTCTATCCAGGAGCGGATACAGATCCTAAATTAGCAACAGGTGATTGGGACGACGTAAGTTTTTTAGGGTATAAACACAGACACATATTTCACTTTAAAGTGTGGATAGAAGTGTTTCATGATGACAGAGACATCGAGTTTATACAGTTTAAAAGATGGCTTGAAAGTTTATATAACGAAGAAGTTATACAACTTAATAACAAGTCATGCGAGATGATCGCAGATAACTTGGCGGAACAGATACAGAACAAGTATCCAGGTCGTTGGGTAAAAATTTCAGTAGCAGAAGATAATGAAAATGGTGCTGAAATGGAATATATAAAAGTACCATAAAAGGAGAAAAAAATGGAAAATCATTTAAAACTTAAAGCACTCTTTGAAGAGTATCAAATGGAACAAGAGAAGTTTGAAATTAGTGGTGTTAAGGCATCAGCCGCTAGAGCAAGAAAGGCTCTAATGGAAATATCAAAACTTTGTAAAGTGCGAAGAGTTGAAATCCAAGACAAAAAGAACTCTATGTAATTATGACTGAAGAGAAAAAGAAGCCTTTAATTAAAAAAATTAGTAAAGACGAGGCAGATAAAAATAACGACTATGCTCAAAGTCTAGACGATGAGATTACTCATGTTGTAGACTATGGTGGAGTCAACGGCTTAGGAGACGAAGATAAAGAAGATGAGTAAAATAATTTATATACCTTTAGAACACATTGATGGTAGATATACTGTTCATATGGACAGAGATATCGAAAATTACCTTAATGAGCAAAATATTGAGTATGTAAAAGTTATGCCCACTTACGAAACTCCTCCTCTTCCTGAAGGACAATTTTTAAATGCCGCCTTTACCAGCAAATTTAAATCTTTACAAATGGCAGAAATATCTGCTATGTTTGAAAGGGGAGAAATTGCTGATGGCGACAGATTCTTTTTTAGTGATATTTGGTTTCCTGGTATTGAGAATATTGCCTATATGAAATACTTCAATAAAATTGATGTAAAGATTACAGGCATTATTCATGCAGGAAGTTTTACAGACACAGATTTTGTTCGCGATATGGAACGTTGGGCAAAGAATTTTGAAGACATTATATTTGATATAAGTGACACAATTTTTTGTGCTAGTGAATTTATCAAACAAGATATTATTAAAAAACGTATCGTGAGCCCTGACAAGTTGGTTGTTACAGGATTACCTGTAGACTACACAGGGCTCGATTCACACAAAGGACAGCAAAAAGAAAACATTGTTATCTTTAATGGTAGAATTTGTGACGAGAAACAACCTTGGTTGTTTGATGAATTAGCGAAACAAGTTTCTGAAAGAGTTGATGTTCCTGTGAGGTTTGTGAAGACGCAGGAAGAAAACTTATCCAAAGAAGAGTATTATGCTCTGCTTGGTAAAAGTAAGGCTATAGTAAGTTATGCCTTGCAAGAAAACTTCGGTTTTGGTGTTGCTGAAGCCGTGTATTTAGGTTGTACACCTGTACTGCCTAACAGGTTAGTATATCCTGAGTTATATCCTGACTTTAAACTGTTTGACAGATTTGAAGAAAGTGTAGATATGACTGTAGAGGCTATTACTAACTTTAATTTTAATGGAGTTTCTGCTTGTGATTCACAGCAAGTACTTGACTCCTGGTTTAGTGAGAAAAGATGAATAATGAAGATAAAACTATACTAGTAACCGGTGGAAGTGGTTTTATAGGTAGTGTTACTTGTAAACTGCTAGTAGATTCAGGGTTTAATGTAATTAATATTGACAGAGTAAAACGTCAATTAGACGGTGTTACTCAGTATCCTTTTGATATTGATAACCATCAATTAAAAGGTGTTATAGAACTTACAAAACCTGATGCGGTTATTCATTTGGCGGCTGACCATAGTGTACCTGAGAGTTTGGTAAATCCAGCATCTACATATAATAACAATGTTGCAAATACTATTTCTCTTTTAGATCATTCTATTAATGCAGGAGTAAAACATTTTGTGTTTAGTAGTTCAAGTTCTGTTTATGGAGACTCAGACAGTCTTCTTAACACAGAAAGTGACGAAACTAATCCTAAAACTCCTTATGGTAGAAGTAAATTAATGATTGAAAATGTATTAAAAGATTTTTCAGAAGCATACGATTTTAACTTTGCTAGTTTAAGATATTTTAATGCGGCAGGTAGTTATGAGGGTTTAGGTTATCAATTAAATCCTAAGCAACATTTAGTTCCTATTTTAGTAGAAAAGGCTCTTAATGGAGAAACATTTACTATTAATGGAGACGATTATGAAACGCCAGATGGAACATGTATTAGAGATTACACTCATGTTTTTGATATTGCAGTAGCACACATCTCAGCATTACATTATTTAATGGATGGTGGCGAAAGCAATATATTTAACATTGGTGGTGGCTCTGGTTCTAGTATTAAACAGGTTATTGCAGAAGTAGAAAAGCAAACAGATAAAACATTAAATGTTGAGGTTGGACCTAAAAGAGAAGGCGATGCTGAAAGAACAGACGCCAATATAGCCAAAGCATTTGAATTAACAGGCTGGGAACCACAATATTCACTAGAAGATATTGTAAAAGACGAAATTGCTTTTCAAGATAAAAAATAGTTTGACAATAACATAAAAACTGCTATACTATAATTATGGAAAAATTATATTACACATGGAATGATCTTAATAAAGATTGTGCTGTATTGACACGTGAAATGGCACTTGAAGATTTTAAGCCTGATGTTATTATAGGTCCTGGCAGAGGAGCATATCCATTTGGTGTAATGTTAAGCCATTATTATAATGTGCCTTTTGAGGCATTTAATTGGCAAACCAGAGACGGAAATGTCGAGGATTCTGCTACTCTTATTGACATTTTGTCTAAATATAATGATAAAACAATTTTAGTAATAGATGATATAAATGATACAGGTACTACTTTAACTGGTATAGACAATGTTATAAGAGAGTTTGATAGCACAAAAAATAATATGATGTTTACAGCACATCAAGAAATAAAGTTTGCTACACTCTTTAATAAGACAATGAGTAGTTTTAAAAATGTAGATTTTTATGCTAGAGAATGTACACCAGATTATGATCCATGGATTGTATTTCCTTATGAGGAGTGGTGGAAATGAGTACGGTGCAAAGTCTAACAAATCATCTAAAGCATTTGGAAGACATACACCGAGAACTAGATAAAAAGATTACTAGACATTGGGAACATCATGATAGTGATGATAAAATTAACCGAGAGAAGTTGGAAAAACTTGCTCTTAAAAGAGAAATAGAAGAACTAAAAATTAAAATTGAGGAAATGAAGCAAGATGGAGACAAGTAAAAAAATTAAGCAAAGATTGGTCGAAGCAGGTAAAAGACATTGGGCTGGAGACAATATTGCTGACTTTATCCAAGAGGGAGAAAAAGAACAATTAATAGACGAACTTGCGGTAAAGTTTGAAGATGTTTTACAAGGCTTAGTAATTGATACTGAGAACGATCCTAACAGCATGGACACAGGCAGACGTCTTGCTAAAATGTATATTAATGAACTAATGGCAGGTAGATACGAATCTATGCCTAATGCCACAGCATTTCCTAATGATACTGATGACAGATATGAAGGTATGTTGGTAGTAAGAAGTGAACTTACAAGTATGTGTTCGCACCATCATCAGATTGTTAGAGGAGTAGCATACATTGGTATTATTGCCGCAGATAGTTTAATTGGTTTAAGTAAATATACAAGAATAGCTCAATGGTGTGCGGCTAGAGGCACTCTACAAGAAGAACTAGCAAATGATATTGCTAGAGAGATACAAAAGGCAACAGGTGCCGAACATCTAGGTGTGTACATACAAGCAACACACGGTTGCGTAGAGAACAGAGGTGTACAAGCACATAGTAGTTTAACACAAACAACCGTATTAAAAGGATCGTTTTATGACGATCATGGTACTAAGAAAGAGTTTTTTGACAACATTAAACTGCAACAACAATATGCATGTGACAAATAAATGAGTAAGATCTCAAACATAAACGGACATCTAGTAATTGGTAAATTACAAGTTCCTGTGCGTAATGTCACAGAACATATACTAAATAGATATCCAGTAGAGAGTATTATGAAAAGATTTCCTGTCTCTAAACAGGAAATATTTGAGTGTTTAGATGCTATTGCTGATCATGACAGCATAGCAGTTAATGACAGATTGGTTGTAATTAATCAATCAACAGATGAGGAAAATATTACATTAGTAACTACAAAAATATCAGATGTTATATTTTTAAAAATATTACAATTTGGGTATTTAATAGATCCTGCTATTGAAGATTTTAACGATCTATTTGATTTAGGATTTAGACAATTAGCAATAGAGTCATTTGAAGACAAATTATCTGGTAGTGGTGTAGTTGAGGAAAGTAGTGAAATACATAGTATAGTTTCTAGTGCAATAGAAGACGCAATACCTGATATTACTACAGATAAAATTTTACAATATTTAAAAGATGAAACAACCTAAATTAAGATACAGCGAAGCATTTTATAGTGTGCAAGGCGAAGGCAGATTTGTTGGTGTGCCTAGTTTATTCTTGCGTGTATTTGGTTGCAATTTTGAATGTGCAGGATTTGGACAAGAACGTGGTAATTTGATCGCAACAGATGAAATGCCTTACGTTACAGACCCTAAAGCGGATAAAGATCATCCTGATGCTTATAAAAGCATTGAAGAGTTACCTGTCACACCTATAGGGTGTGATTCTAGTGCCAGTTGGTCAAGGAGATATAAACATTTGCAAATGACTAAGTCTGCAGATGAAGTGTTTGATCACATCACATCTTTGATACCCAACGGCACTTTCACTGGCCAACACGGTGAAGACATACACTTGGTGATCACAGGTGGTGAACCGCTACTAGGGTGGCAACGTGTTTGGCCAGCACTTCTTAATATGTGTAGAGAAGTAGGACTAGTAAATGTAACATTTGAAACAAATGGCTCTAAAGCAGTAACACCTGAACTAATAGATTACTTTAATACAGAAGCAACAGACTTGCATGTTACATGGAGTACAAGTCCTAAACTAAGCATAAGCGGAGAAAAATTAGAAGATACATTAATACCAGAACAATTACTAACAATGAACGAAGTAAAAAATAGTTTTTTATACAATAAGTTTGTTGTGCGTGATGAACTATGCCTGCCTGACGTTGATACATTTGTATCAGCATACAAAGAAGCAGGTGTACAAATTGATAGTGTGTTCTTGATGCCAGAAGGGGCAACATTAGAACAACAAACACTTACAGAAAAAGATGTAGCAGAAATTTGTATGGAAACAGGATACAAATTTAGTCCAAGATTACATATTAACTTATTTGGTAATGCTTGGGGCACATAGGAGATATTATGAGTAGAGTAAAAAAATTAACATTAGCAGTTGTAGGAGTATTTTTTATACTTGCATTTTTGTTTTCATTGAATCTTAATGCAGATGATAAAGTTGTAGGTTATACACATGACGGTATTCCAGTATTGGAGTCAGAAGTACCTGCTCAAGCAAAACTATCAGTTGATAGAGCATTAAACATTGAAATTAAAGGTATAAAGAAAGTTAAAACTAATGTGTTAAATGTAAACACTTTGGAAATGACAGTTGATGATAAAGTTTATACTATAATAGTAGACTGTAAACTAACTGAAATAGATAACTTTCAATGGCAAACAAGAGGAGATGGTTCTTTGGACGTGGGCGATTTTGGATTTGCTAGACGTAACCCATTTAAGTATTTTGATAATCCTGCTTTAGAACTAAGCAAAGAACAAGTAGAAGCAAAACTTGAAGATTGGGATTTAGATACTAGAACTTGTAAAATACTTGCATTACAGTTAGCAGGTACAATTGAAGAGGAAGAAAATGGCGAAGAAAAATAAATTACCTTTTAGTATGATGCCTGCCAGTTGGGGACTTAAAGGTAAGTCTCGAGCAATAGCAGAAGCAGAATACTACTATGAAGGTGAAGAACTAGAAGAGATTCTAGCAGAAATAAATGCTGAAACAGATTCAGATAAAGAACTGGCTAAAATAGAAGTACAACTTAAAAATGGTAAAATAGGCCAGTACGAGTTTGACAAAAAAGTTGCTGAATTAAAAAATGAGCCTTATGTAAACGTTCTTAAACTTGATGTAAATCCTGAAAATGCTAAAGCAGGTTATATGGAGTTAGATTGGAACGATCATTTTGTTAAGTTTTTACATGAAAATGGTTATACAGGCGAGAGCGACGAAGCAGTTGTAAACAAATGGTTTAACGATGTTTGTAGAACAGTATTAGTTCAGGAAATGGCTGATCAAGACTACGGACTACAACAAGAAGGTATGGAAGGACAAGATGTCATCATCAAACAATCTGGAACTGACAGCGAAAACTAAACTTGCAGAATTATCTGCTAAGTTAGACTTTGTTATAAAAGAGGTCATGGAAGACATGTCACCTCAAGAAGTTACTTATGTTTTAGAGAATTATTCAAAATATCTTACTTACGATATTAAAAGAAATTTTGAAGAAAAACGTGAAAAAGACTTGAAAGAATCACCTTTTGATGCTATAATAAATGATAACTTGGGAATAAATGATGAGTAAGAAAACATATATTTTAGTAGACAGCCTTAATATGTTTATGAGAGCAAAACATGTTGGAGGTGGTAGAGATATTGATATGCGTGTTGGTATGGCTATGCATATTATGTTTAATAGCATAAAAAAGGTATGGCGAGAATTTGATGGCGATCATGTTGTAATGTGTTTAGAGGGTAGGAGTTGGCGTAAAGACTTTTATACTCCTTATAAGGCAAACAGAAAAGTTACAATGGACCAAAGAACACCAAAGCAAATGGAAGACGATGAATTATTTTTTGAAGCATATGATGACATGATTACATTCTTTACAGGTAAGACTAATTGTAGTGTAATACAACAAAAGAATGCTGAAGCAGATGATTTAATTGCTACTTGGATACAGCAACACCCTGAAGATGACCATGTTATTGTAAGTACAGATAGTGATTTCTACCAGTTGTTAGCAGATAATGTTATACAGTATAATGGTACAACAGACCAAATAGTTAGTTTAGAAGGCTTTAAGAATGCTAAGACGGGGGAGACAGTTATAGACAAGAAAACAGGAGAACCTAAACCTCCTGTAAATCCTGATTATGTGTTGTTTGAAAAATGTATTAGAGGAGATAGTTCAGACAATATATTTAGTGCCTATCCAGGTGCTCGAACAAAAGGTACTAGAAACAAAACTGGTATATTAGAAGCCTACAATGACAGAAAAACAGGCGGATTTAATTACAATAACTTTATGCTACAACGTTGGGTAGACCATGAAGAAGTAGAGCATAGAGTAAAAGACGATTACGAAAGAAATAGAATATTAATTGACTTGACAGCACAGCCAGATGAAATAAAAGCAGAATCTAAGCAAATTGTTAGAGAGGCAATAAATAAAGAGCCAGCCACACAGGTTGGTATTCATTTTATGAAATTCTGTGCAAAATGGAATTTACAAAGAATGAGTGAAGATGCAACTGCTTATGCTGAGTTTTTAAATGGACAAGTTAGATAGAGCAGTTAAAAGGCTAACTGACGATTGGCCTGCTAATCCATACTGGATTTTTACAACTCCAGATGGTGGCAAAAATGTTTACAGAGCGATGCGAACAGATGTATGTCCAGAATGCTTTCAAGATTCTTATGGACAACCTTTAAAACAATTATACTCTGTAAATGGAAATGTAGTTGCTCGTGATGAGGACTATGGAATACAGGAGAAATAAATGAGTACAAACACAAAGAAAACAAAAGCACAATTACAACAAATATCAGACGTTGCTTGGCTTGTTAGACAAGGACCTAGAAAATTAGGTATTTTAAATAAAGACGTTCAAGAGCATTATTTTTACATAACAGGTAAAGAATTTGTTAGTCTAGATAACCAAGAAGAAGTTACTGATTATTTTGGTAATGTAAATCTATTTAAAGAGCAAATAGATATTCCAGATAATTTTATTGAAGAATTTTATATCAAAGGCCATAAGGTAGATTATTCCAATCCTTTCCCTATAGATTTTGGGCACCCTGATTATAATCCAGATGTTCCTTTATATAGTAAAACTTCTGACAGTGACATTTATTATGCCGCAGGTTGGTATTGCATTAAGTTTGATAAAGGCTGGAAACATGCTAATAGTCCTAAATATTCAACACTTGTAAATTATGGATTTGAAGGCCCATTTAAAACAGAAATTGAATGCAGACAAAATCTTAAACTTCTAAATAAAAAATTAAGAAGCGGTGAGTGATTACAGTTTACCAGACGATTGTGGGTATAATAAAATATATCAATATCAATGGAGAACTACACAATATGCCATACCTATGTCCTCTACAAATGCAATATCTAATCTTGTAAAAGGCAAATGGGGTTGGCATTTTTTACCTCATAAAAATATGGACTACAGTAAAGAAAATTGGTTCGAAGATCAAACATTAGTAATTTCTTTTGAAGATAAAATGGACCTAATTTTGTGTAAGTTGCTGATAGATATAACATAAATAAAGGCATGAATAAAGGCACGTTAAATTTTTGGAATAGTAGGAAACATTACGGAGTAGTTTCTGAAGGTAAAAATAACATATATGTTAAAAGACATCATATTGTAAATCCATCAGCACCTGCAGAATTATCTAATGGTATGGAGGTAGAATTTGATAGATCAATTAATGGTATGGAAATAAAATCAACGTGTGATTTAACACCTAAAACAAAAAGCGAATAATGAAAGTAGAAATATATAGTAAACCACAATGTCCTTTCTGTGTACAAGCAAAAGCATTAGCAGAAAGAGAAGGACATGAACTAACATACAAAATGTTAGATGAAGACTTCAATAGAGAAGAGCTAATGGAAACATTTCCAGGTGCTAGAACATTCCCTCAAATCATTGTTGACGGGCAAAAGATAGGCGGTTTTACAGAGTTTAAAGCACTAGTAGACGCCTCTAAAGAGTAGTATTAACTGCTGTTTTAACTGCAAAATAAGATAAATAAGTGTATAGGAGACTATACACATGAGCAGACCAAAACCAACAATTTTATTAGAAGTCGTTAATAAGACAACTTATAAAGCAGAGCAAGTATTAGAAGCAGATGCAATTTATAGTGTGTTTTATAAAGATCAGCCTATTAACTTAAGAACATTACACACCCTAGTTTCTTACCCAGGCCCAAAATATAAAAAAGTATCATTCAGTAATCCAGGCCATGCCTTTAATCTTGCAGAGCGATTAAACGGAATATTCTCGTGTGAAGATTTTAAGGTTCATCAAATGGTAAAAGGACCTGAAGTCTCAGAAAATGACATCAAAAAGTGAAATACCATTACAATATAAAGTAATAGACACTATCTTTAAAATTATACAAGAAGGCTTGTTAAAAAATTCATCTAGAATCCCTGGAATACCTAAAAATAGTAAACATTACGAAACATTTAAATCTTTACCTAAAGAAAAATTAGGTTATAAAATTTTCCAAAACTTTAGAATCCGTAAAGGAAAACCAGAAGGTCTAAGACTTACACATTTAGGAAACGAATTATTAAAACGTAACTTTGAGTATTTTGAATTTAATCATAGTATATTTCCTACTCCCAGAATGTATTTGGTTTTAGATAATCAAATGCAATGGCCATATTATTTTACTAAGAAAAAGATGGTCCTCTATAATCGTGAAGATGCAAGTTGGTACAAAATCAACGGGAATGACATAGAATCTTTCATTGATATAATAGAGTAAAAAAGATAAATATTTTTACGGATAGGGAGGACCTTTCAATGGTCGAAGTGGCAACGGCTATATCATTAGCCAGTTCAGCATACGCCGGAATCAAAAAAGCAATGGAAATGGGCAAAGAGGCACAAGATGTTGCAGAGTTTTTTGGACGTTGGTTTGAGGCAAAAGAACAAATAAATGAAATTCAGCAGTATGCTAACAATCCATCTATGATGGCAAAAATGTTTTCAGGTAAGAGTGTAGAAGCACAGGCTTTGCAAGTTACATCAGCACGTTACAAAATACAAGCAATGGAAAAAGAATTGCGTGAATATTTGATTTACACAGGACAGGTAGCCTTTTATGAGGACATGATGAAAGAACGTAGAGTAATAAGACAAGCAAGATTACTTGCGGCAAAGCGAAAAGCAGAAAAACGTGCATTTATACTCAATACGATTGCTGTATTAATAGGTATGAGTGTAGCAAGTCTTCTAGTTACTGGTGTTTTTCTTATACTTTTTATTTAAAAAAGTTAAAAAAAATTAAAAAAAGTGTTGACAATATCACATTTTGTGCTATAGTATATACATAATTTAAAGGTAAGGAGTAAATTATGGAAACACTTAAAGTAAGAGCATCGGAAGTAAAACCAGTAGTCCTAAGGGCTATGAAGGCTAACAGACCGATTTTTGTCTGGGGAGCACCAGGCATAGGTAAATCAGAACTTGTTGAACAAATTGTTAATAGTGGCGATCTTGGAACTGCTACAATTATTGACATGCGTTTAGCACTTCTTGAACCAACAGACCTAAGAGGTTACCCTTTTAGGAATCCAGAAACAAACACTATGGAATGGTCACCACCAACAGACTTGCCATCAAAAGAATTTGCTGAGCAGTTTGATACAGTGGTGCTATTTTTAGATGAGTTGAACTCAGCACCTCCAAGTGTACAAGCGGCGGCTTACCAGTTAGTATTGAACAGGAAAGTTGGACAATACGAACTTCCTGACAATGTAAGAATTGTTGCGGCAGGTAACCGTGAGACTGACAGAGGTGTTACATTCAGAATGCCTGCACCGTTGGCTAACAGATTTAGACACATTAACATGGATGTGAATTTCGAAGATTGGCAACAATGGGCAGTTAATAACAATGTTCATCCTGATGTTGTAGGTTACTTAACATACAGTAAAGGTGACTTGTTTGACTTTGATGCAAAGAGTTCTTCACAGGCATTTGCTACTCCAAGAAGTTGGAACTTTGTTAGTGAAATGCTTAATGTTGACGGTTTTAATTCTGCAAGTTCATTTGAACAAAAAGCAGAAATATCAGGAGCCATTGGTGAAGGAATGGCAATAAAATTTGTAGAACACAGAAAGGTTGCTAAACATCTTCCTAACCCTAGTCAAGTAATAGACGGTTCTGTTAAAAAACTTGACAGTAAAGTTAGTTCAGAGATTAGTGCAAAGTATTCATTAGTTGTAGGCCTTGCTTACGAACTTAATGAAGAATATCAAAAGTCTCCAAGTGTTACAAAAGAGTTTAAAAAATCTTTAAACAATCTTGTATCGTTTGCTTTTGATAACTTTGAGCCTGAAATGGTTGTGTTCTTATTAAGAACAATAATGAAAGACTATCAAATCAAGTTTAATGTAAGAACTGATTTAGATACTAAACTAAGGGAGACTTTTAGTAAAAGGTACATAAAGTATATAGTCTAAACTAATTAAAATCCTGGTGCGCCTACCTATGTTACTCCCTACCTAAGTACCTGGATTTTAGAAGGCCCCTCAACGGGGCCTTTTTTTTTGGCTAATTAACCTTGTGGTTGATTAGGGTCTTCTGCTGGTGCAGATGCACTTGCGTCAAAGCCTGGTTCTTGAACTGGTGCTTCTTCTACATGCTCTACATGTTCTACATGTTCTTCTGCTGGTGCAGGTTCTACATGTTCTTCTACCGGCATATCTGCAGGTGCTTCGCTTTCAATCATATGATCTTCTACATGTACACAGGCTTCTTCTTCCATGTGGACTTCTGCATGATCTTCATATGAATGGTCAAAACTTTCTGCTGGATAACAATGTGGGTCAGATTCTGCCATGTCACATGGAACGTATGCCCATGTCATTGCTTGTTCTTGTGCCATTGATTCTGAATGAGCCATAAGTTCGTCATATAGGTCTCTAGCACTTTTTCTTTTGTCTAGTTCTAAACCCATTGCACGGCCTTCTAGTTCCATCATATCCTTTACTTCTTTTTCCATTTCAGATGCTTGGCGTTGAAGATCTTCAACCATCTGAATCATTGATTCTGAATAATACATAATTTCTCCTGTTCTATTATGTGTAAACATAAATTTGCAAATTTCTTTGTGTGGAGTGTGTCTATGTACCTGTATTTATTTGTTCTTGTGTATAATTTACTTGACATATCGTTATAATTTGCTATAATATACTAATAATTTAAGGTAAGGAGTAAATTATGATAGAGATACTACAAGAGGTTACTGATTGGGGCAAATACCCAGTTGCTAACGGAGTGTATCATATTAATAGTGCTGGACATCTTGTACAACATAATGATACAGTTTTTAAAGAACCAATTAAACAATTTTCAAAAGCAAGACGCAAATTTAAAAAAATTGGAGAGCGACCTGAAGAGCTAGAAAGTCATATTATAGAGGTTACAGGTTCTAAAGGAAACAAATATCACATTGATACTGAAAAGGGGACATGCACTTGTCCTGGATTTACTTTTAGGGGGACTTGTAAACATGTACAAGAATATTGCTAGTATTTTTATTTTAATTTTAATGACAGCCTGTGCTAGTGGCGGAGGCGGTTCAGCAGGTGTAACTTATACACCACCTACACCTCCCACAGGCGGAGGAACTACGACAGACACTGACAAACGTATTCCTTTCGATGATTGGAGTATAACAACTAGTTTAGATATAGAAGGTTATAGTGATGAAGTCAGAATAGTTTACACTATGACAGATTATACAACTACAGGACTTCCTGCACCAACAGAAAAATTTAAAATCGCAGACTATGGATTTTTACAATCCAGTATATATGGAAAACATAATGGTTGTGATAACTGTGGAGATGAATCTAATAACTCTAGACCTTTTGTTTCTGACGGAATGGTTAGAGAAGCAGATCTTAATGGAGATGGTCATTGGGACTTTTACTTGTGGATACAATATGGTGGAGATAGAGAATTTATTCCTGAGTCTACCCTTATGGCTTGGATAAATGATGGCAATGGACATTTTGAGTTAAGACAAGATTTATTTGAAGGCGGTGCACCTTGTATGAATGGGGGTGGTGTTGATTTGCAACATGTTACGCAAGAAAATCAAGGTGATCCTTTTGGAAGATGTGGCTTTAGTGGACATTTTAGGAACCCAACAGTTGCAGATTTTAACGGAGATGGTATAGATGATATCTTTGCTGTTAGCAAACTTATTTTAAGTAACAATGGAAAACTTGTTGATGTAAGTCATACTAATTTACCTAACGAATTATTTTTTAATACGGATGTAGGTCCTGTATTTTCTCATGATATTGCAATAGGCGATAGTGAGGGAGATGGTGATATTGATATTTTCTTGCCTATATCAGATAACACTTGGGATAATCAAATTATACCTTGGACTATGTTAATAAATGATGGTACAGGTAATTTTACTGTTAATAGTAATTTTCCTAAAATACCTGAACCTTGGCAAGTAAATCAAGACCCTAGCAAAGGCAGATTATGGGCAACAACGGCGGCCGTTGGAGACTTTGATAATGACGGTTATGGAGATGTTTCTGTAGGTTGGTTTAATCCTAGTTTGGCAAGAGAATATGGATTTGGGCAAACATATGAAAATAGTGCAGGTGCTGTATTTTTTAATGACGGCACAAATGACTGGCGTAATAGACCTTGGTTAGAATTGCCTGATAATTATTATGGCGAAAATGGAAATGCTAACAGCATGGCAGTTATAGATTTTAACGGAGATGGCTTTTTAGATATTGTTGTGGCAAGTACAAAACATCAGCCTTACTATAAGGGCAGAATGATTCAGTTTTTTCTTAATAACGGTGGAAATAGTTTTACTGATGTTACTAGCCAATATGGAGATACCACATACGCAAATGGGGGTATCAATAATCCAGACAGGTGGAATGGCGAAGGTATTTTAAGAATATTAGATTTTGATAATGACGGAGATTTAGACATTGTAGATAGTAATACTGACACTTATGTATTGCTTAATGATGGGGATACATTTACTTTATATAATGATTTTCCTAGATTTTCTGATAGTAAAACATATTGGCCTGTTGAAATAGATAATGAGCATTGGTATGACTTTATAGGTTTTAGGACCACTGTTGGAGGCAACGTTGCAACATCTACATTTTTCCAAGTATTAGATCCTCCTTTTGCAGAAATGCAACACGATATAACAACTAAACCATATGGGTACATAGATGGTGTATTTAATAACTTCACACTTACAAGAGATTTAAGAAAACAAACTAGAGGCAATAGATTGTTTCATAGCCGTATTGAAGGCAACAATTTAACAGGCTACAGTTGGAGTAGTGATACTTATGGCCTTAGTTTAGCAGAGCTGTCTGGCACTACAAAGGGCGGGTTAATTGCATTAGATTACGAAATAGATAACATACATGTTGGTATATATTATGTAGACGCCAAACAAAAAGGACATAATAAAACAAAATGGTATGGTACAGGTACTGCTGATGTAAATTATAATTCATTAAATACTTTTACAGAACTGCTCAATGCCATAAATGATACTTACTTCTATAGAGTAGGTGGAGGGTTAAGTTATACCTGGATAGATAGTTTTAAAGAACAAAATAGTAATTTTAATGTTAAAGTAAATAAATCTAGTATGCAAAGTTATAATTTATTTGCAGACATTAATGCTTTATACAATACTAAATTTGGGCAAACATTTTTAAGTGCTGGTATAGAACATTATGGTACTGCTGGAGATAATAAAATTAAATTTGCAGACGTACTAGAATACAGTTACAAAAATAAAGTTACTGTTGGCAGAGTTGGTATTACCCATACAAAAGGTCCTTTTTATATTAATATTACTACTGATACAGAAGAAAATAAAACCTATGAACTAGGTTTTAGGTTTGTTTTTTGATGCATTTTTGCAACATAATCAAATGCAACATCAATTGCAACATATAAAGGATCTTCTTTTATTGTAGGCGATTTTAATTGAAAAAATGGTATTTTTTCATCTTTAAACATTTTTAATATAGCATTATCAATGTTTATACTGCCTTTTAAATCTTGAGCCCTACCTATTTGATTAAAATTATTAGGCCTTTCTAACATAAAATTTATATTGTCGTATTTGTCATAACATTCACGAGCAAGTTTATCTATTAAATCGCTATATAATGGACCATCGTAAAGTTCCCTATATATACCACTTAACATTACAGGCGAGTCTGTAATTACATATTCAACTTTTCCTACTAATCTTAAAATTTTTCTATGTTGGTGTGCTAACATAAATAATTGGTCTTTTAACATAGGTACATTGTCTTCCCATACACATTCTTTTGCAAACTCATTGTTTAATTCAACACTATATCCAGCCATATTCATTTTATAGTAAAGTCCTGCGGCCTTAGTACTTTTGCCTGAATTAGGACCTCCGTAAAAATTTATAACTTTTGTCTTCATTATTTGTAACCTATTTGCATAAATCTAGTATATGCTGGTGTAACCATGGCTCCTATATAATGTAATTTAGATAGGGGATATTTTTCCTGCATATCTTCGGCAGTATAGCACGGGTTAATATGTCCGTCAAATTCTTCTGAGTTATTTGTTTGCATAATTATAAGTTGATCGCTATCAACACTATCATACCATAATGTGCTCATATGCTCACAACTGGTATTAATAATCCAATCTGGTTTTACTGTAATTAATTCGCCACCTGTCTCAAATTCCATATCACTACAATCTAATAAATCAACGTTATGAACTACACCCTTATATTTCCAATTATCTTGCACGAATGGTTGATTAAGTTTTTCCGATTTTTCTATTGCTTCTGCATCAGTATCAATGCCATATATACGTTCTATAGGAATTGTTTTATGCAAAGGCTCTACAAGTGTTCCTATCCAACTACCTAAAATTGCTATTGTTGGTTTAGGTACTTTGGGATAAGTATGATTTAATTCTTTTAACAACCAACTTTTACTTGCTAACTGACCTTTGCTAAATGCATGAGCTGGATAATAACTAGTATGTTGAACAATATGTTCAAAATAACTAGGTGTAGGTTGCCAAAAACCTTTGTCTATATATTCTGAAACTTTTTTCCAATTTACTAAATTGATTTCTTCCATAATTCCTCTAGCCAGTCAAAGTCGTTAATATTATTTAATTGTTCAGCATTATTTTTATTCTCTAATGCGAACTGTTTCCCCTCTAGTGCTCCTTTTACTGCTTCTGCAGTAAACTCCTCATCGCCCCTAGTGTTGATCCAAGTGTCTAATCTTTGTCTACTCTCCTCGTCATCATTAATTGTAAGTTTAACACATTCTCTAAAAGCACTTCTCCATGTGCTAAAAGCATCTGTGTTAAATTTTGTAATACAACTAATTTCCGGTAATGATTTAAACCTGCTACTTAGACCTGTTGTAAAATCCATCCCCCAAGAATTTGCATTTAAAACTAATTCTGTAGGAAATAATTTTACTCCTCCATAACCATATTCCAATCCATTTACAGGATTTTTACTGCCCCAAACATGAACAACTTCTTCATCATACACATCTGGTATATAACTGAAGTCAAAATCTTTCATTAATTCAGCATCAGCATCTATAACCCAAAACATTTTACTCTGTACTCTAGTAGCCGCAGTTTGATGGGCATTAAATATTCCTTTTACATCTCTTACCCATATAAGTTTAAGTGTTGCGTTTGTACTTCTAATATGATCCTGTAATTTTCTAAAATTATTATCAGCACTTGGCTCATGATAACTTAAATATACTATATCAAATGGTTTTGACATACTACCTACTTCTCTTACATATTGTAAATTTTTAAATCTATTTAATTTTAATTCACTTGATTTTATGTTGTCAAAGTCCATGCTTGTTGGCCAAAGTCTTACACCACCATAACCATGTACATTCATATTAACTGGATTTTGTTTTTGCCAACAATGTATTTTATCGACATCTGTTATTACAGGCATAAAGCCACTGTCTAGTAAACTTATATTTTCTGTTACATCTGGATCTACAGTCCATACAAAAGGTTCTTTAACTTTTTTAATTTTTTCTTTAAACTCTTTAATATCTAAACTGTCTAATTTTATTACTGGCCATTTAGGTTTTACACTTGCAACAACATTTATTTCTTTTAAGTTTTTAAAACTGTTATTTGCTATCTCTTTATCTGTATATTGGTTATCTAAAAATGTATTTCTAGGCACAAGTCTCACATTTCTAAACTCGTTTTCACTGTTACTAAATACATGTACATTATTTTTGTCCCATTGAGTAGGGTAAAAACTAAAGTCAAAGTCCTTATCTAATTGCGTAAATGCATCTACTACCCAGTACATATCAAGCTCAGACATGCCCGATAGACGCTCGTATGTGCTCTGTAAGCCATTTTTATAGTCTTCTGGTGTAAGATTATATATAGGGTATTGCTTTTGTGTACAGGCTGGTTCTCGCATGTATTTGGGCCTACCTTTTGTTTGTGCCTCTTTAGGACACAGCATTACACCTCCATAATCATACTGTCTGCCTGTAATAGGATTTAGTTTTTGCCATACATGTGTTTTATTTTCGTCCCAGGTATCTGGAATAAAGTCAAAATTAAAGTCATCATGTACATCTACATCTGGATCTATTACCCAAAACCAATCATTTCTACTCTTTGTCCGACCTTCCTCCTCTGAACTAAATTTTTCAAACTCTATAATCTCTACATCTGTTAGTAGGCCTTGATATTTTATATCTTCTGTATTAAAATTTTTAGGTACAAGTTTTATTCCACCACTTCTATTATCGCTTACATTAGTAATACTTCGTGGGTATTTGTGTTCTAATTGTCCTGGTAATTTAAATATATTAATGTATCCTTGTTCACTATAAGGAGGTACCCACTTAATAACCTCAGATAGAACATGCTCAGAATCTACTAACCAAAATGCATCAGTTCTACTTTTTCTACTAAAGGTGTTATAGTCATTTATATCGTCTGTAAAGAATATATCATATCTCACAGGTACTATGTCTGTATGTAATTTTTGCTTTGTAAAATCAAACTCTTTATGTACTAGATATATACCAGCAACTCGCTCGTCCCAAAGTTCTGTTACTTCAGGCAAATATCTATGCTCTAATCCCCATTTAAATACATGTATATATTCTCTTTCATGTTTTCCAGGTACATATAAAAGTTTACCATTAAAGTCGTAATCCCTATCTACTACCCAAAACCAATCTGTTTCAGAACGTTTAGCATAAAACTCAAATGTTTCAGCATCAAACTTTTTGTTTGTATAAAATACATCATAATTTTGATCTTCTATAGGACAATCTTTATGTATTTTTGTTTCTGCGTCCTTCCATTTTTTAGGTACTAAACGTATGCCTCCCATTTCTTCTGGATACTTTTCTGTAAGTTGATAAGGCATACGAAAAACATGTATCATATCTTGTTCAAATGGATTAGGCACCCAATCAAAAGTTTTTTGATTTACATGATGTTTTGCATCTATAAGCCAAACATAATCATGATCAAAAGTATTTCTTTGTGAATAATCATCTACGTCTTTTACAAACATAACAGGATATTCTAAATTTATATCTAGGAAATTATGATATTTTATATCAGCAGTTTTCCATTCTCTGGGATATAATTTTATTCCGCCTTCTTCAGCAGGATATTTGTGTTCTAATTGCCCACGTAAATGAAAACTATGTATAAAGTTAGGTTCAAAATTACTTGGAGCCCAATTTATATCTTCTGGTAATATGTATTCTTTATCTATACACCATACGTGAGTTGCATAAGGATTTTTATCAAAATATTTTGCTGGTGTTTTAGTATTAAGTTTATCAAAAGTTTTTTTACAAACAATTTTGTTTATTTCTTTTGTACCTTCAGATTTACTTTTTGGTAGTAATTTTATTCCACCATAATTTTGTTTATCCCATTTCCATACATGAATATAATTCATATCATAACTTTCTGGTCTAAAATCAAATATGTCTGTATCTGTTATTTCTATATTAGGATCTACTATCCAATACATCTTTGTTTTGGCTTTTATTTCAGAAACATCATCAATTTGCGTTGCAAAAGGTAGTAGTGACTCTAATTGTTTATTATTGCCTATGTAATATACATCAAACATTTTTATTTCCGAATGCTCTTTTCATTTTTCTATAACTTTTAATTAAGTCTTCAGCAACATCACCTACATGTTTAACACTATTATCAATTTGTTCTAATCTTGCTAATAGTTCCTCACCTTCAACAGGGCATACGCCTTTATGTTTAGGTAATTCTCCTCCACATGTTGGACATGTTCCTTGCAATTTGTTTTGTATTTTATGCCAATTAATCTCTGACATGTACCTTTACCTCATAATGTTTGGCAAAGGCTTCTGCGTCTGCTTCATCATTTACAATAGGTTGTCCTTTTATGTTTAAACTGGTATTAAGCAACATTGGACAGCCACTCTTTTTGTAAAAAGATGTAAGCAGTTTATGTAGATCAGGATGTTCTTCCTGCCTAACTGTTTGCACACGGCTAGTTCCGTCTGCGTGAATAATAGCAGGGAATTCGTCTGGTTTCTTACACTTTGCTACAAACTGCATATATGGAGCATGACTTATGCCACCAGGCATTTCAAAATAATCATGTACATGCTCCTCCAAAATCATTGGTGCAAATGGTCTAAACTTTTGACGTTTTTTAATCACGTTCATTTTATCTTTTACGTCTGGACCTCTAGGGTCAGCACATAGGCTTCTATTGCCTAATGCTCTAGGACCAAACTCAGCTCTGCCATTTGCTATACCAAATAATTCCCCCTTTTTTAAACTTGCTAATGCCTTTTTAATAGGATATTTACCTTCTATATCGTAACCCAAGTAAGGCGTTTTCCAATTAATACGTTCTCCTGTAGTATTGTATAATTCAAGTGCGGCGGCACCTAAACTGCTCCCACAATCTCCAGGGTTAGGCATTATAAAAATATTTTTAAAAGTATCAAATAGTAAACTGTTTGCTACACAGTTTAATGCTACACCTCCCATGTAAACTAAATTGCTACTTCCTGTTAGTTCTTTGGCGTATTGGGCATAAGAATTTACTCTTTCTTCCACTTGTTCTTGTGCCGCGGCCGCCAAATCAAAATTATCTACACCTACAAAACTGTTAGTAGGTAATCCTCGTTGTAAATTTTCCCTCATTATTATAGACTGTCTATGGCTTACCCAAGGATGTTTGTATTTAAAAAATTTTTTACCCATTTTTTTACTTAATGGCTTCCAATTTTCTCTTTTACCATATGCCGCCATGCCCATTAAGATATATTCATCTTCCATAGGTTTAAGACCTACGTGTTGAGTTACAGCACTATAAAATAAACCTAAACTGTTTGGAAAATTTACACTATGTAATTTTTTTAATTTACCTTCTTGCCAATGCCATATAGTTGCTGTATTAAACTCTCCAATGGCATCTATTACCATAACAGCACATTCGTCAAAGTTACTACTTAATACACCTGCGGCCGCATGTGTTTCGTGATGTAAATATTCTTTTATTGGTATGTCTTTAAGTTCAGGATAAAACTTTTTAATCCATTGTCTTTGTGTTGGCTCTAGTAAAGCTCTCCAATTACCGTTTACTAAGTTTCTAAATTTTTTAAGCCATGCTTTTTCATGTAATACAATTACATCTGGTTTCCCACCTGCTAAAGCATCTGAAATTATTTGATGATTAATCCAAGGATCATTTTTTATTTTGCTGTATCTTTCTGAATGACTAGCAAATTCTATTTCATTGCCGTCCAGCATACAAACACCAGCATCGTGAAATCCAAAACTTAATCCAAGTGTTCTCATCTATATATAAAAGGGTCTCTTTTACGAAGTTCCTCTAACTTTTTCTTTAATTGTTCTTCTTCTTCATTAGTAAGTTCTATACTAGATAAGTCTTCGCCCTCTTTTCCTCTGTCTCTGTTGCCGTCACCGTTTAATTCAGTCATATCTTGTTGCTTATGTTTTTGATTTTTTTCCATTTATTTCTCCAAAAACGCCTTTAGCTCTTCTGCTATTCTTTTATACAATGATTGATGAGATATATGTTTGCTATTATCAAATCCTTCAGGGTATAACTCTAAATATCTCTCTATAAAACTATCATGTGGCATATAATATTTACTTGTATCTATACTATTCCACAAAGGTTCGTGGCAGTCTTTAGGTACTGAATTATACATATTACAATAAACATAATCTATATTTTTACTTTTAAAATACTCTTGTAAACTTACCTGATAAATTAATAAATTATACAGACCTACATTCCAGTTAGTCATATGTAAATCAGCAAATTTAAAAAATTTTTGCAATTCTGGATTATCTGATTGTTTGCCTAATGAATATTGATATACACCTTCGTCATAATTAAATTCAAATCGTTCGTGTGTTGTCCAACCTATTATAACCAAGTCAACATCATGTCTTTCACAGTATTCTATAGTTGATTTAAAAATAGCAAAGTTACTGTTGCCACCTACAGCAATATTATTTGTATCATAACTTTTAAAATAGTCATCAAATGAGTGTGGCTTATATTCTAAACTAGGTCCTTGTATTCCTGAAGTATG
>Ga0163109_10001049_pt1 | contig 21919 bp, 17 predicted proteins | sample CRUFie1St13metaG_FD_108704 | JGI IMG/M metagenome (GOLD analysis project Ga0163109, IMG submission 108704) | Marine microbial communities from the Costa Rica Dome - CRUD Field 142mm St13 metaG | ecosystem: Environmental > Aquatic > Marine > Oceanic > Photic zone | place: Costa Rica: the Eastern... | reverse complement strand
GTTAGTAATTTTTCGTGCAGTATATCCTCGCCATTACCGTTGCCTACACCAAGGAGCGGAGCCTCCTTAATAATATCAACGCCGTATTTCCAGAGGAAAATGCGGTGGTTGGTTTGTTTGCCTTCCACCATGCCGTCCACACTGCGCAATTCATTGACCAAATCCTCTACGCGAGATGAGGGACCGGGCAGGGTTAGGACCATGGCGCCTAGAACAGCAAGGGCGATAGTACCCCACCGAAGGATGTGTTTGCGCCATGAGGGATTGCGGCGGTATAGCTCGAATAATCGGGCCATGATTAATACCGGAACGGATAATAAATGAATGCGGGCACTGAGGAAAATGATTCCTACAAGCAGCCACAACACCGCCACGGTACTGGCCCAACTCACCCCTTTAGGTTCCGACCAAATCCTGCGCTCGAGAATGAGTGCCGCGATGATCAAATACATGCTTTGAAAGTGAATCCCTAGCCTTTCGCCGAGGGCAAAATCATTGTAACTCACCCAACCAAACTTGACTAGGCTGTAGCCAAAAATCGCGGTCCAGCATAGGGTGGTTGCCCACGCAAAGGCATCGGCGAACCGGCGTCCCCAGCGCTGTGAATCTTTCACCGTTTGGCCATTGGCTAAAACGCCCATCAATCCGAAAGGCAGGACCATCACAACGTCCGCCCAACCGGCCGGTCTGTTGTCGCTCCAATACACAGAAATGAGTTCCCAGTCCACAAAGGCTGCAAATAAGAGCATCGGCCAAATCTTTGGTGCCAATTTTCCAAAGGCCAAGAAACCCAAACCCCAAGCTATGAGACCGTAGATAGGGCTGAGCCAAACGAGTGCCAATGGCAGAAGAAAAGCCGCCGCATAGCCTGTAAAGCGAAATAGGTTTTGTTGCATCACCTACTTAACGCTCAAAAGTCTTTCAATCGTACCGGGTTGGTGCAAAATATCAGCCGCAATAACCACCACTTCATCCGCCAATAGTCCGCGCTCCAATGTTCCTGCCGCCCCATATTTTTTAGAGACCAGATAATCTTCTAAATACTCGATTATCGCCTCTTTATCGGTTTCCAATACCTTGCCACGGCGCTCTGTAACAACGGCCATCCAGCTTTCTACATCCTCTTCTGTGATGTAGTCCATCTCATCTATGTCTTTCAACAAGCGCTCCAACTGAAGCTCGCCTAGACTAGAGAACTCAAATTCTTCTTCTTTCAAAACTTGTGTATAGGCCTGCCATAAATCTTCCCCCATCGTAAAAGCTATAGCACCTTGTTCTGGGTCCAATTCTGGTAACACGCGCCCCGCAAATTTCAAATCCAAAGCTTTGGCATTCATCGCGGCCACAGCCTCAGGGTAGTATGGCGATTGCAATACACTATCTGGCTCAATCCCCTCTCCGTCCACTACTGGCCGTCCAGCCGCTGTAGTAAACATCTTGCTTTCTTGCTTTTCCTTACGTCCCCCATCTTCGTCGCGGTCATAGTTCACCTTTTGAATACAACGCCCTGATGGTGTATAGTACTTGGCAACCGTAACCTTCATCTGCGCCCCAAAGGGCAGCGGGTGAACCTGCTGAACCAAACCCTTTCCGAAGCTCTGTTCACCCAAAATCACCGCACGGTCAAAATCCTGTAATGCACCCGCCACAATTTCGGAGGCAGAAGCGCTGGTTCCGTCAATCAACACGGCCAAAGGCCCTTTGGGCCAGAGGGCGCGGCCCTGAGTGCGGTACACGTCCTGAATTTTCCCGCCGCGCCCACGAGTAGAGACGACGGTATCCGTGGTTTCGACAAAGAAGCTCACGATTTTCACGGCCTCCATCAACAAGCCACCGCCATTGCCGCGGAGGTCTAAAATGAAGGCATTGGCACCTTGAGATTTCAGGTCTCTAATGGCCTTACCCACTTCCGCACTGGCGCGCTCAGTGAAGCCATCTAGATAGATGTAGCCCGTGCCGTCCTCACGAAGTCCATAGAAGGGAACAGGGTTTTGAACGATATCCTCTCGGTTAAAGGTGTAGGTTTTAATGGGGGAGTTGTAGCGGCCTATTTCCAAAATGACCTCGGTTCCCGGGGTACCTTTGAGTAGGGTGCTGACCTCTGCAGTGCTCTTTCCCGTGGTGGAGGTATTGCTCACGGCGCGAATGTGGTCGCCGACTTGGAGCCCGGCTTTGGAGGCCGGCCCGCCTGGGTGAAGGGAGGAAATGAAAATCTCGTCCTCTACGCGCTGAATGGTACAGCCAATGCCGCCGTAGGCGCCGGTTTGAAGCAGGCGCACATCCTCGATTTGGTCCTCGGGATAATAGACGGTATACGGGTCTAATTGGCGCAACATCCCTCTAATGGCACTACCCACAGCCTGTTCTGCACTCACCTCATCGACATACTGGGTCTGTACCTCGCGCAATACGTTGGTGAAAATTTCCAATTGTTTGCTGGTTTCAAACGGATCGCCTTTGGAGGCGCTCATCATTAGTGCTGCTGCTACGGCGGTCAAGCCCAGAAGAAGTTTACGCATGGTTAGGGTTATCTTGGTTATAGGCCTCGATCAGCGCGAGGAATCCTTTTTCTAAGAACGAATAATCATTGGTCCTGTTGCCCAGGTAGCGAATGGACCAGATGTGTGATTTTTCGGGCCGATTAATTTTGTGCTTGTTCAATCTGTACAGTTCACGAATCTGTCTTTTGGTACGATTGCGGTCCACGGCCCGCTTAATTCCACGCTTGGGTACCACAATAGCCACCTGGCGATCTACTCCATCAGGTACAGGGGCTTCCATATATTTCATGGTGAATGGAAACGCCTTCAAGGAAGTACCTTCCCTGAATAGTTCATCGAACAACGTTCGGCTGGTTAGTTTCTCGCTTTTTGAAAATGTGAATTGCATAAAAAAAGCCCGACCGTGTGGGCCGGGCTTGAAATTTACGCTATTTCTTACTTTTTGTTAACCTCTTTGATATAATCGCTGATCGCTTTTGTCATCGAAGGGGCATCAGGCGTCGGTGCAGGGATATCTACCACCAAGCCATTTTTCTCTGCCTCTTTCTGTGTAGTAGCTCCAAAACAAGCCAATCGTGTTTTGTTTTGCTTGAACTCAGGAAAGTTCTCGTATAAGGATTTGATTCCTGAAGGAGAAAAGAATACGAGGATGTCGTAGAAAACGTTCTCTAAATCACTTAAATCACTAACCACAGTTTTGAAAAGGATGGCACGAGTATAATTGATGCCGGCCTCTTCAAGTGCATTTGGAATCTGTGGCTTCAAGCTATCCGATGAAGGCATCAAGAATTTCTCGTTCTTGAACTTCTTCAAGGTTGGAATCAATTCTTCAATGCGAATATTCCCGTGGTAAATCTTACGCTTGCGGTACACAACATATTTCTGAAGGTAGTAGGCAATAGCCTCAGAGATACAGAAGTAGCGAATGTCTGGACTTATTTGCACACGCATTTCTTCACACATACGGAAGTAATGATCTACGGCATTCTTAGAGGTAAAGATGACATTCCTAAACTCTCGTATTTGTATCTTATCCTTTCTAAAGTTTGAGGCGCTAACACCTTCTACATGAATAAAGGAACGGAAATCAATCACAACCTTGTGTTTGTCTGCAACGGCGGAATAAGGGTTATTCTCGTTGGCAGGCTGAGGCTGTGAAATCAGGATGGATTTAACTTTCGTCTTTCGATCGTCTGACATAGTTTGGCTAGCTCATCGCTAGATATAGAGGTGTTAGTTCGAGGGCACAAAGGTACAAAACTGCGTAGACTCTTACACCAATAGTTGTAAAATGAACGAAACCTTGATGTTTTACAGAGAAAATGATCAAGCCGGTGGCATGACCTACGGCAAGTATGCCAAGGACCACATTTTGAGCATCTGGCCAAATCCAATGGATGGCGAGCATGAGTACTGCCGTGCTGAGGTAGATGAGGGCCAATTGAGGCAGGCGTCTCATGCTCATCCAAGGCATGTGCTTATTGGCAGGCTTGAATAACTGGGACAATATATCCGCCACCAATACGCGGACTAATAAAATTCCTGGGAGCATCAACAATCGCTCACTCCAGAATAACTGATCGAACGCGACACCAAGAGCGAGGAAGGAAGCGGCCAGCACAACGGCCCACATCAACAAAAATGCACGCCAGTCCAGCGGCTCATCTTCGTCCAATGTGCCCGTGGTCCATTGTAAAAAGAATTGGGGCTGAACAAGACGTATGCCCGACATCAACCCCAATAATGCTATTATAGTCCACTTTGCGCCCATCAGGGCATAAAATTACTGTAAAATCACGTGTTTGTACTGCGTAGTACCGTCTAAATACGTGGCATGTACAATGTAGTTGCCACGAGCCAATGTGCTCACCTCCATAACGGTATGACCGTCCACGACCTCGGTACTCTTCTCGAGGGCAATGAACTTGCCAATAGTGTTGAACAACTCGACTTTAGCTAATTCCTCGTGGGAAACGCGAATGAAATCTGTCGCTGGATTTGGCCCTAGAATGAGGCCTTTTAATTGACCCTCTCCCACATTGGTTTGGCTCTTATACAGAGTCTTAGTCTCTGTCAACACATAGTCGCCCTGATAATTTCCATTTCCATTGGTGAAGTTCACCGCAACATAAATGGTCACACTATCAGGGTAAGAGGAATCTTCAAAAGTGAAGTCCCAACCGATGCTGTCGTTGGATACCGTTGTGCTCGAGCTTTGGTGTGTAAAGTAGTTGCCCGTCTTCTTGACCCCTGAGGTTGCCGTCAATGTGCTCACAGAATTTCCACTTGCATCTTCTATACTGGCCATAAAACCAATTTTTGTCGATCCGCCGTTCGGCAATACGCCCAAGGCCACATTCACGGCCTGGTTGTCGACCAAATTTGCTTGGTCCGTATTGATAATGATCTGCTCGCTGCCGTTCGGAGAGCCCCCGCTGTGGCAGTACCCGCCGGAACACGTTTGCCCGTTCGACGCCGGTGAGCCGCTGCTCCCTGAAGGCGAGCCGCCGGAGTTTGTGTAGGAATAATGCACCATCCCGAAGATGGCGAAAAGGAGTAGTGCTTTTTTCATAAAACGCTATTTAGGTTGTACAATGTAAGGTTATTCAAGGAGTGCCCAGGGTCCAATTCTGTATAAATTTTGTTCACAATAGAACACTAAATTCGCTATTGTGTTCTAATTTCAACACCTGAAAACAATCACAGAACAATGGACGTATTTCAACACCCGGACTATTACCTCTTAGACGAGCTGCTCTCAGACGAGCACAAAATGGTCCGCGACGCCACTAGAGATTGGGTTAAACGCTCTGTTTCCCCCATCATTGAAGATTATGCGCAACGCGCCGCCTTCCCAGAACACCTGGTCAAGGAAATGGGTGAGGTAGGGCTTTTCGGTCCTTACATCCCCGAGGAATATGGCGGCCCAGGCCTCGACCATATCTCCTATGGATTGATGATGCAAGAGGTGGAGCGGGGAGATTCGGGAATCCGATCCACCTGTAGTGTCCAAAGTTCTCTCGTCATGTTCCCCATCTACGCCTATGGCTCAGAGGAGCAGAGGCAGCGCTTCTTGCCAAAATTGGCCACAGGTGAATACCTCGGATCTTTCGGGTTGACCGAGCCAAACTTCGGCTCTAATCCCGGCGGAATGACCACCAGCTTTAAAGATGCCGGTGACCACGTCATTCTCAATGGCGCCAAAATGTGGATTTCTAATGCTCCATTCTGTCACGTCGCAGTCGTGTGGGCAAAAAACGAAGAAGGTCGCATCAAGGGATTGATCGTAGAGCGTGGCATGGAGGGCTTTACCACCCCTGAAACCCACAACAAATGGTCGCTCCGCGCCTCTGCCACCGGAGAGCTCGTGTTCGACAACGTGAAAGTACCCAAAGCCAACATCCTCCCGGGCCGCGATGGTCTAGGAGCGCCGCTTTCCTGTCTTGATAGCGCGCGTTTTGGGATCGCATGGGGCGCCATCGGCGCGGCCATGGATTGTTACGACACTGCTTTGCGGTACTCCAAGGAGCGTATTCAATTTGGCAAGCCTATTGCCGGGTTCCAATTACAGCAAAAGAAGCTCGCTGAAATGATTACCGAAATCACCAAAGCGCAGCTGCTCACCTTCCGTTTGGGCCAACTTAAAAATGAAGGCCGTGCCTCCTCAGCACAGATTTCCATGGCCAAGAGAAATAATGTAGATATGGCCATTCACATCGCTCGTGACGCACGTCAGATATTAGGTGGAATGGGCATCACCGGGGACTTCTCCATAATGCGTCATATGATGAACTTAGAGTCCGTCATCACCTATGAAGGAACGCATGATATTCACCTGCTAATCACTGGGTTAGATATTACTGGAGAGAACGCGTTCGTCTAGTCGAGCCGGCTTCTATACCCCTTCTTTTTAGTTGCTTATTGTGATAATGTTTACGCCATCGAACGTACAGCTGAATTCCTTTACTGGGAGGGCGTAGGAGGTATCAATGCTCTGCCCGTCTAGGAGTTGGTATTGGTGGCTGTTGCAGCCGCAGGTTAAGTATAAATCGCCGTTGCTGCTTGATAAAACCCCACAACCGTCGGCCCAATCATAGGGACAGGCCAGTTCGTAGGCGGCGAAATCATAGAAGGCTTGGTCGTAATATCGGCGGTAAACCATAATGCCGCCGTGGCCCGCGTTGGGTAAGTATAATTGGCCCCCGATGACCGTTAAATTAAAGCTCGATGGGTCACTCAAATAAATTGTTTCATCTACATAGGGTTCCGGAATATCGTAGTTTACATTCGTCGGATTACATCCTGATAGTATGTGCACCCCGATAAATACGAGGATTAACCCTTTGATATTCAATGCTTCCAGCTTCATCATTCCGTGGGTCAAGATAAGCGGTTTTTCATTGCCGAATAAGGCCTTCTGCGTATTATATTTACATTCTTGTAACCCAATATAAAGCCAGTTTTTATGGTTAAAAGATTACTCACGCTTGTTTTGGCCCTCGGGATGGTACTAGGTCACGCACAATCTCGCCCTGGTTCTCTCCAGGGAACAGTAAAGGACAAGCGCACCGGTGAAGTCATTCCTTTCGCAACGGTCATTGTTAAAGTCAAGGATGTAGTGATCACTACAGGACAGACAGATTTCGATGGAAAGTTTAACATCAATCCTGTAGACCCAGGAACCTATAATCTTACTTGTAAGTTTATTGGATACGCAGATTTTAACCTGAAAGGTGTAACCGTTTCACCGGGAAGGCCAAAGGTGGTAAACTTTGCTATGACCATTGAAAGTCAAATGATCCAGGAAGTAACAGTTGTTGCTCAGGATGCTTTGATTGAAACAGGTAAGACGTCCGAAATTGTAAGTGCAGAGGAAATTAAAAACCTTCCATATCGTAATCTTAGTCAAATCGTAGGTACAACTGCTGGGGTTTTCCAACAAGATGGATCGGGTTCGTTCAATGTACGCGGAGCGCGTTCCTCAACAAATGTAGTCTTCATCGATGGGGTCAAGGTGCGTGGTAGCGTTAATATTCCGCGTGATGCCATCCAGTCAACGGAGGTAATTACTGGCGGTCTTCCGGCACAATACGGTGATGTCACTGGGGGTGTGGTTTCTACGACCACTAAAGGTCCTGCACCCTACTATTTTGGTTCTGCGGAATATTTAACAAGCTCGTTGTTCGACAACCAAAATTATAACCTAGGTGCTTTGACGCTTGGGGGGCCCATTATTAAAAACAAAGCAGGCCAAAGTGTTCTTGGGTTCCTTTTGGCTTCAGAATTTCAATACAGCAAGGACGGCTCGCCACGTTCATTACCAACCTATAAGGTGAATGACGAGAAATTGGGCGAGTTGCAGGCCAATCCATTGGTGCCAGCTTCAAGCGGATTCGGGGTATTGAACGCAGCAGATTTCTTGACACGTCAGGATTTGGAGACTCAGAACTACCGCGAAAACGTGGCCGGCCGTGCCGTACGTATGTCGGGAAACTTAAAATTGGTCACTTCAAAAACCACTACGCTAACCCTAGGAGGACGCTATAACATGAGCCAAGGTACTTCGGGCAGCCGTTTTAACGAGCTAATGAACTACGAAAACAATGGCGAATACTTCCGTCAAGACGTTAGTGGTTATTTGCGTTTCCAACAGCGTTTTGGTGCGCCAAGCGACACTTCAAACTCTTTAATTCGTAACGCTTTCTACACTATCCAATTAGATTTCACTCGTAATAACGGGTACGACCGCGATGCACGTCACAAGGATAACATCTTCAACTACGGACACATTGGTAAATTCACTACTTCCTACCGTCCCTTGTATGTTCCAGGGACCGATACCATAACGGATCCCAGCGACCCAAATTATGGGAAAGTAATGGATGCGTGGACTCAGGCAGTATGGCAAAGTGTAGGTGTAGACTATCAAGCCTCTGATTACAACCCGATTCTTTCGAATTATACGTCAAACTTCTACAACTTCGTAGATAATTCTTTGATCTTCAATAGCGCACGATCATTGGAAGATATCCGTGCAGGTGGTGGTTTGTTGAACGGTGATCAGCCTTCATCTGTTTATGGATTGTGGGGCAACGTTGGGATGAACCAGGTGGGTTATTCGAAATATATGAATGACCAGTTCCGTATTACCGCTTCTTCAACCTTTGACATTAAAGATCACTCGCTCATTGTGGGTGTGGAATACGAGCAACGTTTCGACCGCTCTTACTCTCTTGGTGCAACGGGTCTTTGGACCTTAATGCGACTGTTGCAGAATGATGCCATTCGAGAATTAGATCTAGATAACCCTATTGCTTCTTACGATAACAATGGGGTATTTCAAGATACCTTGTCTTACCCACGTCTATTTGATGCTGACAAGCCAAGAACTTTTGACAGGAACTTACGTGAGAAATTGGGCATGGACCCAAACGGTACTGATTGGTTAGATATCGATAGTTATGATCCATCGACGTTTACATTGGACATGTTTAGTGCAAACGAACTCCTAAACATCGGTTCGAGTCAATATGTAAGCTACTATGGGTATGACTACCTCGGAAATAGATTGACTACTCGTCCTTCGTTGAGCGACTTTTTCTCTACCGATTCCCAAGGAAACTCCGACCGTACTGTCGGTGCCTTCGAGCCCATTTACATGGCGGGATACATTCAAGATCAGTTCACGTTCGAAGACCTTTTCTTCAACATAGGGGTACGCGTGGATCGCTTCGATGCGAACCAACCGGTATTGGCAGATCCATTTGTATTGTACCCGGCATATACGGTGGGCCAATTAAACGCGACTTCTCTGGCGGGATACGATGTTCCAGAAGGGATGTCTCCAGATGCAGTAGTGTATGTCGATGATTTAGAAAACCCATCTTCTATTGTTGGTTACCGCGATGGATTTACGTGGTATACGGCGGCTGGTGACGTGGAAGCGAATCCTAAGAATATTGCGGATATTAGCGGAGGGATCAAGCCATTTTTGAAAAAGCCGGGCATTGAAGACCAGAAACTCGCCGTTACTGCAGACGAAAGCTTTAAAGATTACGCGCCACAAGTAACCGTGAGTCCTCGTGTGTCGTTTCAGTTTCCTATTTCGGACGAAGCAGAATTCTTCGCTCATTACGACATCTTAGTACAACGTCCAGATCCAGGGCTTAATCGTATGAACCCAATTACCTACTTGCAGTTAGAGAACGGTCAAAACGGTAGCTTCCTCGCAAACCCTGATTTGAAACCGCAGCGTACGACAGATTATGAAATCGGTTTCCGTCAAAAATTGAACGATAACAGCGCATTGAAATTAAGTGCCTTTTATCGTGAAATGCGCGATATGATGCAAACCTTGAGCTTTACTGAAGCATACCCTATTACCTACATTGCATACGGTAACTTGGACTTTGGTACGGTGAAAGGATATACCGTAGCTTACGATCTTCGCCGCACGGGAAATGTTCGTTTAAATGCGAACTATACCCTTCAGTTCGCAGATGGTACAGGTTCAGGGGCCAATTCTGGTGCAAACATTGCACGTTCTGGTCAACCTAATTTGCGCTACATCCTTCCCTTGAGCTATGATTCACGTCACCAAGTAGTCATGAATATGGACTACAGATATGGTGGAGGTCCAGCTTACAATGGACCCGTTTGGTTCGGTATGCGTATGTTGGAAAACGCTGGTGTAAACGTAGTGTTGAACGCCAATTCTGGTACTCCATATACCCGCCGCTCGTTGGCTTACGGTTTGACTGACGGTGCAACGCCCATCACGGGTAACATTAATGGTTCGCGTTTGCCATGGAGCTTCCGTATCGACGCAACGGCAAATAAAGTGTGGAACTACAGTGAAGGACCGCTGAGCAATTTTGAAATCTATGTGCAAGTGTTGAATGCATTGAATACTCAGAATATCCTAGGCGTATATTCTTTTACGGGTTCTCCATCGGACGATGGTTATTTGAGTTCGCCTCAAGGTCAGAACGCCATCCAGTTCCAGGCGAGTGCTCAGTCTTTTGCGGACTTATATAACGTGAGATTGGCCAACCCAGGACTGTACAGTTTACCACGAAGAATCCGTTTGGGCCTTCGCATTGGACTATAATATTAAGAAGCACAGGAAAATAGCAATATGAAAAAAGCGTATCTCCTTTTACTAGCCTCAATCGCCGCTATGCCACTATCCGCAAGAGAAGTGCAAGGTGTCGCTAAGACCGGTGAAACCACAGGCTCTATGAAAACCGTAGAGGAATTGTGTCAGCCGTCGAAAGCGCAGAGTGATTTGAGCATAAATAATGTACGTGCAACCATCCTTGGTGGTGGCGATATGTGGTGGGATTTGAACACCGCTCGCTACGAGGTGCCGAAGGGTTCAAACAAGCACTCAATGTTCGCCGGTTCTCTTTGGCTCGGTGGGGTTGATGAGGGTAACCAATTAAAATTGGCCGCCATGACTTATCGTCAATCTGGGAACGACTACTGGCCGGGTCCTTTGACTACAGATGGTACGGCATCGATAAACAAAGAAATTTGTGATAAATACGACCGCCACTGGATCATCATGCGCGAGGAAGTGGACGTACACAAAGCTTGGTTGGAGTGTTTAGACGATCCAGATTGTGACGATACCGAACTATTCCCTGGATACGAAGCCCAGATTCCTGAAAGCATCAAGGAATGGCCGGGTAATGGTGTAGATGGTGAATTACCATACCAATTAGCACCGTTCATCGACCGTGATGGTGATGGTGTATACGATTACTTAATCGACTACCCAGCTTATGATATTGACAAAGAATACGATTGTCGTGATAAGGAAACAGATGTACTCTACGGTGACCAAACCATCTGGTGGGTGTACAATGACCGTGGTAACGTTCACACTGAGTCACAAGCAGGTGCCCTAGGTTTCGAGATTCGTGCACAAGCGTTTGCCTTTTCCACGAACGACGAGGTGAACAACATGACCTTCAATAACTACAGAATCATCAACCGTTCAACTTTCCGTTTGACAAACACGTATTTTTCAACATGGTTTGATCCGGATTTGGGGAACTATACCGATGATATCATTGGTTGTGATATTGCACGGGGTCTGGGATATTGTTACAACTCAGATACAGACGATGAAGGTCCATTGGGCTATGGTTTGAATCCTCCGGCTGTTGGTTTTGACTTCTTCCAAGGTCCTTTCGCAGATTATTTTGACGGTATCGACAACGACCGCGATGGTTGTATCGATGGTGTGAAGGACCCAGAAACAGGAGTTTGTATTGCTGAGGATCCAGCTACAGGCGTTAACGAGCGTATCATCATGAGTCACTTCATGTACTACAACAATACCCAATCTAACATCTCCGGTAACCCTGCCAACGCTACACAGTTCTACAACTATATGAGAGCGTTATGGAAAAACGGATCTGAGTTAATCATTGAAACACCTTCAGGCCCCGGTGATCTAGGGAATGGAGATGGTTTCGTAGCTTCAGGTAATGGTGTTTCAACTCAGTTTGCATACCCAGGTATGTCTTACGACACTACAGGAGCGTATCCTCCATATTCGCCAGTAGATTGGTGGGAAAGCCCAGCGAACAAAGAAGATAAGCGTGGTCTCCACAGTGCAGGTCCATTCTCTTTGGCACCGGGCGCTTTGAACTTTGTAACTACCGGGGTAGTATGGGAGCGTGATCTCATCAACAATGACCTATTTGCTTCTGTAGAGAAGGTGATCATTGCAGACGATAAAGCGCAGAAGTTGTTCGATAACTGTTTCCAAGTATTGAATGGTCCTGATGCACCAGATGTCGAAATCCAAGAATTGGACCGCGAGCTCATCTTGAAACTTACCTATGGTCCCGGTAGCAATAATTTAGGATTCACCTACCGTGAGCGCGATCCACTTATCACAGTGAATCCGGATGATCGCGATTCTATTTTAAACGTAAATCCAGACTTTTTCGATTACACGTTCGAAGGATTCCAGATTTTCCAACTTGCGAACAGCGACGTAAGTATTTCTGATCTGTACGATCCTACTCAAAGCCGGCTAGTTGCGCAGTGCGATATCAAAAATGGTTTGACTCAACTAATCAATTGGGAAGTTGATCCAGATTTGAACGCTTTGGTACCGCAAGACATGACCTTGACCTCTAATAACCAAGGTGTCTTCACTTCGTTCCAAATCAAGGAAGATGCTTTCGCCACAGGGGATCGTACGCTCATCAACCACAGAGAGTACTATTTTACAGTGATCGCATATGGCCAAAACCAATTCAAAGAATTTAATCCAACTACGGCTTCAGGCGGACAAAAGATTCCGTTCTTAGCCGGTCGTCGTAACATTAAAACGTATATGGCTATACCTCACCAGATTGATTCTGAGAAGGGTGGTACCATTCAAGTTGCTCAATACGGCGATGGACCAGAAATTAAAAGACTAGATGGAATTGGTAATGGTGCAGGAGAATTGGAATTGACCCCAGAAGAAGTCAATGCTATTTTGGCGGGTAATGCATCTGACCAACCTACCTACATGGGAGGCATGGGACCAGTAGATATTAAGGTCGTAGATCCTCTTGAAGTAATCAATGGCGAATATACCCTTACCTTTGATGGGGCGAACAATAATGCAAAATGGGAGATTACAGATGGCGCAGGAACCATCATTGCAGAATCTGATTCTACCATCTCTTTTTACAACGAACAAATCATTCCAGGACTAGGACTTTCTGTTGCTGTGCAACAGGCACCATCACCAGGTGGAGATGATGAAGGCACCTATGATAATGGAGTGATTTTCTCTGAAATCATCTACGAGAATCCATCGAAAGAGTGGTGGTCTGGTATTAAAGACGATAAGAGCTATTCACCGTACAACTGGATTCTTGCGGGAACAAATACGTTCCCAACAGAAGAGCCTGCGACCTTATACCCTGATCAGGATGGAGATGCAAAGGGTTATTTTGAGAATATTGTAGATGGAACATGGGGTCCTTATATGTATGCTTCAGCAAACCAACGCGCGGAGGTAAATGGCTACAGCAACTATGGAATGGGTCCTGCAGTAAGTATAGGACGGAACCTGGCAGATGCTTCTGACCTTCATTCTGTGGATGTTGTATTTACCAGTGACCCTAGTCTATGGACTCGTGTACCAGTATTCGAACTGGCTGAAGACAACAATCTGAGTGAGCACGGGGACAAGAAATTAACGCAACGTCAAGATACCTCCTGGACTTTGGAGAACGGACAACTGAAGCGTGCCCCAGCGATGGAGCCAGGTTGGTCTTATTTCCCAGGATATGCTATCGATGTGGAGTCTGGTAAACGTTTGAGCATGGCGTTCGGCGAAAACTCCTGGCTGCCAGGTGAGAACGGTAACGATATGTTATGGAACCCAACGGATCGTGAATTCCTGCCTCCAGGAAACACTGTAAATGGTGGATATGTCTTTGGTGGTCAACACTACATTTATGTATTTGCTGATCAAGATAGAATTAGTGGTGTTAATACAGATCTTGCTTACAGCGGCGCAAACATAAATGATTGGCCGTTGAAAGACTTAATGGGAGATCTCGTAAAATCCGGTGGTCAAGGAAATATTGCAAAAGCAAACTTCTGGCGTTCAGTGCGTTGGATTGGCATGCCAACACTTCGTCAAGGCATGGAATTTAACCCGTATACCGAGCTTCCAACGGAGACGCGTATTCGTATTCGCATGAATACGAGCTATAACTCACGTCAATTGGCCGATGCTCCAAACAATGGGAATCCTCAATTCGTATTTAACACCTCGAACATTGCTACCAAAACCTACGTAGATACGGTAGGATCTAGCGCCCTCGAAACTATTCGTGTAGTGCCGAATCCATATTATGGTTTTAGTGCATACGAAACCTCACAGTTAGATAATACGGTGAAAATCACCAACCTACCTGAAATCTGTACGATCAGTATCTTCACGACTAGTGGAACATTGATTCGTCAGATCCGCAAGGACAACAGTATGACCTATGTGGAGTGGGATTTGAAGAACACCTATAACGTACCAATTGCTTCTGGGGTATATATCATCCATGTAGATGCACTTGACTTAGGCGAGAAGATCGTGAAGTGGTTCGGTGCAATGCGTCCAGTGGATTTGAACTCATTCTAAGAGAAGAACTATTATGAAATTGAAATCATACCTCTCCATCTTATTAACCGCGGCCTCCTTCAGTGTTGCCACTGCAGGTAACCCACAACGTGCTGGTTCAGCGGGCGCTTCGGAGTTATTGATTAATCCTTTTGCGCGTTCCACGGGATGGGCTTCTGTTAATGTTTCAGGTGCAACAGGAATGGATGCTACCTTCCTGAACATTGCTGGGATGGCAGCTACAGACTTAAATACAGAAGTGACGTTCAGCAACACGCAGTGGATGGTGGGTGCCGGAATTAACATGAACGCTGCAACTCTTGTACAAAGGGTGAGTGATGTGGGTTTCTTAACTCTTGGGTTGAGTGCCTTCGATTATGGTGAGTGGGAAGTAACCACAGAAGATCAACCAGAAGGTACTGGTGCGACTATTAGTCCTCAGAGTTTGATAATCAATATGGGGTATGCTCAGAAGTTTACCGAGAATATCTACGGGGGAGTAAATGTAAAGATGTACAGCAGCTCTATTTCAAACTTGAATACCAATGGTGTTTGTTTTGATGCCGGCGTTCAGTACCGCACCGGTGAGAATGATAAGTACAAGTTTGGTATCACGTTAAAGAATGTGGGTCCAAGTGTTACCTACCAAGGTGATGGTTTTGGAGTAACCTTGCCGGTTCCAACCTATGGAGTTGCCTATTCTCAAACCTTTGAAAGTCGTTCAGCGAAGTTTGAATTACCAACGCAGTTGAGTATTGGCGGTTCGTACGATTGGTTATTGCCGAAAGGTAAAGTTACCGGTGCGTTGAACTTCAGCTCTAATGCTTTTGAGAAGGACACCTACCATGCAGGGGTACAGTACAGTTTAAAAGAGTTATTCCAATTGCGTTTAGGTTATAAGGTGTTTGATAACCGTGCGGACGACCTAGGTACTTCTGCTATTTCAGGCATCTGTGGTGGCTTTAGCTTCAATGTACCTACTTCGGACGAAGGAAGCTTCGCCATCGACTATTCATATCGTGGAACGACTTCTGCATTCAGCGGAATTCACTCTATTGGAGTACGTATTAGTTTGTAATTCGGAAAGTTATATACCTTTGCAGTATTAAAGTTTAAGAGAGGCCGTTTGGCCTCTTTTTTAGTAAGACTATTACAAAAATGTCATCAGTAAGTTATTACACCCCCGACGGGTTGAAAAAGTTACGTGCGGAATTGGAACACATGAAAACTGTGGATCGTCCGCATATCTCTAATCAAATCGCAGAGGCGCGAGATAAGGGAGATTTGAGTGAGAACGCAGAATACGATGCGGCTAAAGAAGCTCAAGGGTTATTGGAAATGAAGATTGCCAAACTTGAGGGTGTCTTGGCCAATGCACGCGTATTGGACAGTGAGAACATCGATTTATCCAAGGTTGGTGTCTTGACCAAAGTCAAATTGAAAAACGTGGCCAATGGTGCTACTATGACCTATAGCCTCGTGGCAGAGAAAGAAGCAGATATCAAGCAAAGCAAGATTTCCGTTACCAGCCCTATCGGGAAAGGTCTTCTTGGAAAGAGAGTAGGAGAGATTGCTGAGATTCAGGTGCCAAGAGGTACTATGAATTTCGAAATTCTTGAAATCACCATGGCGTAAAGTATGTCTAGCATCTTCACTAAAATTATCTGCGGAGATATTCCTTGCTACAAGGTGGCTGAGGATGCACACAACATTGCCTTCTTGGATATTCGTCCCTTAAAGAAAGGCCATACCCTGTGTATACCAAGGGTTGAGGTAGACGAACTATTTGAATTGCCCGAGGAAGATTACCAACGACTCATGGCTTTTAGTCAGCGCGTGGCAAAGGCGCTCAAGAAAGCGGTGCCTTGTAAGCGAATAGGGTCGATGATTTTAGGAATGGAAGTGCCCCATGCGCATTTGCATCTGGTGCCTATTGAAGCCGAGCATGAGTTAAGTTTCGCAAATACGCCTTTATCCTTGAGCAGCGAGGAAATGATGTCTATAGCCGCGGCTATTTCAGAAGCTCTGGATTCTGCTGAATAAATTGTTCCCAATTTCCACTCCGGCCTTTTTTGCCGGAGTTTTTTTTGCTCCCTGCACCGTGTTTCGGAGCTTTGATCCCAGTGGTTTGGTTGTGGTGACAAACGGCCACTCCAAGGGCATCGGAGGCATCTAAATATTTATGCTCGACTCCAGGAAACATCGACTTGAGCATGCCACTTACTTGTTCCTTACTCGCGTTTCCGTTCCCTACGATACTTTGCTTTACCAAACGCGGACTATATTCAAACACAGGAATCTGTTTTGATAAAGCCGTAGCCATACAAACACCTTGGGCACGCCCTAGTTTTAACATAGATTGCACATTCTTTCCAAAGAAAGGCGCTTCCAGTGCCATTTCGTCCGGTGTGTAGAGGGTGACGATTTTCGATAATTCTTCGAATATTTTAGCCAGACGAGTGTAATGGTCCAATTTCGTATTAAACTTAATCACATCCATGACCAAAGGCTTGATTTCGCCCTTGACGACGTGAACCACACTATATCCCATAATCACTGTCCCTGGGTCAACGCCCAGAATGACTTTTTCTATGGTCTGAGGTGCGGACATATTATACCATTAACCCAACGATTGCAGCGGTGTAGAGGGAGGCGATAGTACCTGCGATAAGGGCCTTGATGCTCAGCTCGCTCAAATCTTTGCGTCTGGACGGCGCAATGGTTCCAATACCACCGATCTGAATACCGATGCTTGCAATGTTGGCAAACCCACATAGCATGTAGGTGCTTAAGATGATTGAACGCTCTGAGGCGAATAGCCCAGTATTCTTCATATCAGTCAAGGTTACGTAGGCATAGAACTCGTTAAGGATGGTTTTTTCACCAAGTAATTGGCCTACCAATAACAAATCCTCCGGCGGCACCCCAAGAATCCATGCGATGGGGCTCAATAGTGCGCCCATGATGAATTGTAATGAGAAGGTGTCGTAACGTCCATTGGTGAAATCTTCAGCCCAAGCATTCAGGCCGGTCCAAGAACCTATACCCTCGACAAAGAGGTAATTCACACCATAGACAAGGGCGGTAAATACCAATAGCATGGCACCGACATTCACGGCTAGTTTAACCCCTTCTGTGGTTCCGTTTGAAATGGCATCTAGCGCATTTGCACCCATATCTTGTGAGCTGATTTCTGCGACTTTTTCTACATCTTCGGTTTCAGGCAATAGAATCTTGGCACTAATCAAGGCGGCAGGAGCTGAAAGCACGGAAGCAGTCAAAAGGTGTTTCGCAAAAAATAATTGGCGTTCTGGATCATCACCGCCCAAATAACCAATGTAGGCAGCCAATACACCTCCGGCGATCGTGGCCATACCGCCTGCCATTAAGCTTAGCAATTCCGAACGGCTCATCTTGGCGATGTAGGGTTTTACCAGCAAGGGTGCCTCGGTTTGACCGATGAAGACGTTACCTGCTGCGGCGAGCGATTCCGCCCCTGAAAGGCGAAGTGTTTTCTGCATGCACCATGCCATAGCTTTTACCACCTTCTGTAGAATTCCGAAGTAGTACAATAAAGAGGTAACCGCTGAGAAGAAGATGACCGTCGGCAATACTTGGAAGGCGAACAGGTACCCGAAGCTTGTGGTATCGGTGATTAAAGAGCCAAATAGGAAAGTGGATCCTTCACGGGTAAAGTCTAACAAGGTGACTGCAGCAAGACTGACTTTTTCAAAAGCCAGGCTCACGCCAGGAACTTTGAGAGCGAACAAGGCTAAAACGAATTGGAGCCCGAGGCCCTTTAAAACCATCCACCAATTAATGGCTTTCTTATTTGAACTGAATAGCCACAACACGGCGGTGAGTACGGCGATTCCTAAAATACTTCTCAGAATCATTTGAGCTTATCTAATTTATCTCTCAGCCTAGCGGCGAGTTCATAGTCCTCATTTTCAACGGCCTCCTTAAGCAATTTTTCCAACTCTTCTTTAGTTTGCTCTTGTGTTGTGTCCAATTCTTCCTCAACAGCTGCTGTTCTGTCCGCCTCTTGTTCTTCTTGAGGCGTAATTCCGGCATCCTCTAGCAAGGATTCAAGTGCATAAATCGGACATTCGACACGTACAGCTAAGGCCACCGCATCGGAAGGGCGAGAATCAAATATTAGTTGCTTACCGTTTTCATCCAAACTATAAATACTTGCGAAGAAGACCCCATTGACTAACCTGTGAATAATGACTTTCTCAATTACTACATTGATTTCATTGAGCATGTTGACCCAGGTGTCGTGTGTTAATGGCCGGGGAGGAGCCACAGACTTTTCCATGGCAACCGCAATGCTTTGTGCTTCAGCGCCACCTATTACAACGGGAAGCTTACGGCCTCCTTCACCTTTTTCAGCGAGAATGAGGGCATAAGCTCCTGACTTACCTTGACTGTAAGAGAGTCCTTTTACAGTGAGTTCTACTTCATGCATTTAATTGGCGGCCTTGAAGGCGCGCAGTTCCTCAATCAGCGTGGGAACAACTTCAAAAGCGTCGCCAACAATCCCGTAATCCGCCGCCTTGAAAAATGGTGCTTCAGGGTCGGTGTTTATGGCTACGATAGTCTTCGACGCGCTCACCCCAGCGAGGTGTTGAATAGCGCCTGAAATTCCTATCGCAATATACAGATTCGGGTTGACTTGGATACCGGTTTGACCCACGTGTTCACTATGTGGTCTCCATCCAATATCGCTGACTGGTTTTGAACACGCAGTAGCCGCTCCAAGCACTTCAGCGAGCTCTTCAATCATACCCCAATTCTCGGGACCTTTCAAGCCTCGACCAGCACTGACCACGATTTCTGCTTCAGGCAACGCAACCTTGCCGGTGGCAACGCTCACTTCATTAGTGGTGAGTTTATCCGCACCTGCGGCCTCAGCTGTACTCATTGCCCCCGCACCTGCCTCTTCTTCAATGCCGATGGCATTGGGAACGAAGCTGATGATAGGCAATCCATTGTTCAATGAGATGGTTTCAATCCCCTTGGAGGAGAAAGCACCGCGTTCTACAACTACGGGACTTGTACTTGTTGGTGTCCCGGTGGTGTTGGTGCTCAACGAGCCGCTGGTCAATGCGGCAAGGGTGGGGGCAATAATTTTCCCCACGGCGGTTCCTGCTACCACTACTCCTTGAGTGTCGCCTACAAGTCCTGCTAATTGAGCGCCTATTCCGGCGCCAGTCTGTGCGAGTTCTAAAGCAGCGATTTCATCGGCACCGTATTGGGCTAATTGATTCGTATTTTCTGCCGAAGCAGAGGTGATGGCGCGTACGCCACATCCAGCCGTGTTCGCCCAGCTTCGGGCGTAGCTCACTGCTTCAAACGAAGCCTTTTTGAAGTGGTTATTCCAACTTTCAACAAATACTACAATCATCATTCTTCGTTTTAGATGGATTTCGATTCTTCGTGCAGCCGCCGCACAAGCTCATTTACCTGATCTGCTGGGACCAATTTCACTGCTGATTTCGTCGCTGGTTTGGCAAAGGAAACCGCTGCGGTATGACCGCCGTCCTCGCCTTCTTCTATTGCAAGAGGTTTGGTACGAGCCGTCATGATGCCGCGCATGTTTGGGATACGGAGGTCTTTTTCTTCAACCAATCCTTTTTTGCCGCCCACGACCATAGGAAGTGAACAGCCGTAAATGGCGTGTCCGCCGTCGATTTCTGCCTTCGCAGTTACCGAACCGTCATTAATATCTAAACCTACGCAAGCATTGACAAATGGAAGATCCAGGAATGCTGCGACCATTGCAGGAACTTGTTGTCCGTTGTAGTCGATGCTCTCCTGTCCACAAATAATCAAATCATACGCGTTCGCCTGTATGTGGTTCTTGATGGACTTTGCAACTGTGATAGCGTCCGTAGGGATGGCGTTAATGCGTACGGCTCGATCGGCTCCGATGGCCAATGCTTTGCGTAGAGTAGGTTCTGTTTCTGGTCCACCCACATTCAGCACGGTGATGGTTGCGCCTTGGGCTTCTTTAATATGGAGGGCTTTGGTCAATCCGAATTCGTCGTAAGGGTTAATGACGAACTGGACACCTGCAGGATCCAATGCCGAACCGTCCGCAGTGAAGTTAATCTTCGCTGTAGTGTCCGGTACATGGCTGATACAAACAAGTATATTCATGTAATAGCTGTTTTTGTACCCCTAAAATTACTATGCGTGCATAATAAATCCAAGCGAAAAAAGCAGGAATTCTTGGGTTTTATCTCTCCTACACCACTTTGTGGTAGTCTACCTCCGCAATGCATACTATATTTGCCGCTCGACACATCTATTGACTATGAAGACAATCCAGTTTAGAGAGGCCGTTTGTGAGGCCATGAGCGAGGAAATGCGCCGCGACGAAAACATCTACTTGATGGGTGAAGAGGTTGCAGAATACAATGGTGCATACAAAGCGTCAAAAGGCATGTTGGACGAATTTGGACCTAAGCGAGTCCTTGACACGCCCATTGCAGAGCTTGGCTTTGCCGGAATTTCTGTTGGGGCAGCAATGAACGGTTTACGTCCTATCGTAGAATTCATGACGTTCAACTTCTCGATGGTGGCTATTGATCAGATCATCAACAACGCTGCGAAAATGAAGCAGATGTCAGGGGGTCAGATCAATGTACCTATTGTATTCCGTGGACCTACTGCATCTGCAGGTCAGTTGGCGGCGACACACTCTCAAGCCTTTGAGAGCTGGTACGCAAACTGTCCTGGCTTGAAAGTAATAGTTCCTTCGAATCCTTACGATTGTAAAGGGCTATTGAAGAGTGCGATTCGCGATAACGATCCAGTAATCTTCATGGAGAGCGAGCAAATGTATGGTGATAAAGGTGAGGTACCGGAAAGTGAATATATACTACCTATAGGTGTTGCTGATATTAAGCGTAATGGAACTGACGTAACCATCGTTTCGTTCGGTAAAATCATCAAAGTGGCGTTTGAAGCAGCGGATTTATTGGCTGCTGAAGGTATTTCTTGTGAGATTATTGATCTGCGTACCGTTCGTCCAATTGATTACGCAACCGTAATCGAAAGCGTCAAGAAAACCAATCGTTTAGTGTGTTTGGAAGAAGCTTGGCCTTTGGGCTCTATCGCGACTGAAATCGCATATAAAGTACAATCAGAAGCCTTCGATTACCTAGATGCTCCTGTGAAACGCATCACCACTACCGATACTCCAGCGCCCTATTCTCCAACCCTTCTCGAGGCATTCTTGCCACAGGTGGGACAGGTGATTGACGCAGTG
>Ga0163109_10001047_pt1 | contig 21923 bp, 20 predicted proteins | sample CRUFie1St13metaG_FD_108704 | JGI IMG/M metagenome (GOLD analysis project Ga0163109, IMG submission 108704) | Marine microbial communities from the Costa Rica Dome - CRUD Field 142mm St13 metaG | ecosystem: Environmental > Aquatic > Marine > Oceanic > Photic zone | place: Costa Rica: the Eastern... | reverse complement strand
GTTACGCCCTCAATGCGGGTGATTTTGTTCAGCAGGAATTCTTGGTAGTACTCCATGTCCGGGACCACGACTTTCAGCTGATAGTCAGCAGACTGTCCGGTGATTAGCAAGCATTCAGTCACTTCCGCGTACGATCTGATTTGCTCTTCAAATTTTTCGAAGCGATCAGGGGTATGCCGGTCCATGCTGATCTGAATGAGCGCGGTCAGTTTCAAGTCCAGCTTTTTGGGGTCCAGCAAGGTGACTCTGCCGAGAATGATGCCGACATCTTCAAGCTGTTTGACTCGTCTCGCGCAGGGAGAGGGTGACAGGCCGATGCGCTCTGCCAGCTCGAGGTTAGTTATGGTTCCATCTCGCTGTATTTCCCGCAGAATGCGCTTATCTAGCCTGTCCAGCTTCATCGAGAGAACCTCAAGCGGTGATCAGCAGATCACAGTAATAAGTTATCTGCTAAATTCAGTTAAATTAGTATAAAAATCTAATTATATATTAATTATTAGTGAAATAAACTATCAAACGTGCAATATTGTAGAAAGTATGTGTAGAAATGCTAATTCGGTTTCACTACCATAATCACACGTTCTCGAAGCGGGTCAGCATTTACAAGATGCCGGAACCCGGGGGCGGATTTCTCACAAGGAAATCGCGAGAATCAGGTTAATCAGGCGGCGGTTTGACAGCGCTGGCTCCTGAAAACATAAAGTCAGAGAGTCTTCTTTGAATAGCGCCCGGACAAGTTGTCTTGATCCGGGCACTGCATTTTTGATCCAGAATGAGGGAGAGGTCCCAATGCCAAACAGCCGATTTGATCACCGTAAATACAAGCCGTTTCAGCCTATTGCGCTAAGCGACAGAACTTGGCCGGATCAGGTCATAGAATCTGCGCCGTTCTGGTGTAGTGTGGATCTTCGGGACGGCAACCAGGCTTTGATTGAGCCTATGTCGGTTGAACAGAAAAAGAAGATGTTTGAGTTGCTGGTTGAAGTCGGGTTCAAGGAAATCGAAGTCGGATTCCCGGCTGCCTCTCAGCCAGACTTTGATTTTGTGCGCTGTTTGATTGAAGAGGATCGTGTGCCTGATGACGTCACCATTCAGGTATTGACCCAGGCCCGCCCAGAATTGATTCAGCGAACCTTTGAATCCTTGCGCGGCGCTCGCAGAGCGATTCTGCACGTTTACAACTCAACGTCGACCGTGCAGCGTGAAAAGGTGTTTAAAACGGATGAATCCGGCATCATCGGCATCGCTGTAGCAGGGGCTAACGAAGTGAAAAGGTGCGCGGAGCTGGCTCCGGAAACGGAATGGGTTTTCCAGTACTCTCCGGAGAGTTTTACCGGCACGGAGATGGAATTTGCGGTCGAGGTCTGTGATGCGGTCAATGCTGTCTGGCAGCCGACTCCGGAACATCCAGTCATCATTAACCTTCCTGCAACAGTAGAGATGGCCACTCCGAATATTTATGCTGATCAGATAGAGTATTTCTGTCGTAATTTGAGAAATCGCGATTCGGTGACCATCAGTTTGCATACCCACAATGACCGGGCCTCGGCAGTCGCTGCTGCGGAGCTTGCAGTGATGGCCGGTGCTCAGCGGGTTGAGGGAACCTTGCTTGGCAATGGTGAGCGTACCGGCAACATGGACATCGTGATCATGGCGATGAATCTTTACAGTCAGGGTATCGACCCGAACCTTGATCTGCATGACATGGATCGCATCGTTTCGGTGGTCAGAGAATGCACACAGATTGACGTGCACCCGCGTCAGGCTTACTCGGGCGATCTGGTTTTTACTGCGTTTTCTGGATCCCATCAGGATGCAATCAAAAAATGCCTTGATATCTATGTCGAGGGAACCTCGTGGGAAATTGCCTATCTGCCCATAGATCCTCGTGATATCGGGCGTACCTACCAAGATGTGATTCGGGTTAACAGTCAATCCGGTAAGGGAGGTGTTGCCTATGTGCTGGCTAACAAGTTCGGCTTCCAGTTACCGCGCTGGCTGCAGATCGAGTTCAGTCGGGTCGTGCAAAAAGTGACTGAGGATACCGGGCAGGAGATCAGCCCTGATCAGATCTGGACCTTATTTAACAACCACTATCTTGATAACGCGAAAGCCCTAAGTCTGGAAGATTTCACTATTGCCAAACACGAAGGGCGTGAAACGTTTGCCGCTAAGCTTAACTACATGGGGAAAATGATCGCGATCAACGGTGAGGGTGACGGTGTTCTCGATGCGTTTGTTGAAGCGCTCAAGCATGCCATTGAGCTTGATTTTGAAATCATGGAGTATGGTGAGCATGCGCTGGGTCAGGGCGCTGATGCCGAGGCAGTGACCTATATTCAGATTCGATGCGAAGGGCGGAGGTACAGTGGTGTCGCCATCAGTAAAGACATCATTGCTTCTTCTCTCAACGCATTCATGGGAGCTGCCAGTCAGCTGCTGCGTGAACGTGCTGCTTCAGCATGAGAGTAGCTCTTCCTGCGCCGGGCAGAAAACAGGGCGGAGCTTTGCCTGCCTCATCTTTGATGTCAGCATGCAAAGGATCCTGATCGCATATGCTGTAAGTGGTGGTTAACATCTCTTTATCTTCATTTTTCATAGTCCTGTTTGGTGTGAACTGGCGAACAGTTGACCGGAAAATTGCCAGAGCTTTTCCTGCTGTGGAGTTTGTCTCCACCGAAAACCTTCTGGTCGAACAGCGGCTCAGTGTTAAGCCGACGATAATTGATGTCAGGCTTCCCGAGGAGTATGACGTGAGTCATATTCACGAGGCTCATAATTTGCAGAGCGCAGGGGCCATTGCTGCTGCTTTTCCAGATTACGCTGAACCCATTGTCGTGTACTGCTCCGTGGGATATCGGTCGGCGGCTGTGGCCGAAGAACTGGCTTCTCTGGGATACAAGAACGTCAAGAATCTCAGGCATTCGATCTTTGAATGGGCAGAGCGTGGTTATGGTCTGGAAAACGCCGCCGGCAGCACGTCAAAAGTCCATCCCTACACCCGAGCTTGGGGTGTTCTCGTTCCCAAAGAGCTGCATGCTTATTCGCCTTAAAGGGTCCTCAGCGGGCAAACTATTTCTACCGGGCTTGCGACTTATCCTCCATAAACCAGTATTCTCGGATGCACAGACAGCAACCTGGACGCGTTTTACTGTGGATGGGGCTGTGTTGATGAGAGTCTTGGGCGATCCGGTATGAGTCTAATTTACGAAGATGAAGCGCTGATAGCCGCTGCTCTTGCCGGCTCCCCTCATGCTTGGGAAAAACTAGTCAAGCGTTATGAAAGCAGGGTTTTCAATCAGGGTTTGCGGCTGATGGGGAACCCGAGTGATGCAATGGATCTGCTGCAGGAGGTTTTTCTCGGGGTATATCGCAATCTGCATCGGTTTCGTGGTGATGCCAAATTCAGTAGCTGGCTCTTTCGAATTGCTCACAACAAGGCGATCGATTTGAGCCGGCGCAAACGATTGCTGGCCGGAACGCCGCTGAACGCCGAAAGGGAAGCGGACCCGTTGGATAGCCTTCTTGCGGATCGACAACAAGAGCCGGAGATCAGTCTGATGCACTCTCAGCTCAACCGGCGCATTGTCGAAAGACTTAGTCAGCTGCCGTTGGCTCAGCGCCTAGTCGTTGAGCTAAAGGTATTCCAATCAATGACTTTCGAGGAGATTGCCGATATGCAGGATATCTCAGAAAACACAGCTAAAACCCGTTTCTACGCTGCACTCAAGAAACTCAAGCAAACCACGGAGGGCGAGCATGTCCTGTCCTAAGACTGATTACCTACTACAAGAATATTTTTCTGGTTCGCTATCAACGCAAGCGAGCGCAGAGTTTGACAAACACCTCGCTAAGTGTGGGGAGTGTCGGGCCGAACTGGACACCCTGCTGCTTACCGGGCGGGAATTGCTGTCATGGCAGGACCAGCGCGTTCCCCATTGGGATCGCGGGCTTGGACTGTTCAAGCGCGAACATGCTGCCATGCCGAAAGCGACGGGTTGGTTTGAGCGCTGGCAATGGGCGCCAACCGCTGCTTCATTCGCCATGCTGTGTCTGCTGCTGTTAAACACTTCAGTGTCAGTCAGTGATTTGGGATTTGAAATTGCTTTTGGTGGATCAGCCGATCGTGCTGAGATCGATCGATCCCTGGCGACGTTTGAGGCGCAGCAGCTCGCCGAAATTGAGTCTCTGATCCGCCGCTTTGAGGCCCGTCAGGACTCAAATAACGTCCAGTTGCTGCAGGCGGTGATGGAACAGACTCAACAGTCGACGGCAGAAAGTCTTGATCGGATCTATGCGTATTTTGAGGAGCAGCGACTGCGAGATCTTCAGGATATGCAGCTCGGTTATCAGCAACTGGCCGACAGCGACTACGCGACACTGCGCTCGCTGCAGGAATTGGCGCAGTTTGTGAGTTACCGTGATACAGCGCGCTAGAACAAGTGTCGACTGAGATGAATATCTTCGGATCATCACTGACTTCCCGTCGTCTCGGTTATGCTGGTCGCTGGGCGTTATGGGTCTGTTACACCTGCCTGGCAGCAAGCAACGGGTATGCGCAGGGACCTTCCCTGCAGGAGATGCATGACGATCTTGCGCTTATTTCCGGAATATTGGGGGAGGCACTGAAACTGAATGACTCTGGTGGTCTGTTTGGTCGCAGCCTTGGTGGGATTTCCAGCACGTATCTGGTGAATCAGGGGGCCGTATTTGAGGTGAGATCGCCGTTGGCCAATCGACGTAACCGGATGGGACTCGCTTCTCTGAGTTCAGCAATGCAAGCACTGCAGCTTCAGGAGAATCCCTTTCGCGCTATGCGCAGATCCATGCCTACAGTCTCCCTCGAGAGCCCGTCTCTGGCCGCTGAAAGCACCACCCTGGATGACCGATACCAGTTGCTTAGGGATCAGATCTCGAACATCGACTTTTCCCTCGTGGTGAACACAGCTGTGCAGCAGGCGACACATTCGGTGCGGGCACTGCGGGCACTGGGAAGCGTTGATGAGTCGACCTACAGTGTCTTGTTTGCTCAAATTGAAAGCCTGCGTGTGCGAGGCGGTGAGCGCGTTGACGAGTTGTGGCTGCTTGAGTCAGAACTGCGCAACAGCTCAAGCGTGAGCTTCGGTGCTAGCCCCTCTGATGATGCGCAGGAGGCGCTCGCTGCCAGGCTGGAAGTGCTGATGCAGCAGCTGATTCCCATCAGGGAAGAAGCGCTGACGCTGGCGGCAGATCTGAAAGAGAGAGCAGCGCAGGCTGAAACTCAATTCGCCGATCAGTGGCAGCGAGATTTAACAAACCTTGAAGAAGACTTGTATGCAAGCCTTTGCGCCTACGGTGAAACACTTGAGCGAATCCCGGCCGATGAATCACTGTCCTTTGTTCTGAAGGGACTCGGTGACGAACCGACCGGCGCCCGCAGAACTGACAAGGTGCACATCGTGTTACGGTCAGATCTGTCCCGGTGTGTCGAAGGGGAGATTTATTGGCCTCAACTGCGGTCAGTTTCTGTGAGTTACAGTTACTAGAAATTGCCTGCAGATAGAGTGAAGTCTGTTTCTTGTCGTGTGCTGCGGTATGCCATGTTGGATGAAATAGTGACAAATTATTTGGTCTGCACGGAGCGCGTGAAATGGACTTGGCTTCGCGCTTGCAAGTCTTATTTTATCGACGCTTCGGATCATCGCCGCCAATAACGCCGGTTGGATGGGTGACCTCCCCCGCTTGGGTGCGATAAAGAACAACGAAAAACCGCTTTCTAGGAGGACAAAAATGGACTGCCCGAAGTGCAATTCCGCGATGCAAGAAATCAAGATTGAAACCCTGCATGGTCAGGTTGTGATCGACAAATGCGAAAGCTGCAGCGGTTTGTGGTTCGACAATGGTGAAGCGGAACAGCTGAAAGGTGACTGGATGGCCGAATTCGCTGACAGCGGTGATCCGGAAGTGGGCAAGTCCTACAATACTGTTCGGAACATCCAGTGTCCACGCTGTGGGGGAACCATGAAAAAACTCAATGACCCCAAGCAAAAGCATCTTCAATACGAAGTCTGCGAAGAGCACGGGATGTTTATGGATGCAGGGGAATTTACCGATTACAAATACGAAACCCTGTTGGATATCTTCCGGGATGCGGTAGCCTCGCTTAAACGGGGCAAGTTAAGTAGGTGAGGTTCGTGGCCTATCGTGCTGCGCGACTCGGAGCTTTTAGTCGAGATGCCATCTTGGATGAGCCCAGATGGCATTTTTTGTGGCTGCTGACCCGAGCGCCGGGAACTTGCCAATGTCGGTCCACTGCCGTTCTGCCGAATGAAAATCTGAACCCGCTGAAGCATACAGGCCCCGTTCCTGAACCATCGTAGTCAGGGTGCTCTGCTGAACCGGATTGATGCTGCCGTATGAGACTTCGGCGGCGTCTCCACCGCTTTGCTGAAAGTAGTCCATGAGTCTGCCCAACTTCGACTGGGTGAGCCCGTAGCGGCCGGGGTGCGCAAGCACTGCGATACCTGAAGCTTGCTGTATCGCGGCAATAGCTTCATCAATTTCTGGCCACTGAGCTGCTACATAAGCGGATCCGCCGGGACGCAAGAATCTCTTGAATGCCCTCTGCATATCTTTGGCATGACCTTCAGCCACCAAAAATTCTGCGACATGGCTGCGGGTCCAGGAAACACAGGGTTTGGATTGCAGGTACTCAAGCAGGCCAGAAATGTTTTGCCCACTGAGCTTTTTATCCATGGCGACGATGCGGTCACGACGCAGTTGTTGTTGCCGGCAGACATAATCATTTAAAGGTATCGACTCGGTGTCGATACTCAGACCGACGATATGAATTTCCATGTCGCGCCAGCCTGCAGAAATTTCCAGCCCCGGAACTATAGTCAGGCCGGGCGGGATCTTCAATGCTGAACAGTTAAGCAGGCAGTCGTGATCAGTAATGGCAAGATGGGTCACATGGTTAGCAACGGCACGGTCCATTAAGAACTGGGGCGGGTGCTTACCGTCAGAAAAATGGCTATGGCAGTGGAGGTCGGTTTTCATGTCAGGTCTCAAAACGGATTCTTCGGCGCTTTTCACCGATTGACATCGAAGGCTGATCAAGAAGCGGTGAGTCGAGCTGCCAACAAAATAGGCCCCGTGCTTGAGTGCGGAACCGCACAGTGCAAGCGTTCGTGTTGGGTGCCATCTGCCCTCCGATGTATTCTGTTGTTTCGTAGAAGGTGACCCTTCAACAGCGACGCAGATAACTGTCGCCGAAATGAGCCGGTCTCTGCTGCAGTAGGACCGCATAGGCGTGTCGTTCGTACTACGCTCTCTCGTGCAGAAGTGGATTAGTAGGCCGTATCACGATCTGACCGCTGTCAAGAAGGGCAGGGTGGTGCTCCCCGGTAGAGGTACCGCATACCGAGTGTCGAAGACAGGAGCCATCCGAGCAGCGCTTCCGCTCGCTTGTGTGAGGCGGGCACGGCTTGCCGCGATCCGCGCTGGGCGGCGCAAATAGTTGACTGTTTTGCTTGGTGATTGAATACTAGAGTTTTGGTCCTATTCGCGGCAAGAGATTCATGCGTCTCACCACTAAAGGCCGTTATTCGGTCACCGCCATGCTTGATCTGGCCATCCATCGTGAGCAGGGGCCGATCAGTCTGGCAGATATTTCACTGCGGCAGAGTATCTCGCTGTCCTATCTGGAGCAGCTTTTTGCACGTCTGCGTAAAGGTGGTCTTGTCAAAAGTGTGCGCGGGCCGGGGGGAGGTTATGAGCTCGACGTAACGCCCGAGCACATTAAAGTTTCCCACATCATCGACGCCGTCAATGAATCGGTCGATACGACCAAATGCAAGGGTGCCGGTAACTGTCAGGACGGGGAAACTTGTCTGACGCATCACCTGTGGGAGGATCTGAGCGAGCAGATTCACGATTTTTTGCAGGGCGTCAGCTTGGCTGATCTGCTGGAAAAAAATGAAGTCAGGCAAATTGCCCGCAACCAAGATAAAAGGCAGAACCGGCTTAATGCCTCGACCAGCAGCGATGACTCCGGTCTGACCGATTCGCAGATTCCGGCGACAGCCCTTTGAAGTCAGGAGAATTGGGTTCCGATGCAGCTTCCTATTTACTTAGATTATTCTTCGACTAATCCGGTTGATCCCAGAGTGGCCGCCAAGATGATGGAGTGTCTTACTCTGGGCGGAAATTTTGGCAATCCGGCTTCGCGGTCCCATATGTCTGGCTGGAAAGCCGAAGAGGCAGTAGAGACGGCTCGTCGTCAGGTGGCCGATCTGATTCACTGTGACCCCAGAGAAATTGTTTGGACCTCTGGCGCGACGGAATCGGATAATCTCGCTATTAAGGGTGCGGCGCAGTTTTACCAGGATAAAGGCCGGCATCTGGTTACATCGGCGATAGAGCACAAAGCCGTGCTGGACAGCTGTAAGCAGCTTGAGCGGGAAGGTTTCTCTGTAACCTATCTCGCCCCAGACACCCGGGGGATGATCAGCCCCGGGCAGGTCGCCGCTGCTATCCGCTCGGACACGACGCTGGTGTCTCTCATGCATGTGAACAATGAAATTGGCGTGGTCAACGATATCCGGGCAATAGGCGAAGTCACCCGGCAGCACGGGGTCTTGCTGCATGTTGATGCGGCCCAGAGTGCAGGGAAAATCGCGATTGATTTGTCACAGATGCAGGTCGATTTGATGTCACTGACGGCCCACAAAATCTATGGACCGAAAGGTATCGGAGCCCTCTATGTGCGACGCCGGCCAAAAGTCAGAATTGAACCGCAGGTGCACGGAGGCGGGCACGAGCAGGGCATGCGCTCGGGCACTTTGCCAACGCATCAGATTGTCGGAATGGGAGAAGCGTTTGCACTGGTCATGAATGAGATGGCTGAAGAGAATGCGCGGATTCTTTCTTTGCGCAATCGCCTGCTGAACGGTCTGAAAGCGATCCCGGCGATGAGTGTCAACGGCGATCTGGAGCAGCGTGTGCCCGGCAATCTGAACGTCAGCTTCGGCTATGTCGAGGGTGAATCACTGATGCTGGCTTTAAGAGACCTAGAGATTTCATCAGGATCTGCCTGTACTTCCGCCAGTCTGGAACCTTCCTACGTCTTGCGTGCGCTCGGCTTGTCAGATGAACTTGCGCACAGTTCGGTGCGAATCACGGTCGGACGCTTCAGCACAGAAGAGGAGATTGACTATGCGGTGGCAGTCATTGAGGAGGCGGTGGCAAAACTGCGGGAGGGCTCCGCGCAATGGCTGGCCCGGGAATCCGCGACCGGATAAACCGCTCACCGAAGGCCTGCTGCGACAGCGCTCACAGGCTGTGTGCTAATAGTTTGAATTGCTTTGCTTTTTTCGCTGAGATTGCTGCGCCAAAATTGTGCAAAATCGCGAAAATTCCGCGTATAATGCCCGATCATTTGCGACTACCAAACCGATTGGAGAAACCATGGCGATCGAACGAACCCTTTCCATAATCAAGCCTGATGCTGTAGCCAAGAACGTGATTGGCGAGATCTATACCCGCTTTGAACAGGCAGGGCTCAAAATCGTGGCTTCTAAAATGATGCAGCTGACTGATGAAACCGCTGGCGGCTTTTATGCTGAACATCAGGGTAAAGGCTTCTATGGCGACCTGATCGAGTTTATGACTTCAGGCCCCGTTGTGGTTCAGGTGCTTGAAGGCGAAAATGCTGTTCTGCTTAACCGCGAGTTGATGGGCGCTACCAATCCCGCCGAGGCAGCACCCGGCACGATTCGGTCCGACTTTGCTCAGTCTATTGATGCCAATGCGGTGCATGGCTCCGATTCTGCAGCTTCTGCGGAGCGGGAAGTCAGCTATTTCTTTGCTCGAAAAGAAATCTGCTCGAACAGCTAAGTGCCAGAAGAATCCGAAGACTCCTAGGGAGCAATCATGAAACCTAACCTGCTCGGCTTGAGTCGAGAGAAGATGAAAGAGCTGTTCTCCGAGCTGGAGGAGAAGCCCTTTCGCGCCCAGCAGGTTATGCAGTGGATCCATCAGCGTGGGGTGTGTGATCTCCATGAGATGACAGATATCTCTAAGCTTCTACGCGGCAAACTGGAACAACTGGTTGAAATCAGAGCGCCGGAAATTGTGGCTGATTATCCCTCGGAGGACGGCAGCCACAAATGGATTATTGAAGTGGCCTCTGGCTCGCGCGTCGAAATGGTGTTCATACCGGAGGGTAGCAGAGGGACGCTGTGCGTTTCTTCCCAGGCGGGCTGTTCCCTTGACTGCAGTTTTTGTGCGACTGGCAAGCAGGGATTTAACAGCAACCTGACGGTAGCCGAGATCATCGGGCAGGTGTGGCTGGCGCGGCACCAGCTTGACGGCTTCGATGCCGCAGCGCAGCGTCGGATCTCCAACGTAGTCATGATGGGTATGGGAGAGCCACTCATGAACTTCGAGCCGGTGATGGACTCAGTCAGTCTCATGATGGACGATTGGGCCTACGGACTTTCCAAGCGAAAGGTCACGATCAGCACTTCAGGAGTAGTGCCAGCCATACGGCGGATGAAAGAGTATACCGATGCGTCTCTCGCCGTTTCCCTGCATGCGCCCAATGATGAATTGCGCAGCAGTATCATGCCAATCAACAAGAAATACCCGATCGCCGAACTGATCGATGCGGTGAAAGAGTATATAGCGAGCCTTCAGGACAAACGCGTTCCGGTAATTGAATACACGGTAATAAAGGGCGTAAATGATCATCGTCAGCATGCCAGGGAGCTCGCGGAATTATTGAAAACATTGCCTTGCAAGATCAATCTGATTCCCTTCAATCCGTTTTCTCTGAGCGACTACCGACGTCCCAGTGATTCAGTGATCCGTAACTTTCGTGAAATACTTCAGCATGCCGGTTTTACGGTAACTGTCCGCACCACCCGGGCTGATGACATTGGCGCGGCCTGTGGTCAGTTGGTCGGGGATGTCGAGGATCAGACCCGTCGTCAGGAGCGGTACGCACTCCGTGCTGAAGCTAGGCAAAATGTAGCGTCTGAACACTGCGGTCAGAGTCGCGTTGAACGCGCTCAGATTCTGGCCGGCACTGGCGAAGCCGCAACGCCCGCCGACCCACTTGTGTTGAGGTCATAAGCCATGTTCTGCGCTGCCGTACTCCACTACTTTCGGTTTGCCAAGCACTTTTTCTGGGCGTCTGTCCTCGTGGTGACGAATGCCTGTGTGACGACCACAACCGGCGGATTCAACGTTGAGCCCTCGGATGAAGAATCCCTAGAAGATAATATTCAGTTGGCTGTGTCTTACTTGGATGCCGATGACATGCCCAATGCGCGTCGTCAGTTGAGCAGGACGTTAGAGATAGACAGTCGAAATTCCGAGGCCTTCGAAATTCTGGTGCTGGTCTCCCTCCATGAAGGCGATCTGGAGCTTGCGATCGAAAATTTCCAGCGGGCGATGTGTCTAGATCAATCCAATTCAAGGGCGCAAAACAATTTCGCAGCCCTGCTGCGCTCTCAGCGTTGTGACTCGCCGGGGGCGCGGACGGCGCTTCGACAGTATCTGAAGAGTACCGATTTTTACAGTCTGTCTCTTACCCCAAGGGATTTTCTTGCAGGTATAACTATTCAAAGCCGATTCAACAATCAGAAACTGGTTGATGACTTTACTCGTATACCCACAAACCGCTATCAGGATCCTCGAGAATACGCGGAGCTAAAGCAGAGAATGACCGATGCCAACTGAAGCGTCATCAGAAACTGCCCAAGGAGAGTCGCTTGCCGGCAGCGCAGCTGAAGAAATCAGCCTGCCTTCGCCTGGCCAGATGCTCAGTGCTGCCCGGGCACAGAAAAACCTGACGCAGCGGCAAGTTGCAGAAACGCTTCACATTACTATGCATTATGTGAATGCGATAGAACATGATGAGCATGACAAACTGCCGGGAGCCGTTTTCGCCAAGGGCTACATCAAGCGATATGCCGAGATTATGGCGCTTGACGAATCGGCGGTGATGGCTGCCTATGAAGGTCTCAGTCATGCCAGCCCAGCCTCGATTGCGGGCACCGCGAGAAATACAAACAAAATACGACGCGCCGGCAAGTTATGGGCGATGGCCGCATCGGCTACGGTTTTTATCAGTCTCTTCCTGGCGCTGTGGGCTTGGAATGGTGAGGAAGCTGACACAGCGCAAGGTTCAGAAGAACCGGCTCTCAGCGAGTTGCCAGAGTCTGCCACTACGGCAGAAAGCGGTTCCGGTACTTGGCGTGCAGCGCCCGCGGTGACAGACGCTCAGTCTTTGCCATTGGCAAGGCCGCAGCAGGCAACGGTCGATGGCCGGGCGGTTTCCGGATCGATCAATCGGACGGAGACCGATATGGGAAACGCCAGCGGAGGAGATTCCGGCGGGCCGGCGACTTTGGCGCAAGGCGGAGGTAGAGATACGCTCAAGCTGAGTTTCAGCGGAACGAGTTGGATAGAAGTCAGAGACAGTGGTGACGGCGACAGATATCGCGGCCTGAGGATGGCTGGCGACGTGCTGGAAATCAAAGGCGAGGCGCCGTTCGATGTGTTCCTAGGTGACGCGCCTCAGATCCGGCTCTCCTTGAACGGTGATGACATTGATCTCTCGCAAGAAACTCGTATCGACAATTCTGTGCAACTGACTGTAGGCCTCTGAATATTATGAGACACGCACAAGCACCTGCTCGCCGACAGTCCAGACAGATCATGGTCGGCAATGTCCCGATTGGCGGTGATGCGCCTATTTCCGTGCAGACGATGACGAATACGGAGACCACCAACGTTGACGCCACGCTGGCGCAAATAAGGCGCATGCAGGCAGCAGGTGTCGATATCGTCCGGGTCTCAGTCCCCAGTCAGGATGCCGCAGCGGCATTCAAGCAAATCCGCTCGCAAGTCGACGTACCATTGGTAGCAGATATCCATTTTGATTACCGGATTGCCCTGAGCGTCTTGGAAAACGGGGTGGACTGCTTGCGGATTAATCCGGGTAACATCGGCAGAGAAGAGCGCATCAGAGCAGTCATTGACAGCGCGAAAGATAAGGGAATACCCCTGCGCATTGGAGTCAATGCAGGTTCGCTTGGCAAGTCTATGCTGCGCAAATACAAAGAGCCGACCGCTGAAGCCATGGTCGAATCGGCACTGATCCAGATAGATATTCTCGACAAGCTGAATTTTAAGAATTTCAAAATCAGTCTGAAAGCTTCTGAGATCTTCATGACCCTGGCAGCGTACCGAGCCTTGGCCTGTCAAATCGATAATCCCTTTCATCTAGGCATCACAGAAGCAGGCGGACAGAGGTCAGGCACCGTGAAGTCCGCTATTGGTATGGGCGCGCTGCTGATGGAAGGCATCGGCGACACAATTCGGGTTTCGCTCGCCGCAGATCCTGTTGAAGAAGTTAAGGTGGGGTTCGATATTCTTAAGAGTCTCGGACTTCGACACAAAGGGGTTAATCTGGTGGCCTGCCCGAGTTGTTCGCGACAGAATTTTGATGTCATCGGGGTGGTGAACGAGCTGGAACGCAGACTGGAAGACATTATTACTCCCATCGACGTTGCGGTGATCGGTTGCATTGTCAACGGGCCGGGCGAAGCGAAAGTGGCAGAAATCGGATTAACCGGAGCGACGCCCAACAACCTCGCTTATGTTGAAGGGCAGCCGCATCATAAAATACAGAACGCTCAATTGCTCGATGAGCTTGAAAGCATGGTGCGTGACAAAGTCGCCGCCAAACAAAAAGCGCAGTCTGACGTCATCGCCACCGATTAAGGCCGACAGTCCGTGTCCAAGACAAAAATACAATCCATCAGAGGGATGAACGACGTTCTGCCAGAGGAGTCGCCGGCGTGGCATTTTCTGGAAGCGCAATTCCGTGCGGTGGTCAAACGCTTTGGATACCGCGAGATCCGCTTTCCGATTCTTGAACAGACCTCATTGTTCAAGCGTTCCATCGGTGAAGTGACCGATATCGTCGAAAAAGAGATGTACAGCTTTGACGATCGCAACGGGGACAATATCAGCCTGAGGCCTGAAGGCACAGCGGGCTGCGTCCGTGCTGCAGATCAACATGGTCTGCTGTATAACCAGCAGCAGCGGCTCTGGTATCAGGGCCCGATGTTCCGCCATGAGAGGCCGCAAAAAGGTAGATACCGACAGTTCCATCAGTTTGGCGTAGAAGCATTCGGTATGCCGGGTCCGGACATTGATGCTGAACTCATTCAGATCTCAGCCACGCTCTGGCAAGAGCTGGACCTTTCCGATTCCGTCAGCCTGGAGTTAAACAACATTGGCAGCGCTGGTGATCGTAATGACTACGGACAGGCGCTGATTGCATTTTTAGAAACCCATGCCAGTGACCTTGACGACGATGCGCGACGACGCTTGCATAGTAATCCGATGCGCGTGCTGGACAGCAAGAATAAGGCTGTACAATCGGTGCTCACGGATGCGCCGGCTCTGGCCGATTTCGTCAGTCAGGAAAGCTGTGAACATTTCGAGGCGCTCCTGCAGCTTCTTCAATCACTCGGCATCGAATATTCGATCAATCCTAAACTGGTGCGAGGGCTGGATTATTACAATAACTGCGTTTTCGAGTGGACTACTGATCAGCTGGGTGCGCAGGGCGCTGTTTGCGGCGGGGGACGCTACGATGGGCTGGTTGCGCAGCTGGGAGGCAGGCCTACCGTGGCGGCAGGCTTCGCCATGGGCGTTGAGCGTATGGTTCTCTTGCTTGAAACGCTTGAACGTGTGCCGGAATCCTATCAGCGGCCAGTCGATGTCTACGTGTTGACAGCCAGTGAAGGCCTGTCCTCGCAGGCCCTGCGCCTGGCAGATGCCATTCGCGTCCTATGCCCGGGCCGGGGTATTGTCTGCCACTGTGGGGGAGGCAAATACAACAGTCAGGTCAAACGGGCATTTGCCGCAGGCGCAAGCCTTGCCGTGGTACTCGAAGCAGCAGGTGGCAACGCCCCGGTGAGCGTCAAAATCAGACACCTAACTGCTTCAGATCACGTATCGACTGGAGAGTGGAGCACAATTCCTGCCGAGGTCGCCCGTTTGCTGGGAGCTTAGTCAGAAAATCCGCGCGACATTCGTGCGTTGCATAGCCTAAACGGTTAGAATTCCTCGGCTTTTTAGGTTCCGGTGCTGCCGGAACTCTCGAGAAGTTCTCTTCGGTGTGCCAGTCGCACCGGAGGCTAGTCAAGAAGATTACAGAAGGAGAGTGCCGTGGCGTTGCATGCCGCAGAAGAAGAAAGTATCGAAGCCCTGAAAAAGTGGTGGCAAGAAAATGGTAAGGGACTGATTTATACCGCAGTTGCCGTACTTGCCGGCGTGACGGGCTGGTTAGTCTGGGACAATTCAACCGCCAAGCAGGCGGAAGCGGCTTCCGATCTGTATGAAGAAATTCTCAGCATTTCCCTCGTTGAAGAAGGTGAACGTGTTTCCGATGCTGACGGCGCACGCGTGATCGAACTGGCGGAAAGCCTGCGGTCGGATCACGGCTCGTCGATTTACGCCAAATTTGCTTCATTATTTTCTGCTCAGCAGGCGGTGCAGAATGATGATCTGACGGCTGCCGAGAGGGACTTGCAGTGGATTCTGGACAATCGAAGTCAGGGTGTCTTAGGCGAAGTGGATGAAGGCCTGATTCTCACCGCAAGTTTGCGTCTGGGCCGGGTGATTCTGGCGCAGGGAGATGCAGAGCGGGCGCTGGACCTCTTGAATACGCTTGATCCGAGCGCATTCGAAGGGGGCTTTGGCGAATTGCGTGGTGATATTTATCTCGCCCTGGGACGTGTTGTGGATGCCCGTGATGCCTTTACGGCTGCGCAGCAAGCGGGTTCGAGCAGCGATGGCCTGCGCATGAAACTGGACAACTTGGGTAATGACGGTTGACGGCAGAGTCTCGGGAGCACTCAAAATGAGAGAGGTTCACGCGAAAAGAGCCGGACTTAAGGTTCTTACGATGCTGGGTATTTTGTTGCTTTTGACCGGATGTGCCAGCGTGAATCTCAATCCCTTGGAATGGTTCAGCTCTGACGAAGAGGTCAATCCGCCGACAGAACTGATGGACATCTCGGTTGAAGTTCGCCTTGACCGGCTCTGGAGTGTGGAAGTCGGCAATGGGCAGGGGGATAACTACACTGAAATAACGCCTGCCATTGCGGGCAGGGTTATTTTTGCTGCAAGCGAAAATGGCGACGTGCTGGCCGTCAATCTTGATTCGGGAGATGTGCTATGGCGCACCCGGCTTGATGAGCGTTTGATCACAGGTGGCGTTGGTGCCGGTGGCGGTTTGGTCATTGTGGGTAGCCGGGATGCTGAAGTCATCGCTCTGGATCAGGCTACCGGTGAAACAGTCTGGATTGGCCAGGTGACCTCTGAAGTGGTCGCGCAGCCCATAGCTAATGAAGACATCGTGGTGGTACAAACCGTTGATGACAAAGTAACGGCCCTCGATAATGTGTCCGGTGAGCAGCGCTGGATCTACGAATCAACCCAGCCGCCGCTGACACTCAGGGGTACCAGCCGTCCCGTTTTTACCCCAGCCGACACTGTGGTAGCCGGCTTCAGCAATGGCACTTTGGTATCGGTCTCGGCAGATGACGGAGTCTGGCGCTGGGAAGAACGGGTGGCGGTTCCCGAAGGGCGCTATGATATTGATCGGGTAATTGATATTGACGGCGACCTTATGCTCGACGGCAACCGCATTTTTGCATCCAGTTATCAAGGGAATCTGATCGCGCTGGATGTTGCTACGGGTCGGATAGTCTGGGGCCTACAGGACGCATCAAGCTATCACGGGATTACGCAGGGGTTTGGTAACCTGTACTTCTGTAATGATGAGAGCCATGTAGTGGCTGTGCGCGACGAAAGCGAAGACATCGTGTGGCGCAATGAAGATCTGCAGCATCGCAGCATCACAGCCCCGACAGCCATTAGTAACTATGTTGCGGTCGCCGATTTTGAAGGCTATGTCCATCTGATTTCACAAATAGACGGCCGGATTCTGGGCCGCACCCGAGTTGATGACGATGGCGTCAGAGCCAATCTGCTCGCCGACAGGGGTCGCCTGATCACCTTCGGAAACAGCGGTACACTGGCAGCTTACAGCCTGCAGTAACAGAAACCTGCTTTCGATTACCGAGAACCCAGCTTCAGGTCATACGCATGAAACCTGTCATTGCTCTTGTTGGCCGTCCTAACGTGGGTAAATCTACCCTCTTTAACCGTTTTACCCGGAGCCGGGACGCGCTCGTCGCCAACGTCCCGGGCCTGACCCGTGATCGCCAGTACGGAGAAGGCAGGCTCGATCAGACGAGCTTTCTGGTCATCGATACCGGGGGTATTACCGGTTTTGAGGAAGGCATTGACTCCGAGATGGCGGCGCAGTCTCTTCGGGCTATCGATGAGGCCAGTCTCTGTCTGTTCATGGTGGATGCCAGGGACGGTGCAGCGCCTGACGATTCAAAGATACTGGAATATCTGCGCAAAGGCTCGAAGCCCTTCTATTTGGTGGTAAACAAGGTTGACGGTCTTGATCCTGATCAGGCTGCTGCTGAATTTGCGGGCTTCGGGGTGAAGCAGCTGTTCACCATTGCCGCGTCGCAGGGTAAGGGGGTCAAGCAGCTGCTGCTTGAGGTGCTGGCCGAGCATGATGTGCAGGAAGAAGTTGATGGGGTTACACCCCGCGGCATCAAGATTGCCGTAGCGGGTCGGCCAAATGTCGGTAAATCGACTCTCGTCAACAGAATGCTCGGAGAGGAGCGGGTGGTGGTCTATGACCAGCCCGGTACGACAAGAGACAGCGTTTACATTCCCTTCGAACGGCGCGGCAAAGCCTACACGCTGATCGACACCGCCGGCATCCGCAAGCGGGGTAAAACTAAGGAAACCGTTGAAAAATTTTCTGTTGTGAAGTCTCTGCAGGCGATCGAAGATGCTCATGTGGTGATTCTGATCATCGATGCCAAGCAGGGCATTGTCGAGCAGGATCTGCATCTGCTCGGCTATGTGATCGAAACGGGCAGAGCCTTGGTGATCGGTATCAATAAATGGGACGGGATGAACGAGGCTGCGAGAGATAAGGTTCGTCGGGACATAAGGCGACGTTTTGCTTTTGTGGATTTTGCGAATATTCAATTTATTTCGGCTCTGCACGGCTCGGGTGTGGGAGAACTGTACAAGTCGGTGAACATAGCCTATGCCTCAGCACGAAAAGAACTCGGGACTAACCAGTTGACCACGATTCTGCAAAGCGCTGTCGCTGATCATGCGCCCCCCAGTGTCAACGGGAGGAGAATCAAGCTACGCTATGCGCATCCGGGTGGACAGAACCCACCCACGATTGTGATCCATGGTAAGCAGACCAGTAAGCTGCCCGCGAGTTACAGCCGTTATCTTGAGAAAACGTTCCGTAAAGCGCTTAGGCTCGAAGGTACTCCCGTGAGAATTGAACTGCGAAGCGATGAAAATCCCTTTACGAAAAAAGAGCGTGATCTCACTGCGCAGCAGATCGCCAGAAAACGGCGTTTGGACAAGAACAGGAAGTCGACAAAACGATGACGGTCTCGCTAGCGGACATTGAACATGCCTTGGAACGCCTCAGCGGGGCAGCTCTGCGGACACCTCTGCTGCGCTGTGCAGAGCTTTCGGAGCGAACTAGGGCAAGTGTCTTAATCAAGCCCGAGAATCTGCAGCATATCGGTGCGTTCAAGTTTAGAGGAGCCTACAATCGCCTTGCGCAACTGGAGCAGCGCGAACAACGGGCGGGCGTTGTCGCTTTTTCTTCTGGAAACCATGCGCAGGGCGTGGCTTATGCCGCCAAGCTGCTTGGTATACCTGCTACCATCGTCATGCCGACAGATGCCCCCCGCATTAAGCTTGAAAATACCCGCCGACTTGGTGCGGAGGTTCGGCTGTATGAACGACAGGGGGAGTCGCGGGAGCAGATTGCCAGCGCAATTGCTGCAGAGCGTGGTGCGGTGCTGGTGCCTTCCTATGATGATCCCGACATCATTGCCGGACAGGGTACCTGTGGTTATGAACTGGTAGAGCAGGCTGCCGCCCTAGGCATGAGGCCGGCTGCGCTTCTTGTGCCCTGTGGGGGTGGCGGCCTGCTGGCTGGCGTATCCACGGCGGTCAGGGCGCTGCTTCCGGAGGCCGCAATTTACGGAGTAGAGCCTGAAAACTTCGACGATCATGCCAGGTCCAAGAAGTCAGGTGCCCGGGAAAGTGTGCCCGGCACCCATCCCACTTTGTGTGACTCGCTGATGACCCCGACCCCGGGCGCCCTTACTTGGTCAATCAATCAAACAACTGTCAGTGATTTTCTGGTCGTTACCGAAGACGCGGTACGTCATGCGGTTAGCTTCGCCTTTCGGTATCTGAAGCTGGTTGTTGAACCCGGAGGTGCCGTTGCCCTAGCGGCGCTGTTGTCAAAAGAACTGAATCTCGAAGGTCAAGAGCTCGCCTTGATTCTTTCCGGAGGAAATATTGATCCTCTCGTCCTCAAAAACTGCCTGAGCCAGTATCCTGATCCTTAACGGAACTGAGCGCCGGTTTACCTGTTTCAAGCCTTAACGGAGGTGTCCCCATGAGAAATCCTTATTGCATGATCAGCATGTTTATTCGTTTCTTGAGCATGAATCTCGCTTTCGCGCAAAGCGACTGACTCGATGAACTTGACTATGGCTAAGCTGGCTGCAGCTGACTGACGCGGATCGAAAGAATGTAAATAACAAACTTCGTCGGCTGTTTTTTCCAATCCTCATATCACAGTCCTAATTTGAACAAATTCTCTACTTAACACGGATCAACTGATTAAATCCGTCAATTGAGGATTAACTTTCTAGGAAATGGTGCCCGGTCTCGGAATCGCGCGCGGTGAGCTGCTGGCGGCAGATAATAAGACAGGGTTCTATGCGCCTGCGGCGGCGTACTCCTCCTCCACCACCTCCAGAATGCGCTGTCGAGTGGGGCGGGCTAGCTGACGGCCGTTAATGAAAACAGCGGGTGTTCCCCGGACTCCGGCGGCATTGCCGCCGCGCTGGTCATTGCGGATTTTTGCGATAACCTCGTCGGACCCGATATCGGTATGCAGGCGATCGATATCCAGATTGAGCTCAAGTGCATAGCTGTCGAATTCGGATTCGGCGTCGGGCAGACCTGACCACTTACCTTGCGTGGCGAACAAGTAGTCGTGCATTTCCCAGAATCTTCCCTGTCTCGCAGCAGCTTCCGCATACAGCGACGCTTCCCACGTATTCTGATGTGTTGAGGTTACCGGGAAGTGGCGGAATATAAGATGGGCCTTGTCGCTGAGCTGAGGCCACAGCCGCGCCATGGTTTCATTCTCGACCGCACAGGCGGGGCATTGAAAATCGGCATAGACCACGATGCTGACGGGATGCTTACGCTCGCCCAGGATGTGATCGCTTTCAGCAATTTCGACCGGAGAAAAAGTGGGGCCCTGATTAAGCAGGGTATACAGGACAATCAAAGCCAGCACGGGTGCAATACCAAACAGGAAAACCTTGGAGGCGAGTGCTTTGGACTGTGCTTTTTTTTGTGCGGCCTGCTGCTTCTTTTGTTTGATTATTCGCTGTTGTTCTCTTTTGTTCATTACTTCACTCTGATTGACATCTTCGCTTGCTGATCATGGCGCAGCCATTTTCACCAGCAGGACGTAATATACAAAAAATCCGGGTTTTCGGCACTGAAGCAAAGCCGGATTCGACACCATAGACTGCGAACACGGGTTGTCTTAGTAATTGTTGTCGCCGTATCTTGTCGGAGACGACGCGGTAAGGCGCCTGATTCATTCTTCGCTGGGGTGCGTTTCCGTTACGCTCGAGTGGATGGTGCCGTCGGCAAGTCTGGTGACAAGAGTTTGTCCCGGCGCAACATCAGCGGTCTGTCTGATTACCTGACTGTTGTCCGTCAGACTGATGCTGAACCCGCGGCCCAGCACGGCCAGTGGGCTGACTGCATTGAGATTCCTGCTGAGGGAAGCAAGTTGTTCCCGGCGTTGATTAAGATGTTTGCGGCCTGAATGGGCTAGGCGTTGACTGAGGGCAGCAAGCTGCGTCTGCTGTTGCGACAGCTTTTGTGCGGGGCTGGCCGCGATCAGTGCTCGCTGCTGCAAGGTCAGCTGCGCTGCGGCCTGTTGAAGCCGGTTTCGCAGAACGCGATTTAGCTGCAGCTCCAGTCTGTCGATAGTCTGGGCGTGATCCTGCAGTCGTTTGTCCGGCCTGCGCAGCCGCCTCGCCATCCAACTCAGTCGCTCATTGCGCCGCGTGAGAGATTGCCCGGCCAAGTTGCTGAAACGCTGCAGCAGGCCCAGCAGCAGCTCAAGATAGTCGAACTGGTTCGGACTCAACAATTCGGCTGCTGCAGACGGTGTCGGCGCCCTGAGATCAGCGACCAGATCGGCGATGGTGATGTCGATTTCATGACCGACCGCCGAGACAACGGGTAGCTCGCTAGCAAAGATGGCTCTGGCGACGGACTCCTCGTTGAATGCCTGCAGGTCTTCCAGAGAGCCCCCGCCCCGGCCAACAATTACAGCCTGTAAACCCAGCGTGTTGGTGAGCGCGTTGGCTAGCGCCAGTGCTGAACTAATCTTACCCGAGGCTTCTGGACCCTGAACCGCTACCGGGAAGACAGTAAGTCGCGTCGCCGGGAATCGGCGTCTAAAAACGCACACCATGTCCCGGATCGCTGCGCCGGTGGCGGAGGTGATCAGCCCGACGTGGTGGTAACCCTCCATAATCTCCTTTTTGTGCTTCTGATCAAACAGGCCTTCAGCCTGCAAGCGTTGTTTGAGCTGCTCAAAGGCACGCCGCAAAGCTCCGTCGCCAGCTTCCTCCATCTGGCTCACGATCAGCTGGTAGTCACCGCGATTAGGGTAGATGCTC
>Ga0163109_10001046_pt1 | contig 21924 bp, 14 predicted proteins | sample CRUFie1St13metaG_FD_108704 | JGI IMG/M metagenome (GOLD analysis project Ga0163109, IMG submission 108704) | Marine microbial communities from the Costa Rica Dome - CRUD Field 142mm St13 metaG | ecosystem: Environmental > Aquatic > Marine > Oceanic > Photic zone | place: Costa Rica: the Eastern... | reverse complement strand
TTATTTAAAAACTTTAAAATTAATGTAGAAAATTTACCTGATATATGTGTAAAATCACGTTTTATTTATATCAAAAATTTATTAAATGATAGAGAATTATTCATTTTAAATAATTATGAAGATGATAAAATTGTTTATAAAAGAAGCGAAAATGATAGGGAAATTGAAAAATCAAAATTAAAATTAGAAATTGAAGTAAATAATAATAATTTAACAATAACATTTAATGATACATCATTAAGTATAGGACAATATGAAATTAAATTTTATAATACAAATTATGATGATATACTATATATTCCTATAAAAACAAATGAAATTGACGAAACAATTGATATGTTTTATCAAAAACGATTACGAGCTATATATGATAATAAATATTCTAGGGAAATTAAAAGTAATGATATTTCAGATTATATAAATAATTATAATGAAGATATTAATTTAATAAATGAAAAATTCAATGATTTAAATTTTGAAATTAATGAAACATACTTTGATAAATCTAAATTTAATATAAATTATTTAAATGAACTCAAAAAAATTAATGATAATTATAAAATTAATCTAGTTAACACTGTTAATGAATATAAATCATTAAATTTAGAAAATATGAATTTAATTTTGCTAAATAACTTTGATCAAAATGTAAATTGTGAAAATACTGTTAATGATAGTATTGATTTAAATGAAAATTATATAAATTTTATTTCTAATACAGAATTATTTAAATTATTAAAAACAAATAATATTAAACAAATCACAGATTTAAAATATTCAGATAATAATAATTTACTTTCTTCAGCATATGAAGATTTTTATTTTTATTTTAGATATTATATATTAGAAAATTTATACAATGAAATTGATTTATCAAATTCTATTGAAAATGAGTTAGATAAAATATTTAATTTTTATGAACTAGAAGATAATGATGAGATTAGAGCAACTAAATTTTCAATTATTTTTGATATTTTAGATAACTTATTAATCAATAAAATTAGAAATATATTTTTTGATGAAATTAATAATTTTATAAAAGATAAAAAATTATTTAAAACTATACAAGAAACTGATCAACAAATTGTTGATTTTTTTGATAATGATTTAATTAATTTTAAAAGCGAATTTGATTTAGATTTATCTAAAATGAATGATAAAATAAAAAATTTATTAGATGAAAAATATAATAAAGATAATTTTATACAGAATAGAATTGAGTATAATTTAGGAAATATACTAGTAAATAATACAAAAGTTGAACCTATTTTATATTACACAAATAATTTTTTTGATATAAATATTAACAAGCAACAATTTATTTTATACAATTGTGATTTAAAAAATCGACTTATTAAAGATAGAAAGATTAATTTAAATTATGATTTAATTAAATCATTAATAGAAAATCAAAATTTAAAATTATTAAAACAATTAGAAAATAGAATTAATATTAATCAAGATTCATTTAATAAATTAATTAATTATATAAAAGTAAATAAAATTAATAGTAATAAATACAAATATGAAGATTTTAGTAATAATTATAATTATTATTTAGAAGAGGAACTTAAAAAAATTCAAATAAATCAAAATATTTTTAAATATTATGATTATCTAGTTTATGTATTTATTTATTATTATAGTAATAACGAAGAAATAGATAATAATGATCATTTAAATGATGATTTTGAAGAGAGTTATTTTACTGAAGAAGATGAAATTAAATTTTTAAAAGTAATTGAAGATAATAATAAAAAAATAGATTTTTATATAAAAAAATTCGAAAAATTAAAATCAATAAATTCTAATAAAAAAATGTTTGAAATTGAAAATAGAAAAAAGAGAAAAATTATTATAGGAGAACAAAATGATGAAAAAGGTATTTTTATTAAAGAAAATGACGATTATAAATTAGTTTTAGGTATAAAAAGTAATATGAAAGGTAATTTTAAAGAAAAAGATAAATTTTTAGGAAAGATAGATTATATAGATAATACAAGAATAGGAGAATTTGAATTTGATACTGATAAAAATGAGTTTGTATTAATAAAAGGTAAAATTATAGATAATAATGGTATAAGTACTTTTATAAAGAATAAAAGAGATAATAATGAATTATTATCTAATCAAGAAATAAAAAATTATTCGAAAACAAATATTATTAAAAATATTAAGAATAAGTTAATTAATCAAGAGGTTAATATAGAAGATAATAAAGTTTTAAATATGATAACTGAAACAAATAATTTAGAAAATAATAAAAATATTCAATTAAATAATGAGTATAAAGCAATATGTTTATCCATTAGTTTAGTTGTAGGAAATATGTATTCAAAATTATTAAAAAGATTTTTATTAGAATATTTAATGAATAAATATCCAAAAGAAATAAACGATGAAAATTTAATTAAAATTAAAGAGATAATTAAAAATATTATGATAAAAGTTGATGAATTGATAAATAAAAACGATACTGAATTTACAAATAAAATAGTTATTTTTCATAGTAATGAAAGATATTATAATTCTAAATATAAGGATATAAATCAAGATAGTTTATTTGATGAAATTATTAATATAATAAAATTAAATCCATATGAAAAAATAGATGAAGATGATATTGTATTAACATATTTAAAAGAAAATATTAATGATTACTTCAAAAAATATTATGAAATAGCTGTTAAAACATTAATTGCATGTTCATCTGGTTTAAATAATTACATTTTATATCATAATAAATACAATAAAATGAAATTATTTTTAGAAGGTATAAAAATAAAAATAAATAATAAAAAAACATTAGATAACTTAAATCGAAAGTTTAAAACAAATAAAAAGAAAACAACAATAGATAAATTTTTAAATAGTTTTAAAAAATCTACACTTTAGATTTTCTGTTTTGCATATCTAAATTAAAGTCAGATATATTTAGTTTTTTATTATTAGAATAATTATCTGTAAGAATATTAGAAGTTTTTGGATTAATATTTGTAGAATTTAAAGTTGTATGATCTTCATAAATTTCTAAAGTAAAACTATGATCTAAACCGTTAAATTCATAAAGTTCTCCGGTCGGAGAATAAAAGTTAAATTCAAATTCAGATAATGATTTAATTGGTTTACTTAAAAATTCAGCTAATTGTATATATTGATTAAAAAGAATAGAACCTGGAGCATCGGATAAAAGTAGTTTAGCAAATACACCATTTACATAATTAGTAGATAAACTTTCTTCATTATCAAAAATATTACAAGTCATAAGAATATAATTTGATCCAAATAATTGGATTACATTATTTTGCACATTATTATTAGTATTATCAAAATAAATTTCATTACCTACTGAATCTTTAAAATAATCATATTCATAAGCAATATTATTAAATATAGTGGTTTGAAATGGAGTAATTGAATTAGTTTCACCTACATTTCTGAATCCTAATAAATTACCCAATGTATCTTTTTTATCAAATAATAATCTAAAAAATATTGGAATTAATATATTAATTGCAGAACCACCTCCATTATTTTCCGTAGTGTTAGAATCATTATGTAATGGTAATTTTATTACATAATTATTAGAATCTATAATTGACTCAATTTCGTGTTCTATATTAATTACTGAAGAAGGAATTCCTGAAGTTGAACTAGCTCCAGCTATAGTAATTTTATCTCCAACTGATAAATTATGATCTGCATGATTAATAATGATTCTTTTTCTTTGATCATCATAAACTTGATTTGAAATAGTAATACCTTTAATTATTATAATAATACTAAATAATGATATTGAGAATATATCAGTAAACTGGTTTATATTAACAAGACAAGAAAAATTGTTACTTTTTTCTAAAACTGAATTATTACCGTCATTAAAAATTAATGAATTTGAATTAAGATTTCTATTTAGATTTTCTATTTCATTTTTAATTTCATCAGCTAAACTAGTTGTACTATAATTACCAGGAGTTATTTCAATTTCATAAGTGTAATCATTATCTTGTAAAACTTGGAAATATAATTTATTATTTTTTTCATTAGTGGGAAAATTTTTAATAACTTTATCAGTATTGGGAAATTCAGTACTAATTATTTTAACTCTAGATACGTTCTCAAAAGTTTTATTTAAATTAATTCTATAAGAATTAGGTTTAATGTATGCAGGTATATAATCTTTAATTTTAGAAAAATAAACACTATTACCACCTACATTTGATAAATTTTTGAAAGCAATTTCAGATAATTTAACATTAAAATTGTAATCATCTATTATTTCATTTACTGTTAAAAAACCATTTACTTGATTAATATTAATAGGATAATTTGAATTAATTTTATTGATGTTTATTCCACATAAGCTTAAAAAAGTAATATTTATATTACTAGTTGTATCAACATAATCAATACTTGGTATAGAAATAATTTTTATAAAATAATAATTTTCATTATATGTTTCTGTTTCTGAAGCAGAATATATTTGGTGTATTTTATTAATTAAAGATAATGATATGTTTTCTATTGATGTATTATTATTTTTATTTCCTATTACATTACTTATTTTAACAAACAATTCTTTATTAAACTCATTTTTCATTATTCCGTGATTATAATGATTTATTTTTATGAAATTACTATTTTTTTTTATTTCTAAACCACCTTTCATATTAAAATTATTACCTTGAACATTTTGTAATATAATTCTATTATTAACTAACAATTCATGTTTTTGATTACTTGTAATATTTAAAAGATTACTATTTTCAGTAAAACTTAAAGGATTATTAGGCAAATATACTAATTTTGAAATAATATTCTTTGGTACTAATGACCTATTTGAACTATCAAAATTTATTCTTGTAATCTTTTGTTTTAATTTGTTTTCAGAAGAATCAATTTTACTAATTGATTTAGTTAATTCATTTACAAATGAAGAATCTTTTTTTAAAATATCTAATATAATTTTTTCTTTACTAAAATTAATATTTTGATTAGTTATATTTTCATTCATTATAATTAATAATAAAAAATTATTTAAATAATTTATTTAGTTTTTTATTTTTTTTTTATATATATATATATATATGAGTTTAACTGAATTAAAAAAACAATTAAAAGAAGAAGAACAAAACAAATTACTAGGAGGAAAAAGAAGATATTCTAAAAAATCTTCTAAGAAAACTTCCAAAAAAGTTTCCAAGAAAACTTCCAAAAAAACAAAAAAAACTTCTAAAAAAGCAAAACGAAGTAAAAAAACTTCTAAGAAAGTAAGTAAAAAGAAATCTAAAAAAGCTTCTAAGAAAACTTCTAAAAAGAAATCTAAAAAAGCAAAAAGAAGTAAAAAGAAAGTTTCTAAAAAGGCTTCTAAAAAGGCTTCCAAAAAATCTTCTAAGAAATCTTCTAAAAGAAGAAAAGCAAAAAAATTAGTAGGTGGTGGAGAACATGAAACAACTGGGCCAGTTCCTCCTACTACTCCTACTACTCCTCCTACTCCTCCTACTACTGAAGAATCTAAAGAATCTACAAACCCTGCAGCTCAAAGTGGTGGAAAGCGAAAAAGAAAATCTGCTTCTAAGAAAGTAAGTAAAAAGAAAGCTTCCAAGAAAGTTTCTAAAAAGAAATCTAAGAAAGCAAAACGAAGTAAAAAGAAAGTCTCCAAAAAGGCTTCTAAAAAGAAATCTAAGAAAGCTTCTAAGAAATCTTCCAAAAAGAAATCTAAAAAAGCAAAACGAAGTAAAAAGAAAGTTTCCAAGAAAGCTTCTAAGAAAAAATCTAAAAAAGCTTCTAAGAAATCTTCCAAAAAGAGAAAAACTAAAAAAATGTAAATAATTTTTATGTAATTTATAATATTATATAAAAATTGAATTTTTTTTAAAATACTTAGAGAGATTATTATATAATAAATAAAAATGACCAAAGAAAAAACAATCGAGCAAAAGTATCAAAAAAAAAGCCAAAAAGAGCATATTTTAGACCGACCTGATACATATATTGGTGATATCAAATTACAAAATGATATTTTATGGACTTATAACCCTAGCACTAATAAAATGGTTAAAAAGAGTATTGAATATGTTCCGGGCTTAATAAAAATATTTGATGAAATTTTAGTAAATGCAGGTGATAACACAAAAGAAGATAATTTATGTGATAGTATTAAAGTTGAAATAAGTAAAGAAGATAATTTAATTTCAGTATTAAATAATGGAAAAGGTATTGATATTGTAGAGCATAAGGAGCATAAAATGTTAGTTCCAGAATTAATTTTTGGGGAATTATTAACTTCTACAAATTATGATGATAGTGAAAAGCGAGTAACTGGAGGTAGAAATGGTTATGGAGCGAAATTAGCGAATATTTATTCTACAGAGTTTGAGGTTGAGATAGTTGATAAAGAAAGAAGCAAAAAATTTAAGCAAACTTTTTCTAATAATATGAGTGATAGGACAAAAGCGAAAGTATCTGATTTAAAAAATGTTAAAAATGGTTATACAAAAATTTCATTTAAGCCAGATTTAGCAAGATTCGGTTTGAAAGAGTTAACAGATGATGTAGTAAATTTAATGATAAAGCGTGTTTATGATATTGCTGCAACTACAGATTCTAAAGTAAAGGTATATTATAATAATGAAAAGATTAATATTAATAATTTTAAGAGTTATATAAATTTATTTTTTGATACTACAGATTTAATTTACGAAGATGTTAGTGATAGATGGCAAGTTGGTGTTTTATATTTACCAGATAATGGTAATGATCAAATATCTTATGTTAATTGTATTTCTACTTTTAAAGGAGGTAATCATGTTAAGATGGTTGAAACTGATATTATAAAAAAGATAGAAGAGCAAATATTAAAGAAGAATAAGAATGTTAAGATTAAATCACAGAATATTAAAGAAAATTTAGTGTTTTTTATTAATGCAGTAATTGTCAATCCTTCATTTACATCGCAAACGAAAGAGGAGTTAAAAACTAAGCAGAATGATTTTGGTTCAAGGTGTGAATTAAGTGAAAGTTTTATTAAGAAAGTGTTAAAAACTGGTATTGCGGAACAGGTACTTTTGTATGCTAAGTTAAAAGAAGAAAGTTTAATGAAGAAAAAGACTGATGGTAAGAAGGTTGGTAATTTGAAAGGTATTCCAAAATTAGAGGATGCGAATTGGGCTGGAACGAAAAAATCTAGTGAGTGTAAATTAATTTTAACTGAGGGGGATTCTGCTAAAGCGTTTGCGATGGCTGGTAGATCAGTTGTTGGAAATGATAAGTATGGTATTTTTCCATTGAAGGGTAAATTATTAAATGTGAGAGATGCTTCACCAAAACAATTATTAGAGAATGAGGAGTTAAAGAATATTAAATTAATTTTAGGATTACAACAAGGTAAAAATTATACTAGTATTAATGAATTAAGATATGGTGGTATTATTTTGTTGACAGATCAAGATACAGATGGATTTCATATTAAAGGATTATTAATTAACTTCTTACATTATTTTTGGCCTTCTATAGTAAAGTTGAACTTATTTATTTACTCATTAGCGACTCCGATTGTGAAAGCTACAAAAGGAAAAACTACTAAAACATTTTATAATATTTCAGAATACGAAAATTGGAAAAATAAAAATGATACTAAAAGTTTCAATATCAAGTATTATAAAGGATTAGGTACTAGTGATTCGAAAGAAGCAAAGGAATACTTTAATGATTTAGAAGATAAATTAGTAAAATATACTTGGCAGAATGTACAATCCAATTTAAGTGAAAAAATAGATTCTGAATCTGATGATGAAACAACTGAAACAATTAAATTAGCTTTTGAAAAGAAACGATCAGATGATAGAAAGAAATGGTTATTAAGTTATAATAAAGATGAGGTATTAGATAATAATGATAAGAGTGTTGCAATTCCAGATTTTATTCATAAGGAGTTAAAGCATTTTTCTAATGATGATTTAAATAGATCAATTCCTTCAATATGTGATGGATTAAAGATTTCTACAAGAAAGATATTATATTCTACATTTTTAAGAAAGTTATTTACAAAAAAGGATGAGTTAAGAGTAGCACAGTTAGCTGGATATGTATCAGATAAAACTTGTTATCATCACGGTGAAGCTAGTTTATGTGATGCTATTGTTGGTATGGCACAAAACTATGTTGGATCAAATAATATTAACTTACTTTACCCAGCTGGGCAATTTGGTTCTAGGCTAGTTGCGGGTAAGGATAAAGCAAGTCCTCGTTATATTCATACTTATCTTGAAAAACTTACACGATTTATTTTTAGATCAGAAGATGAACCTATTCTTAATTATTTAAATGATGATGGAGTTATGATTGAACCTGAACAATATTTTCCTATTATTCCTATGGTATTAGTTAATGGAGCAGAAGGTATTGGAACTGGTTTTAGTACATCTATTCCTTGTTATAATCCAAAAGACATTATTGAAAATATATTTAATATAATGAATGGCAAAGAGGTAAAGTCGATGAAGCCTTGGTATAAGAATTTCAAGGGTTGTGTATCAAAGATGGATGATTTTACGTATGAGGTAATTGGTGATTATAAAAATATAGATGATAATAGGATAATTATTAATGAGTTACCGATAGGTACATGGACAACTATGTATAAGGAGTATTTGGAGGGTATTCAGTATGACAATGATTCGAAGAAGAATACAATAATTGGTTTTACTGATAATAATACGGATGAGAGGGTTCATTTTGTGGTAACATTTCCGGATAGGAAGTTAAATTTGTATCAATCGAACAATACATTATATGATAGATTAAGATTAATTAGAAAGTTAAAGACATCAAATATGAATTTATTTAATGAAGAGGGTAGAATAATGAATTTTAAGAAAGTTGAAGATATATTAAAGTATTGGTATGACATTAGATTATGTAAGTATAATGATAGAAAAATTTATTTGATAGGAAAGATTAAGAATGAGTTAGATTTATTAAAATATAAAGCAATGTTTATTGAATATGTTATAGATGAAAAAATTATTATTTTTAAGAAGAAAAAGAATGAAATTATACAAAAGTTAGAACAACTTAATTTTCCTAAATTATCAAATACGAGTGAAGAAAAAAGTTATGATTATATTACTAGTATTCCATTATTTAATTTAACTCAAGAGAAAATTGAAGAATTAAATAATAAATTAAAGGAAAAGGAAAAGGAATTGGAATATGTGAACGTAACAACACCTATTCAAATGTGGAAAATCGAACTTAAAGAATTATTGAAAGAATATAACACTTGGTTTGATTTAAAAGAAAAAGAATTTAATGATAATATCGCTGGAGAAATTAATATTAGTAAATTAAATAAAAAAACTGATATTAAGAAGAAAAATAAAGTAAAGAAATTATAAATCCCAGCAAGTATTATCATCTTCTTTAATTTCTTTTTTTTGATAAATAGTTTTATCTAATGATTTTAAATGAGTTTTTATATGATCAATATGATGAATTATAATAAATATTATTAAAATTAGTAAAAATATTATGATTAGTTTTAGAAGATAATTTGTTTTTTTTAATTCTAATTTTTCCCAAGTTAGGGGACTATCACTATCCATATAATTAGTGAATATTTTAATTACTTAAATAAATAATTAAAATAATTTATATGAAAGTAACAATTAATTTAGATAAAAATATTTTTCCTAAATTATTTGATTATAAAGGTGATGAACTAAACAATATAATACTAAATTTATTAAATATAGGTTATCAAAATGTATATTCTTCAATTAATGAGAAAAAATTAATAACTAATATAGATAATTCTTTTCGTAGATACAAAGACGATATTATTTTAGATATAAATAATAATAATAATAATATTAAAGATAAAATTAGTTTATTAGAATCAAATTTAAATAATTTAAATGTTGATAATAAATTAAATGAATTCTCTAATATTGTAAATAAATTATTTGGTATAAGTAATAATTCTTGTAAAAAAGGTGATATATCTGAAAAACTTATTTATGATATTATTTCTCAAAAATTTAAAAACTACAATTATGAAAAAAAAAGTCATATAGCACACCATGCTGATGGTGAATTATCTTCATCAACAGGATTTAAATCACTAGTTGAAATTAAAAATTATAATCATGTTGTTAATAAAGATGAATTAGAAAAATTTAAATACGATCTAAAATACACAAATAATAATTTCGGTATTTTTTTATCTCTTCAAAGCGGTATTGTTGGTAAAAATATTATTGATTATGAAATTTATAAAGATAATACACACATTATATACATATCTAAACTAATGGATGACATTAATAAACTAGATTATGGAATTATTTTAAGTGAAATTTTATTTAAAATGAATTCTACTTTATCAAATGAAATTAAAATAGATGAAATTACATCAAAAATTAAAAATAAATTTAACGAATTAGACACAATATTAAAGAAAACAGTTAATTTAAGAGTAGAGTACGATAAATTAGAGTTAAGTATAAAGAGTAATTTGAATATGTTTTATAGTAGTTTAAGAAATTATGAAATGGAGTTAAAGTTAAAGATGGATGATATATGGAAAGAGTTAATAAATGATTTATCTAGGGATTATGTTGATATGAAGGACAAATTATTATTAGAGATGAGTAAGAAAGATAAGTGTTATAAGATAATGGAGAGGTTATTTGATATATTGAGGAGACATGATATTAATATAAGGAATGATGAAAATGATATAATTATGTTGAGGGATAAAAAAATAGGAATAATAAAAAAGATGAAAGATAAGGTTGTGGTAAGTATTGATAATATAAATATTACATTTAAAGGGAATGAGAATTCTGATTATGAATTTTTAGAGTTATTGTTAAAAAAATGTATATAATATATATGGATTTGTTAGTATTGTTAGATGGAGAGTTTAGATCGTTAATTAGAAATGCTTTAGAAAGAGTAATTGGAGCTAGATTTAAAAAGGATGAAGATGTAAATAAGGAGATATTAAAAAAGTTATCAATTCGAGTTGTATCTAGTTTAATTGCAATTCAGTTATTTTCATTAATTCAGAAAAACATACCTGATGCTAAAAAATATGTATCATTTATAATGATAATTATTTTTTTAAATTTATTATATTAAATATTATATGAGTTATAATTCAAAACAATGTTTTATTAAATTAATGTTCTTAATTTTGGTGTATATTAGTTTTAATAATAATTTTAATTTAGGTATTTTATTATTAATAATTTATTTAATTAAACAAATTAGATTTAAAGAATTTTTTAAAAATAATAAATTGAATCCTTTAAAAAGAAAATTATGGTATATGTTTCATGATGATATATTTTTAAATGATTATTATAATGTAAAATACGATTTAGTTAATCCTAGTAAATTACATGATCCTAGCTATATTAAATTAAGTGGTCATTTATAATTTTAGTTTTAATAAAACTGGAGCATGATCACTACCCATTTGATTAGTTATTATAGATGAATCAATCAAATTATTTTTTAATTTTTCACTAATTAAAAAGTAATCAATTCTCCATCCTTTATTTTTCTCTCTAGCTTTTTGCATATAAGTCCAGTAAGAGTATTCTATTTTTTCTGGATACAAAAATCTGAATGTATCTATTAATTTTAATTTTTTTAAGTATTTACTAAAGCTATCTCGTTCTTCTTTAGTAAAACCAGCTGATCTCAAATTTGTTTTTGGGGAGTGTAAATCAATTTCTTCTTTTGCTACATTTAAGTCACCACATACAATAACACTTTTTGTTTTTTGTAATTTTTCTACATATTTCCAAAACTCTTTATCCCATTTCTTAACTCGATAATCTAGTCTTTGCAAAACTTGGCCACTATTAGGTGTGTATACATGAATTAAATAATATTCTTTAAATTCCAATGTAATAACTCTACCTTCTTTATCATGTTCTTCGTTATTAATACCATGAATAATATTAAGCGGTTTTTTCTTAGACCAAATAGCTGTTCCACTATAACCTTTTCTAGCAGTACAAGTATTATAATATCTATATTTATATGAATTAATTTTTTTCATTAAATCTTGTTGAATAAGTAAATCTGGACAAGATAATTTTGTTTCAGACATACAAAAAATATCAGGATTATATTTTTTAAGGAATTCGTTTAAATCAACTTTAGTAATCAGTGATCTGATAGAATTAACATTCCAAGCAATAATTTTTACCATTAAAATAAATACAGATTATTTTTTTATATATTATTTAAAAGAAAAATACTAATTTATTTGTAGTATGTTTTTAATAGATAAATATGATATTAATAATCCATGGGATGTTATGTGTAATCATGATATATATAAAAGATTATTAAAGTTGGAGACATTATATTCATGGAGTAATATTAATGATAATAGTAAGGATTTTGATAATTTACCTAATTTATTAATTCATGGTAAGGAAGGGTCAGGTAAGAAAAGTTTAGCTAAATTATTTTTAAAAAGAGTTTTTAATAAAAATATTAAAATGTTAGATGTTAAATATGAAATTAATGGTTATGGTAGTACTAGTGTAGATGTTTTTATTCCACAAAGTTTGTATCATATAGAAATACATCCAACTAATTCTGGTTTAGACAAATATTTAGTACAGGAGGTAATAAAAGAATATGCGAGTAAAAATGTGTTATTATTTGATAATACTAGGTCATTTAAGATAATATGGATTCACAATATAGAAGAGTTATCGTATTATGCTCAGACTGCATTAAGATGTACAATGGAGCGTTTTAGTAAAACGTGTAAATTTATATTAACTAGTAAGCAGTTATCAAAAATAATAGAGCCATTAAGGAGTAGATGTTTATCAATAAGGATACCTTTACCAAGTGATTTAGATTTAATAAGAATATTAATGAATATTTCTGAGAAGGAGGATAAATTTTTAGAAATAGATGATTATAGGGATATAATTAAGAAGTCTGATAATAATATTAAATTAGCTATTCAGTATTTAGAGATGAAGTATTATGATATTCCGATTGAGACTAGTTGGAAGATTTATTTGAAAAGGTTAATAAAAATATTTAATAAGTGTTTATCGAAGAAAATAACTCAGGATCATATTAGTGAGATAAGAGAAATTTTGTATAAGATATTTATAACAAATATTAGTGGAACTAACATTATTAAAGAATTATTAAATTTTATTTTATTAAATTTTAAAAATGATGAATTAACATATGATATTATTAATTTATGTACAAATTATGAAAACTCATTATCTAAAGGAAAAAGGACAATAATACATTTAGAAGCATTTATATTTAGTGTATTAAATTTAATTAATAAAAAATTTAATAAAAACTAATATTGCATTGATAATAAGTTTGGTAATTTTCTGTAAATTTTTAATTCAATAGTTCTTCTATCTAATTTATTTCTTTCAATTAATAAATCAGATAATTCATCTATTATATCCTTACATTTGTCTAAAATTTCAAAAGATTTATTATTAGCTTTTTCTAATAAATCAAAAATTTCTTTATCAATAATATCTTTTGATCTATTACTTATAAAAGTATAAATATCATAATCACCCATACCATATTTTATAATCATATCTTCGGCTAATTTATATGCTTGTTCAAAATCTTTCATTGCTCCAGTTGTTACACTTTTATTAAAAAATAATTTTTCTGCATTTCTTCCACTCAATAACACAACTAAATGAGCAAATAATTTTTCTTTTGTAAAAATATTTGCATCAATCTCATTTGTTTCAAAAACTGTGTAACCAGGATTTTTAGGTGACAAATTATTTAAATATACCCTAGATAATTTTGCATGATCTTTCATTAATAATCCACTTAATGAATGACCCATCTCATGAATAGCTATTCTTTTGATCATATCAGTACTAAAAATACTCTCGGTTTCTTTCCAACCAACTAAAGATTTATTTAATACACTTTCTAAATCAGTTAAAGAAATCATTTCTCTGTTTTCTCTTAATGCAGATAACATTGATTCATTAATTAAATTTTCTATTTCTGCTCCTGACATTGAAGCAGTAATTTCTGTTAAATAATCCATATCAATATTACTTTCGATATTTTTACCATTCATATGAATTTTTAATATCTCTAATCTTGTTTTTTTATCTGGATGACCAATGTAAATTTTTTTATCAATTCTACCAGGCCTTAATAAAGCTGGATCTAATAAATCTACCCTATTTGTAGCACATATTAAAAATACACCACTAGTCTTTTTATAACCATCTAACTTTACTAGCAATTCATTTAAAGTACTATCTCTCTCTGCACCAGAAGATTCTGTATCACTACTTCGTTTTCTACCAAATGCATCTATCTCATCTATAAAAATAATACAAGGTTTATTATCTTCTGCTAGTTTAAATAATTCTCTAACTCGTGATGCACCAACACCTACATATTTCTCCTGAAATTCACTTCCTGATACTGGAATAAATGAAGCATTTACTGTTCCACTAAAAGCTTTTGCTAATAAAGTTTTCCCATTACCTGGAGGCCCTTCAAATATCAAACCTTTTGGAGTTCTAACATTAAATTTTTCATACTTTTCTGAATTTAATAAAATATCTGAAACTTGTATCATCTCTTTTTTTATTTTGTCATATCCACCTACATCATCAAAAGTTATATCTACATTACTTTCTACATTAAAATTTTGACTTTTTTTATTCACATTTACATTCAAATTAAGTTTAGATCTGAAATCATCAAACTTACTTTGATTAAAATTACTTTGAGGGATTATTACTCTTACCCCTAATGGTTTAGTATTGTTTTGTGGCTCAAAAAAGAAATAATTATCATCTTCATTGTCAAATTTTTTTAATGTATTTATATATCTTTGATTTGGTGTCATAAAACAATTTGTTATTCCTAAAAAACTTAAAAATACAAACAATCTATTCATACATATAATCTTTAATATATGTCTAAATAACTTTAAAAAACTATTTCACTATTATAAAATAAATCGTTCACAAAATCAATATATTTATCAACTTTAATAATTTCTAAATCTTTAAAATACATATCGTCATCTATTTTTTTTAAAATTATTTTTAAATCATCTTCATTATCTTGTGGAATATATACTTTTTTAACACCAGCTCTTTTTGCACCATTTAATTTAGATTCTAATCCACCAATTTTGTGTATTTTTCCGTTAAGGTCAATTTCACCAGTCATTGCAATTGTATTAATAACTTTAATATTGCATAACCTAGAAATAATTGCTGTTGTTATAGCTGCCCCAGCTGAAGGTCCATCTTTTGGTGTAGCATTATCTGGACAATGAATATGTAAACCGAATGAACCAATTTCTTTTAATTCTAAATTAATTTCTTTTTTTATTTCATCTGGTATTATGTTCCAAGCAACTGTTTTAGCACATTTCATTGATTCTTTCATTACATCACCTTGACTACCTGTTAATTCTAAGTTCAAACTTAAATTAGAAGGAGTTTTCATTACTTCAATCATAGTTATTCCTCCAGTACCTAATGATGTAGCATATAAACCATTTACTACACCAATATGAGGTTTATTTAATATTTGTTTAATATTAATTTTATGACTATCAGAAAAATGTTTTTTAATATAATCTATATCGATTGTAAATGGTAATTCTATACTTTCATTTAATAATCTTGTTAAATTTATTTCTCTAAATAATTCAAATAATTTTTCTTTTAATTTTCTTACACCTGCTTCATGAGTATAAGTTTCTATTAGATAATCTATCGCATTATCGTTAAATATAAAATCATCTCTTATGTATCCTATCATATCCAATATTTCAGGTAGTAAAAATTCTTTTGTAATATGAATTTTTTCTTTCTTACTTATTGATTTGACATTTATTTCTACTATTCTATCTCTTAAAATTGGATCAATTAAACTACTATCATTATAAGAAAATACTATTATACATTTTGATAAATCTAATTTTATTCCCGAAAAGTATTTATCAGTAAATTCTTCATTTTGTGAAGGATCAGTTAAATGAGTTAATATACCAATTATTTCTTTACCATGTTCTGTACTACTAACTTTATCTAACTCGTCTATATAAATAATTGGATTCATACATTTTGTATCTATCAATATGTCTACTATACGACCCCAAGTAGAACCTAAATAAGTATAATTATGCCCATCTAAATACGAACCATTTCTAGCTCCACCTAAAGCTATAAAGGCAAATGGCCTTGTGTCTTCATTTTCGTCAATTAAACATTTTGCAAATCCTTTTTTACATAATGTTGTTTTTCCTACACCAGGAGGACCCTGAAATCCAAAAACACAACCATCCATTTTACCATTTATCCATTGTGCGATTAACCTCTCTATATGTCTTTTTGCATCTTTTTGACCATAAATACATTCATCTAATGTTTTTTTTACATAAGACATATAATTACTTCTTTTATTTTTATATTCCTGCCATTTATTAATTATTATTTTAAATTTATCATAAATAATAATCTTATCATCATAATCTAATGGTATTATATCAGTAGATTTATTATCATTATAAATTATTAATTGACTATCATTAATATCATACGTTTTCATAATATCAATTAACTTTTGAATAATATTTTCAGTAAGATATTCGCTATTTTTGTAAATTTCAATAATATTTTTGAAATCATAATTAGTTTTTAATGAATCAAATAATACACTAAATTTAGTTTTGAATTCAGATAAATAATATAACATTTTTTCTTTTTTATACATTCCAAATGGTATTTTTAGTAATCCATCTAAATAATTTACTGCTTTTATATTATCTTTACTACTTTTAATCTCTTTTAACTTATCTAAAGCTTTTGACTTTATAATTTTATCTACTTTTAATTGTATAATTCTATCTTCATAAGATATTTCATCTACTGATACATCTAATAATTCTGTTTTTAAAGTTTTTATATTTTTATGCTCTATTTTAAATTTTTTTTGTATTGACCAATGAAAACTATTAAAAATTTCATTAGCAAAATATTGTGGTTTTATTGTATCTGATTTAGTTAAAATCATATCATATAATAAATATGCTAAATGTTTTGTATTGTCATCTTCACTAATTATTAATAAACTTAAAATTTTTCTTTGATCATTAACATTACTTAATAAAAATTCTTTTACTATAGCTGATAATAATTTATTTTTTAATTTTTTAATATACTCATTATCAATTAAAATCATACTTATTAAATCATCATTTTTTAGTATAATTAAGTCTTTTAAACTTATTTGTTCTATATATCTATTAATAAAGTTATGATTTTTTAATTTTTTATATAATTCATTTTTTATAAAATTAATTTTTGAAGATATAAATTCATTTTTTTTATATAAGTTAAGAGAATCTTTTTTAGTATATCCATCAATAATTAAAATATTGTTATTTACTAAAATTTCTATTCTTAATCCATTAATTTTTTCAAATAAATCATTTCCAAAATCTAAAACTCTAATATTCTTACTATTTTTACTACTTTTTTTTATTTCATATTTAATAGGTATAATCGCATTATTCAAAAAATTTAATAAATTATTATCTAAAATAAATTTTTCATCAAAAAATTTTATTATATCATTAATTGTTGATATACCACAATCCATCATAATTTTTCTTATTTTATCTCTTAATACATATAATTGTATTCTATGATCTAAGATACAATTTTTTAAAGTTAATTTATTAGGTATTTGGTCTAATTGTTTCAAAAACAATTCAATTATTTCTAAATTTTTATTATAGAATTCTAGATTAATTAATTTTTTACTATAATTTAATTCTATATTATCAATTATTTTTAGTATTAAATTATTTAAATTTAAGTATTCTAAATTATATTTTTTAATTACTTCTTGTTTTCGTAAAAAATGATTTTGTAAAATAATTATTGATTTAATTAATTTATCACTCATTATAAATTGTGAATATTTTTTATTATATATATATATATTTATATATGTATAATTTTATTTTTACTGCTGATGGAAGATTTATAAAAAAAGAAAAAATAATTGAATCCTTTAACAATAACTTCTCTGTATCTAATGATCAAATATGTATAGATGATACATGTCTTACTAAAAGTGAAATTACACTTATTAAAAATCAAGTTTCTAATAATGAAATTGATAAAATTATTAATGATAAAGATTCGCTCTCAAATAAAGATATAATTATTTATATTAAAGATATACTTAATCAAATTAAAAACTCTAATGATAATCAATACAAATTTAATCTATTTAATAAATATTTATCTTATGGAATTTTTGATGATAGAACGAATACAACATTTAAATTTGATAAGTATTATATTGATTTAGATTTTAATAAATTTTATGAGAATATGGATAATAGAGCTATTTATCCTGTTAATTTTAAAGAAGAAGAAGTTTTAGATATTATAAATAATAATAGAGTTGACGATAAAAGAGATCCACGAAAAAAATATGTTATAACTAACAAAAATATAATTGGTGCAAATAATAATTATTATTATTTTATAAATGAAGGATATTTATTTATCGTAGTTAAATTAAAAACAGAAGAAGAAAATAGATGGAGGTTAGTAATAACTAGTGATGATTTAATAAATAAAATCAGTTTAGAAATTGATGATAATTTTACATTAATGTTTAAAAATAATTTTGATAATATAGTATTATTTAATCAAAAATTAGAATTATTAAGAGATGACTTCATAAATTTAATAAATAACTACAAAACAATTTCTTTGTATGATGGTGAGTATAATTATAATTTATTTAAAGTGAATATTTTTATAAATTATTATGATATATTACTAAATTTAGATAATTATAATGAAAATTATTTTAATGAAAATATTATAAATTCAGATACATTTGAAAAAAATAATTTTTCTTCTGATAAGATAATTGATTTAAAATTAAGAATGAATTTAGAAGATATTAATTTAATATATTATAAGTTAAATAGTGAATTATTTATATATTTAATTAGTGTATTAGATAAAGATAGTGCTACATATGAATGGAAAATTTTAATATTAGAAAATAGTATTTAGAGATAAAATATTTTTTTATATTAATTATGTGTGGTATTTTTGCCTATTTAATTAAAAATGAAAACATTTTAAATTATAATTTAATATATGATAATTTTATGAATTTACGTAACAGAGGACCAGATACTTTTTCTTTTATCTATAATAAAAAATATTTTTTAGGATTTCATAGATTATCAATAATGGATTTATCTAATAATGGAAATCAACCATTTGAATTTTATAATGATGAATATAAATATACTTGTATTTGTAATGGAGAAATTTACAATTCGCAAACTTTAAAAGAAAATTTAAATTATACCTTTAATTCAAATTCTGATTGTGAAATATTAATTCCTTTATATATTCAGTATGGAGAACAAATGATTAATTATCTGGATGGAGTTTTTAGTTTTATAATTATTAAAGAGAAGGATAATGAGACAGAATACTTTATAGTAAGGGATAGAATTGGTGTTAGACCTTTATATATTGGATATGATAACAAAAATAATATTATAATTTCAAGTGAAATTAAAGGTATGAAAAATTTAGTATTTAATAATTTCAGTTCATTTGATCCAGGTCATTATATGAAAATTAAATTTAATTCAAATAATTTTGAACTAGTTAAAAGTAAATACTTTGAACTAAAATTAAATATTATAGAAGAAAAAGATGAAGTTTTTTTTTGTAATAAAATAAATTATGTTTTAACTAATTGTGTTAGAAAAAGATTAATTACAGATAGACCTATTTGTGCATTATTATCTGGAGGTTTAGATAGTAGTTTGATTTGTTCAATTACAAATAATATTTTAAAAAGTAATTATTTTAAACTGAATACATTTAGTATTGGTATGGAAAATAGCCCTGACAATTATTATGCTAAATTAGTTTCTGATTATATTGATTCTAACCATACATTTGTTCATATTACTAAAAATGATGCTATTAACTCTATTAAAGATGTTATTTATACAATTGAATCATATGATGTTACTACTGTTAGAGCGTCTGTTGGCCAATATTTAGTTTCAAAATATATATCAGAAAATACTAATTTTAAAGTTGTATTATCTGGTGATGGTAGTGATGAAGTTGTAGGAGGATATTTAGAAAATTATTTCTCACCAAATTTGACAGAATTTCAAAATAATACTTTGAAACGTATTGATAATATACATTATTATGATGTATTAAGAGCTGATAAAGCTACTTCAGGTAATGGATTAGAATTACGAGTACCTTTTTTAGATGTAGATTTTATTAATTTATATTTATCAATTCCACCAAAATTTAAAAAACCAATATTAGGTGAAAAGTGTGAAAAATATTTATTAAGAAAATCCTTTGAAAATAATTATTTACCTCAAGAAGTGTTATGGAGACAAAAAGAAGCATTTTCAGATGGTATAAGTAATAATGATGATTCATGGCATAATATTTTGAAAAAATTATGTGATGAATTAATTTCAGATGAAGAATTTAAAAATAATAATTTTACTATTAATAAACCAACATCAAAAGAAGCATATTATTATAGAAAAATATTTTGTGAATTTTATGATAACGATAAATTTAGAAATGTAATTCCAGAATTTTGGATGCCTTCATGGTCAAAAACAGATGATCCATCAGCTAGAAGTTTATCTGTATATAAATTATAATCGTCTAATTTTAGTAAATTGTTGTTCATTAGGTTGTATAAATGGTGTATTTTTATGATTAACAATGTAAGTAAAATCATTTCCTAGTTTATTAAGTAGACCATTTAATTTCATTTCGAAGTTATTTCTGATAGGTCTTTTATTTAAGTTAAAATCATTTTTATGACATTTTTTATAAATATCATTTTTATAAAAAAAAGTTATTGTTTTAAATTTAATATGGTGAGGAATATTATTTTGATATATATAGTTTTTAGGACATTTAAAATTATAGTTAAAATAATAAATGTAGTAAGTATTAATAATACTAATAATTAACAATACAAGTAAAATAATAATAATCATATAAATTAGTTTAGAAATAAAAAATAAAATTAATATCTTCTTAATATATATTATGGCAACTATATTTGATTATATTGAGCAACTAAAAAAAATATATGACAATAAAAATTCTTTTACTAAAGGAATTTTAATTGATAATATTGATAATGAAATTAATTTTATTAAAACAAATAATACTAAATTAATTGAAGATTTAAATAAATTAGACTTAACTTTAATTAAAAAAAATAGTGAAAAAATAATTTTTGATGGTAAATATTTTAAATTAACAATATATGAATATGAAGGAAATAATAATGACTATGAAAATGTTGTTAATTTAAATATGATAAATAAACATTATTTACATTATAATAATAATGGATTCAATTCAGGAATCGTTGGGACGGCTTTAAACTTAGATGTATCTGGTAAAAGTTTATCTGAATTTAAAAAAGATAACAATATTGAAGACTTTATTAAAAATGATAAAATGTATTCTGTTCAAATTACTGAAAAATTTCATAAAACTGTCGATTTTAATAAACTTAATAGAAAAGATAAAATTAATATATTTATTCAATTATTAAATAATATTAATAATTTATATTCAGTTTACGATAATTTAATCTTAAATTTAAAAAGTTTTGAACAAATTCAAATTTATGAATTAGAAAAAGAAATAACTTATATTTATAATAATTCTAAAAAATATAAATCAAAATATATTGTTAAATTACTTGATCTAAGTACTTCTCAGATTCATCCAAGATTAAAAAATAAAAATGTCAACATAAAAAAAGAAGAAGATATAAAAAATTTAA
>Ga0163109_10001045_pt1 | contig 21933 bp, 25 predicted proteins | sample CRUFie1St13metaG_FD_108704 | JGI IMG/M metagenome (GOLD analysis project Ga0163109, IMG submission 108704) | Marine microbial communities from the Costa Rica Dome - CRUD Field 142mm St13 metaG | ecosystem: Environmental > Aquatic > Marine > Oceanic > Photic zone | place: Costa Rica: the Eastern... | reverse complement strand
TGTAGATAATCTACGATTATCAATTGATTAACATAGTTAATCTGTAGATTTCTTAAGAAATCAATTAATACTCAAAGAGTATTTGTAGATAATCTACGATTATCAATTGATAAATAATAAAAATTGAAATTATTTAATTTTAAAATATTAAAAATATAAATATATATAAAATGAATAATATAAATAATTTTACAAATAATATACCACATAGAGAAAATTACGATAATTTTGTTCAAGTTCAATCTTTACAACTTATGTCAGTAACTGATGTTGATAGTTATTCTCCTAGAGATATAACTCAAGTACAAAATGATTCAGTAATTGTAAATCATGATACCTTAAATCCCCAAAAATGTATTCGTCAAATAAATGAACTTTTCTGGCGTATTGGATTATTAAAAAATTATGGTAAAGAATTTATATTGATACAAAATACTATGTATAGTAATATGCAAATACATTTTATAGTAAAAGATCAAGAATCACAAAAATATAAAAAATGGTATTTAAGTGTATCAGAAGATAAACCTATTGTAGAAGATATGAAATTCTTTAGGAAAAACGAAAATGATTTATGGGAATATTTAAAAGGTGTCGAGAATGATTGGATACCTTATAATGGAGGTGAATTTTCTGATGAAGAAATTAATTTTGCAAGGCGTAAAAATTGAATTTTTTTTTATTATAATGTATTTAATAATATAAAAATGACTAGTCAGTTTACTATGAACGATTTAAATACAAGCTTTAATACAGGCTTTAAATTTAATGCCGAAGATCAATTAAATGAAGAAATGATTGATAAGAAAGATAAAGTCACTCTTAGATATCTAAGTCGAAAAAAAGATAAAGGCTTTACAATTATAGAAAATTTTGCAAAAGGATTATCATCAGATAGTTTAGCAGAATTTATACAAAATATTAAAAAGAAACTAAATGTTACTTGCGTAGCTATAGATTCAACAACAAAAAAATCAATTAAGAAAAAAGCTTTACAAGAATTAGATAATTATAATGATATAATTATACAATTACAAGGCAACAATATAAAAAAAATTCAAAAAATATTAAAAGTTATATATGGTTATACTGAAGAAGATATCATTATAAGAGGATAATCATAAGTAGAATATTGATATTCTTTTTTTATTATTTTTTTAAAAATTGATATATATTTATTTATAGAATAATCATTATTTTATAAATATGATAAAAATTATTATAGATGAAATTATCAATATTTTAGAATTAGAGAATACTCTTTGTAATATTGAAAGTTTAATGAAGTTAAAAATGTATAAATCTTTAGATACAAAAAAAGAAGATATTATAAAAATGGGTAAAATTGTAATGAATGCTAATAAAGATTTATATAAGAATAGTAAAATTTCAAAAAAGCTAGGGAATATATTAAAATTAATGAAAAATAAAAAAAAAATAGAAGATAAATGGGAAATTGATACTATAAATAATACTCACAATATAATAACAGACCAATTATATTATCTAAAAATAGTTTCAAAAATATCGAATTATATGCCAAAAAGATTCTTAAATAATAAAATAAAAAAAATTTTTGGAGGTGAAACTCATACATTTATAGTTTTAAAAGATAATACCATTTTTTGTAATGGAAATAATGGATTTGGTCAATTAGGTTTAAATAGATCAACTAGTGATAATAATAATAATTTTTGGATAAATTTTAGTAATCAAAATTTAGAATTATCAAATAAAATAAAAAAAATAGAATGTGGTTATGCATATACAATGTTTTTAACAAATGATGGAAATGTATATTCATGTGGTGCTGGTGAAAATGGTAGACTTGGTTTAAATTCAAAAGTAGATATAAGTAGACCTCAGTTAATTAATTTTCAAAAAAAAAATATTAAAATTATAGACATACAATGTGGATCAACTATGTCAATATTTTTATCATCAGATTTTGAAGTATATTCATGTGGACAAAAATTTTATAATGGTATTTCATCTGAAGATATATTAGTTCCAAGAAAAATTAATATACCAGAAAAAATAATTTCAATTTCAGTAGGTAATGGAGGTTATCATACGACTGCACTCACGTTCAATGGTGAAATATATGCATGGGGTCATAATAGAGTGTGCCAACTTGGTTTAAGTAATGAACAAATATTTAATATGTGTGACTCATTAGATTATATATATTTAGGATCTGATAATGAAGTTATAAAAAATGAAAAAGGATTAACTATTGTTACTAAACCAATTAAAATAAAATTACCATTTGTAGTAAAAAAAATTTCATCTGCTTGGGGACATACATTACTTCTTTCTTTCGAAAATAAAATTTATTGTTCAGGTAGAGGTAATGAAAAACAATTAGGAATTCCCTTGACTGAATTAAAAATAAAAAAAGGTGGTGATCATGATGGAGGTGATAGATACTATCTTGATGAATTCACTGAAATACCATTTTTTAAAAATTTAAATGTTTTAGATATAAGTACATCTAAATGTACTAATATTGTTAAGACTACATGTGGAATTTATATTTTTGGTGATGGATATGATGGAATTAAACAAATTTTACATGAGTATGATATTAATAAAGTACAATTATGTAATATGGAGAATGTTGAATTCATTTCTATATTAGAATAAAATTGATAAATATTCTCTGAATATTAATTGAATCATTCTGATTCTATAAATTATCGAAGATAATCCATTAAGTTTTAAAGAAAACTATGTTTTCTTTAAAAATTGAAATAATTAATATATTAAGTTATTAATTAGATTTTATATCTACACAATATGGATAAATTTAAAAAATTTTTTTACCTCGTTGAAGATGATGATTTATCATCATTTACTACAAATAATAAATTAAGTGTGAAGCATATCGAATCTAGAATTAGATATTCCATCAAATATACTACAACAATAAGAGAAGGTGGTGGTATTGCTTATTCTAAACGTGATTTAGAGAAAAAAATAACCATAGAATCAAGAAATGTTCAAGATGGTCCGAAAATGATAACATGTACTTATAGAATGTATTTGCAAAAATTTATAGATAAAGCTCCATTCGAAAAGATAAATGAATTTTTCAATAATAAAATGAATGATCATGTAAAATTAATCATTAGAATATATACAAGCCAGATAGTAATGGGTGAAGATTACAAAGAAAAAATTTGGGATAAATTAATGAATTAAATGTTACTAGTATTGAAACAAATTTTACATGAGTATGATATTAATAAAGTACAATTATGTAATATGGAGAATGTTGAACTCATTTCTATATTAGAATAAAATTGAAATAATTTATATATCAAGCAATTATTAGAATTTTATATCTACGACAATATGAATAAATTTCAAAAATTTTTTTACCTCGTTGAAGATGATGATTTATCATCATTTACTACAAATAATAAATTAAGTGTGAAGCATATCGAATCTAGAATTAGATATTCCATCAAATATACTACAACAATGAGAGAAGATACTTATAATAATCCTGATTTAGAGAAAAAAATAACCATAGAATCAATTAATGTTCAAGATGATCCGAAAATGATAACATGTACTTATAGAATGTATATGCAAAAATTTATAGATGAAGCTCCATTCGAAATGATAAATGAATTTTTCAATACTAAAATGAATGATTCATTAAAATTACAGATTAGAATATATACAAGCCAGATAGTAATGGGTGAAGATTACAAAGAAAAAATTTTTAAAAAATTATCAATGAATGAAATGTTACTAGTATTGACCGGAATGAATTAAAATTGAATTTATTTATTTATGATATTATGTATCAAAATAAATGTATACTAGAAAAACAATACTTGTAACAACATGGCATTATCATATTGGAGTATTAATAAATAAGAAAGAAAAATTAAATAAAGAAGAAGAAAAAGAAATAAGAAAAATGAATAGATTTCATTTAGAAAGGTTTCATTTTTTTCGACATGAAAGAAAGAAAAATTATAGCATTGATTCTATAGATTATAGTAGATATAGTTTTGAAGATTTATTAATAGAATGTTGTAAAGAGAAACTTTGATTTTTTTTAGATATATTTAAAAAAATTGAAAAAAAATCAACATAGGATTGTTCTTATATAATAAAATGTACACAGCAGTTACAAAGACTCTATTAAATAATCTTCCAATTTTAGATGAAGATATTCGATTTCATATTAAAGAAAAACATTTTGCAGGTTATCCTCCAACAAATGATTCCCCTATGGGTGATGGATGTTAAATCAGTACCTAATTATATACACGGTATGTACTATTAAACTAATAAACTATAACTATTAACTATTAACTTTTATGTCTTTTAACTATAAAAAGTTTAAAATAAAATGTTATTTTAAACTTAAAGTATAACTATAAAACAATATTTTTTTTATAAATAATAATTACAATTCTAAATTATTGTTAAATTTTTCAAGAGCATTTAATAATGTTTTTGAGGATGGTCTTTTTCTAGGATCAAGAATAAGAGTAGTTGATATTAGAGATTGTATAATTTTCATTTCATCAGAATCATAGTCATTTGGTCTATATTTTTTTAATAATTTACCTAGACTTGTTTTTTTTCCATCGGAAAATTTTAAATTATATTTAGTTTCTTTATTAGTTTTTTTCATATTATAGAAATGTTTTCTATTAACAGAATTATCTAACAATTTTTTAGGTATATCACCACAAAGATTAACTATCATATTAATATGATCTTGATCTGTATCGTAATCATCATCAGATTGTGGTCTAAATAAGATTCTATCAGTAACTAATTCATACAACATAGTTCCAAAAGACCATATATCAATTTTTTCATTATATTTACATCCTAATAAAACTTCAGGAGCTCTATAATATCTAGTTTGTAAAGTTTCACCAATTTCAGTATAATCTTTATCAACAATTGTTCCAAAATCAGAAATAGCGATTTGTATTTTATCATAATCAAGAAAAGAATCTGAGAATGATTTATCTGCATGAATAACAGTGTCATCTGAATTAATAGATCCAACAGATTTATTATCATCAGAATCTAAATTTTCGTCTTCATTCAAAAATATACCTCTTTTAATTAAATTATTATCACAAAGTTCTTTAGTAATTTCTTGATTAGTCCAAGTAAGGATTCTATTTTTTAATTTACTTTCTTTAAATTTTTTCTTAATTTTAGGATTTTCAATATTCCATCCTTTTTTTTGACAATATCTGAGTTTCATTTTTGTAAATCTTTCTTGAAGATTACAATTATCAAAGAATTCTTTAATAGCAATAACTCTATTATTTTGACCTTTCAATAAAGTATTTTCTGGTTTAATATCAGTATGTATAACTCCAATACCATGTATTTTTACTAATCCTTTTAAAAATTGTAAAGATATTTTAATAATTGTATTTAATGGTATATCTTTACCATGAGCTTTAAAAGAATCATATAAGGATCCGATCATAACTTCATAAATCATACAAACATATTTTTTATTATTCCACGTGTGAACAAAATCATCAATTGTGTAATTAATATATTCTGCTTTTTGTCTTCTCATAGATCTAAGAAAATGTTTTTCTTCAAGACCTTCTTCATAATCTCCAGAATTTTGTATTTTACAAGCTTTTAATAGATTATAGTTTAAATCATAACATAACCATACAGATGAAAAAGCACCATAACCTAATTTATCAATAAGCATATATCGGTTTTTAAGTACTTCTCCATAAAATTGATCACCATTATAGCCATGATAGGTTTCATCATTACTACTTCCTTCGCTACTAGACATTTTATTATAATAAATAACTTATTTTTATATTAACATTTGAACTCATAATATAATAAAAATATTTGTAATATTATATGGAATATAAAAATTCAATTGTTAGAATACAATGCGATACTGAAAAATATAATTGGTTTTGTCCCGATCTAAAAGATCCTGGTATTAATGGTACTGGTTCTGGTTTTATAATAGATTCTAAGAATTATTACATAATAACAAATGCACATGTAGTATCGAATTCAACAGAAATATATATATCAATACCTCAATTTGGTCAAAATAAATTTACTGCAAAATTAATTTCTACTTTCCCAGATTTAGATTTAGCTTTAATACAAATTAAAGATATTAAAGAATTTAATAAAAAATTAAAAGATACAAAAGTAAAAATTAAAGTCATGGAATTTGGAGATTCTTTTAAAATAAATTCTGAAGATAAAGTACGTGCACTTGGATATCCATTATCATCTCAAACATTAAAGACAACATCAGGTACAGTTAATGGATTTGAAGATGGTAGAATACAAATAGATGCTCCAATAAATCCTGGTAATTCAGGTGGTCCTTTAATAAATGAAAAAAATCAGATAATAGGTATTAATAGTCTTAAAAATGTTTCTAAAGATTCTGATAATGTAGGATATGCAATACCAATAAATCAAGTTAAAATTCATTTAGATAATATGAAAAAAACTAAATTATTACATAATATTGAATTTAATATGAGACCAAATAATATTAGTTCAAATTTTAATAAATCAATAGGTTATAATAAAAAACAAGGAATATACATAAAAGAAATTTCACCAAATTCAATTTTAAAAAATCTAGTAAGTGAAGGTGATTTATTATTGAAAATAAATAACATGGAAATAGATAATTATGGAGACGTAAAATTTCATAACCAAATATGCAATTATACAGAAATACTAAAATATATTAAAATGAATGAAGAATTTAAAATTACTATTTTTAATAAAAAATTAAAAAAAATTCAAGATAAGAAAGTAAAATACACTGATAAACATTTAGATAGTTTTAGAAAACGTTATTTCCAACATGATAAAATAGAATATATAAATATTTTAGGTATTACTATTATGCAACTATATGTGAATCATGCACAAATTATATTAGGTAGAATTTTAAAAAATAAAGATTTACCAGTAGGTGGTTTTGAAAGTTTTAAATTAGCAAGTTTTTGTAACGAATTAAAGAATACAAATAAGAAAAAATATTTTGTATCATTTATATCATCAAATTCATTAATCAGAGTTGTAGAGAATATTAATTCAGGTGAATTTATTAATAAAATAAATGGTAGAGAAATAAAATCAATTGATGATATAAAAAAAGAATTGGATATGGTAATAAAGAAAAAAAGTAAATTATTTATTGAGACTGAGCAAGGAATGTTTTACTTAGAATATAATGAGATATTAAAAGAGGAAGAAAAAATGGAAAAAGCTGGTTTAAAATCATACATATTAAATAATATAAAAAAATAGAAATAATTAATATATTATGGATAAAATATTAATTATAGGAATACCAGCATTTATATATTACTTTAATAAAGTTTATAATGAAAGTAAAGAAAATAAAAAATTAAGAGAATTAAATGACTTGACAAATAAAACTTATTTAGAAATAGATAAAGTAAAAAAAGAAATATCAAATAATATATTAGAATTTAAGAATAATATAAATAAATTAAATTTTATATTAGATAAATATCATAAGAGAATGATAATAATAAAAGATAATTAATATTTGATTAATTATCAATTAATTGTTTTTCTAATAAATTAATTTTTTTTTTAAGTTTTTTAATTTTTTTAATTTTTTCTTTTTTAGATTGATAATAATTTTTTTGATAACAGTTTCTAAAATCTGAAAAATTAATTTTATTTTGAACTAATTTACATTTTTTTTTAGATCCAAAAAGATTATCATTATAGCAATGTCTTTTTCTTTCTTCAATACATATTCCAATTCCCATTTATTATTAATTAATAAATAATAAATAATCATTAGCTTAAATAATTTCAATTTTAATAAAAAATTTTTTATATAATTGAACATTTTTTTTAATTAAATTAAGTAAATAATTGATATCAAACCAAAAATTAGTATCAAATTGAATAAAATAGAAGGGTATTTTAGAAATATAAAATTTAAGAAATTCTAATTCCTCTATTTTTTCTTTAAAAAGTGTAATAGTATTTTTATAATCATATTCATTTTTTACTATTAATTTAAGATGAATTTTATTAAAATTTCGTATAGGTTTATAATATTTTTGTATTAATTTAATTATAAAATCATTAATATCATAATTAGTAGAGATAACATTAAATTTATTCATTTTAATTAAGTAAAAATAAAACAGATTATTTTTAGAATTATTTTTCCAGATTGTTTTTTTTGCTAATTTATGATATGGAATATTTAAAATTTCAGAGATTCTAAGTAAACAATTAATAATTCTTTGATATTTATTAAAAAAATCGAGCATTTTTTTATCATTTTTAATAAATTTATTACTAAGATGTATTTTATGATTTTTTTTTCCTATAACAAGAAATGATAGAATATTTCCTTCTTTTAACACATCAAATTTTTTTTTACTATCAACAGATAAATCTTTAAAATCAATAAATGCCAGAAGATTATATTCTAGTAAGAATATTTCAATATATACATTTTCTATATTTTTTAATATTTTACCTAAAACAATATTGTCTTTTTTTGGAAATATTTTTTTATAAAACAAACCATATTTCATAGTTACTTAATATACTTGCTGTAAATTAATCCCATAATAAACCCATGTAAAAATTTAAATTTATCATTTTTTGAAGTATTTTGTGATTTTTTATCTTTACAGTTTTTAATTAGATCATTTAATATAAGAATACATTCTTCACCTTCACCAATTATAATTTTATTATCCTTTAGTAAATTAAAATCTTCTGGTGTCAAACTAATTTCTAATATAATCATTTCTTCAAAAGTTTCATTTTCATCAATATCAAAATCATTTATATCTGTTAGACTATTTTCATTGTTTTCAGATTCAGTTTCACTATTTAATCCAATAATTTTAGATTTTAAAATTAATTCTTCACATTCAGAGCTTTCATCATCTATATCAATTGTATTGTTCTGCATAAAGATATATATTAATTTATATTTTTATTTTAATTTAATTAAAAAACATATTTTTAAAATCAAGATTATAGTAGTCTTTGTTAAAAGGATTATTATAAGAATCAAAGTAAAACGAACAGAGATTATAAAATTCAATCATTAAAGATGGTTGTTTTTCAACAATAAGCATAAAAAGTTTATCTAAATTTGTAATATTATTATTCATAGAGAAAATTTTAAGAGATGGGAATTCTGATATATATTCATCATTAATTTTAGATTGTTTTAAATGTTTGATGTAATAAACAGAGAAATCTAATTTAAGAAATTTAGATATTGTGTAATCATTTTTTTTTAACATAGTATAATAATCTAAACATATTTGGTTATTAGATAAATTTTTTTTATCTAACATGTAACCAGGGATTTGAATAGTATTAATTTTTACACTATTAACATTAAAAATAACAGCAATACTAGTAATAATTTTATATTTTTTAATGTATTCATCAATATTTTCTTTAGTTGAGTGACCAAAAAATTTCATGAAATAATTAATAAAAATTTGATTATCTGTAATTTCAATAAATATATCAATATTACCATCTTTGTCTAATTGATATAAATAAAGTACATTTTTTTTAAAAAAGAAGAATTTTTCGAGTGCTTTAGGTTGCTTATTATAACCGGAATAAAAAATATTATCATTATTTCCTTTAAAATTTATTTGTGAGTAATATGACAAATCATTTGAGATATTTTCTAAAGAATCATCAAATCTATGATATAATATATCAATTTCTTTAATATCTGTTTGTGTTTCAATATTAGTTTTAGATGCTACTCCAATAAATTCAAAATCATAAACTGTAAATTGATTAATTTTATATTCTTTTAATAATTTTAATTTAGAACCTCTTGCTAATAAAATTTCTTGTTCTTGTGGAAAAAGAGATATACTTTCAATAGAGATATATTTATCATTATATTTTTTAGGTATATAAATTTTCATAATAAATTTACCAAAATTATCTTCAGCTGATTTCATAATAGGATTTCTAGTTGTACTCATAAATGCATCTTCGATAAAAATTTTATTTTCGATTTTAGTTTTTAAAAAGGTATCATCAGATAAAAACCGAAATACAATTTGATCTGTTTTTAATTTAGGAGAATTAGATATAATTGTATCTAATTTTAATATAATATCTCTATGAGTTTTATCAATAGTATTATTATTTCCTCTTAGATAATTATTAATTTTTTCAGCTCCAACGAATGAATAATATTTAATAATTTTATCATAATTATTAGAAGTAATATATTTAAAACTATCGATAATATCATTTTTATTTAATTCAATTTTACTAATTTTTTTACAGATAGATTTATTATCTTTAATATTAAGACCAAAAAAGATATTTTTTGCATTTAATTCAGAATTAGTATAATATGGATTATTATTATAATTAATAAAATATACAAAATATGGTTTTTCACAAAAAGTAATTTCTTTTCCTAAAGAGGGATGATTTTCGTATATAGTTTTATAAAATCTAGATGACATTTCTGCTTCATTAATAGAAAAATTCAGTTTTAATTTTTTCATAATATCATTATCTAGAAGTCTTAAATAATTTTTAGTAAAATTATAATATATTTTAGAATTAGGTATCATAATAACAGTATTATTAATAATATCATACATAGGTAATGAATTTTTATCTTTAATCATTTTTGTTATTGTAAATTTATCTAATCTACTCATTAATAATTAATTAGATAAATTTTCTTATAAAAATTAAATTTGATTTATATAAAAATATTTAATCTTTTTATAAAATATATGGATATTAAAAATAGATCGCGAAAATTATTAGATATTGTAAATTTTATTGGATTAGTTTTTTTTATATACAATTTAGATAATTTTAGCGGATTAGATTTACATATTGATTTTTATGCTATAGGTACTATATTTCTTTATTTTTTTGGTAGATTTATAAAAAGTTCAAAAATTATAGAGATATTTCATGTATTATGGGCAGTAATGATAATAGGTATACCATTCTTTGCACAACATAGATCAATATTATTTCTTCATATAACTGTTATATTATTTACATTATGTACAAGAAAGATGTATAATGGTTGTATAGTAAGAAATTTAGAAGAAAAAGGGAAAAATAAAATATCAAATAATTTTTTTACTAAAAAATTAAATTGGGATTTAATATTTCCATTAGTAGGATTTGTATCTACAATAAGATTATATTTATATAGTAATAAAAAAGAAGAAAAAAAATAATTATATTTAAAAAATTTAATTATTTAAGAGTTCCGCCAATTTTAAAGAATACTCCATTTATAAGTAACACTTCTATACTTTCTCCTTCTTCATTAAAATTATAATTTTTAGTACCAGTATTTAATATAAGATTAGCAGAATCAGATTTATAAATACAACATATTTTAATATTACAATAATTAGGCATATCTAGTGTATCTAATTTCAAAGTCTTTGTACCAATATGATTAATAGTTAGTAAAATTAATGATGAAGAAGTTTCATAAGGTTGATTATCATTAATATCAGTGGTATTAACTAAGTCGGGTTTTATCAAAATACGATTATTAATAACAACTGGTTGGAAATGATATGTATAATTATAATTATAAGTAGGTGCTTTAATTGTAAAACTATCACCATAAATAACAACATTATTAGGAACTGCATATAATGAAATTTTATTTTGATTAGATACTTCTAATTTATTTTGTGCCACAATATGAGATGAAGTAATTTTACTATTATTTGTAATAATATTTGAATTAATTTCATTAAAATATCCTTGAAATCTTCCATCTGATTCACCAATAGATAAGTCAGCAGTATCCGCTTTTAAATTACATTTTAAAGATGCATTATTAGTTATTGTTAAACTTTTTGAATTCAATGTTCCTTTTACGAACAAATCTTTTTTTATACCTATACCACCTTCAACAGTAATAGCTCCAGTATCATGTGATATTGAATTTTCTTTTGAATAAACATATAATTTTGAAAATACTTTATTAACATCTTCCATTTGTTTCTATATTATATATTTTATAATATATATAAACATATGCCAGGTGGAATGATACAATTATTAAAATTAGGAGAGGAAGATAAATATTTAATCGGAACTCCACAAATTACATTTTTTAAAACAGTTTTTAAAAGACATTCGAATTTTGCTTTAGAAACTAGACAATATCAATTTAATAATGCAACATCTTTTGGTTCACATGCTTCGTTTAAAATACCACATGATGGTGATTTGATTAATGGATTAACATTAAATGTAAAATTACCTAATTTAAATCCAAATGGAACAACTGATAATACATTTGGTTATGTAAATTCTATTGGTCACTTATTGATAGAAGAATCATGGATTGAAATTGGTGGGACAACGATAGACAAACAATATGGTGAATGGATGGAAATTTGGACCGAACTAGCACAAAACGTAGCTAAAATAGATGGCTATAATGAAATGACAGGAAGAAAAAAAAGAAATACTTTTAGATATGATACCTATTCATCACATTTAGAATTATTTATTCCCATGAACTTTTGGTTTTGTAAGAACTATGGATTAGCATTACCATTGGTTGCTTTAAAGTTTCAAAATACATTTTTTCACGTAAAATTTAGGCAATTTGAAGATTGCTGGATATCAAAAAAACCAAATTTAAAACCATTTAATCAATTAAGACTTTTTGTAGATATTTATATTGATTATATTTTTTTAGATGAGGCTGAAAGACAAAAATTTATTAATAATGATCAAACATATCTAATTGAACAAGTACAATGTTTAGGTGACAAATATTATGAAACAGGTACACCATTAATTAATATGCATTTAAATTTATATCATCCTTGTAAAGAGTTAATATGGGTAATACAAAGAGCTGATGTATATAATAGATCTAATGAGAGTGATACTGATTTTACTTACGGTAATGATTGGTTTAATTATTCAACAGTAAAAACTAATTTTACTACAAGTATAAAAGATACTTTTGCATCTGCAAAATTACAATTAGATGGAAAAGATAGAACATCTTTTATTAATGCTAGTGTTCTAAGAGTTCTAAACAATTATTATCATCATACTAGGGTACCAAATAATTATATTTATACATTACCTTTTGCACTTAGACCAGAAGAACATCAACCAACAGGTACATTAAATTTTTCAGTTATAGATAAAAAATTTTTACAATTAAAGATGAATGAAGGCATCAATTATGATTTTATAGTAAAGTTATATTCAGTAAATTACAATATTTTAGTATTTACGGGAGGTATGTCGGGATTAGTATTTAATATATAATTTTCTCGTTTAAAATATATATGTTAAACTCATCCTTAATTAAATCATTATGTCAAATTTCAGCAATAGTCTATAAACCACAAAAGTTTTTTAATGACAACTATTCTAAAACACCTAGACCAATAGGATGTGAATGTTTCGATCATTTATCAAAACAACCAATTATGGTTGAAAGTGATATTGATTGTCAATGCTATTTGTCTGTTTTTAATAAAAATTCTATCTTAGTTGCATTTAGAGGTAGTCAGGAATTAAGAGATTGGTTAACTGATGCAAATATCATACGAGTAAATATGGATTTACATAATGTACCTGATAATGAAAGACCAAAAGCACATTGGGGTATACTAAGACAATTTAGAAGTGTTGAAGATAAAATAACAGATTATATTGATAAAACAATTGAAGAAGATAAAAATATAAAAAATATAATTTATACAGGTCATTCATTAGGAGGTGGTCTAGCAACAATTGCTCTTATGAATTTTTCACATAAATATACAAACTTAAAACACTTATGTGTAACATTTGGTGCTCCTAGAGTTGGTAATAAAGATTTTAGAATTAGATTTGAAAAAAATTGTGCATTTTCTAAGAGATATGTCAATTATTTTGATCCAGTTCCGTCTTTACCATTTTCATTAAGATATTCACATTCTTGTCCATCAGATCATATTAATGTAAATATTATAGAGCATATGGAAACAGGTATTGGTAGATTTTTTTGGATATTATGGTATAAATTTGCTCATTGGTTTGGTGCACAATATAATCCAGTAAATGACCATTCTATAGGAGATTATTATAAAAAATTATCATCCATACTTCCAGATGATGAATCTTTAAAAACGGATCAAATAACTCTTAAAGAAGAAGAAAAAAATTGATTTTAATAATATTAATTATAATTTTATTAAATAAATGGCTATAAAAATTTCTGAAGCAGAAGCTGAACAACAAAAAATTTTAGCAATGCAAAAAGGTTTATTTGATTTAGGTCGTGCTGCTCAACAAAATCAAGAAAAAATAAATATAGATGCTAACAAAAAATCAGTAAAAAAAAAATTATTTGATCAGATAAATCTTCCAAAAATACCAGATAAATATTTTCAATACAATGACGATTTAAATATTATCTTGCAACAAATAAGTGATGATAAAGTAAGTTTTGCTTGTAATAACTATGAGGAATATCAAATATATGAAAATTCAGATAACTTACAATTTATAAATGATAGATTTAAAGTATGTTTTGAAGGTTCAAGTGAATACTTACCTGACGATTTATTAAAACCAAATTCAAACTATCTTATTATTGATAATTGGAAATCATATCCAAATGATAAAAATTTATCTCAAAAACTTTATATTAGAAATAATATTAGTGGTAAATCTTATTCTAATAAATGGATTCGTTCTAAACAAAAAGAAAATGATTTATTAACAGGCAAACAAATCTTAAAATTAGAAAATAAATTAAATGTTTCTGAAAGAATATCGCATAAAAATGCAAGTTTACTAAGAATTAATCCAGTAAATGAAAATCTAAAATTAGATATTTTAAAAAAATTAATACTAATATATTATTTTTTAAGTAATGATATAAAAAAAATAAATAAAGATTTAAATGAAAAAGAGATTGATATTAAGAATCTTGATAAACTTTGTGATGAACAAAGTGATGAACTTGTAAAAAATGAAGAATTAATTGACCAAAAGAATAATTTTATAAAGAGTATGGAATCAACTATAAAATTAATAAAATTTCAATATACTATTTTTATAACTTTTTTAAGTGTAATAAATTTATTTACATTATATTCTGCAATTTATGGTTTTGATAAATTGACTAATGATAGTAAATACTATGTTTTAGATCCTATTATATATGTATTCACAACTATAATTCAAAATCCATTTATTAGAAGTTGTATATTAACTTATTACACAGTATTATTTTGTAAGTATTTACTTTGTGAAAAAGATAAAGAAAAAAAAAAAGAAAAAAAAGAAAATTAAAAATATTTTTTTATAAAAAAATTAATTGAATTGATTTATTTTCCAAACTTCTTGTGTACCGTTTGGCATTTTTCTTATTAATTCAATAGGAACAGTTCTATTATCTAATTCTTTTTCTGCAGTTTCTCTAGAAGAAAATTTATCATTAGTTTTAATAAATGGTTTTGCTCCTGTTGATATTTGTTTAGATCTAGTACCAATTAATCTAGTTTTTTCATAGATACTCATTTTAAAATTATCTAATTTATTATCAGGATTTTCATCTATATCTTTTTGTGTTAGCAAAAGATTATAATCCTCTTGAAACAATTCTTCCGCTTCTTCTAATTCTTCATCATCGTCATCATCTTCTTGATTATCATCTTCATCATCTTCTTCTGGAATATCTTCATCATCAAAATTATCACTATCAGAATTACTATTTTCTCCACCATCATTATCATTATCACCAATATCTTCATTATCACTCAAATCATTTTCTTCTTCAATTTCTTCTTTTTTTGAAGATTTTTTAGTAGATTTCTTTTTAGTAGTTTTGGTAGGTTTTTTTTTAGTAGGTTTTTTAGTAGGTTTTTTTTTAGTTGTTTTTGTAGTTTTTTTAGGAGGCATTTATTTATTAATAAACAAGTTTTTATATTTATTTAATCAATTTTTTTATAGATTTAAATTAATATTGAAAGAATATTTATAAAAATTGAAAAATAATTTAAAAGATTTTAAATATATATACTATAAATGGAAAGTTGCAATAAATGCGGATATGCTTTTAATTTTAAGAAGGCTTCTGAATTAGTAGATGAATTTAAAAAAATAAAACAACCTGGGAAATTTATTAGTGAATCTTTGCAAGATAATAATAAAGTGATTGGTGAATTTACTTTAAATCAATTAACTAAAGATAAGAAGTATACAAGTTTAAATAATGAAAATAAAGAGAAAGTAAGTAATTTATATAAATTCACAAAAGAAGATTTAGAGAGTAAAGGTTTATTAATTTGTTCTTTTTGTAAATTTGTAAAATTTATTGATCCAAATCAGATATTACTAGAGGATACATTCATATCTTCTGTAAAAAATGACAATGTATTTAATACACATTTACGTACATTGGATAATACATTACCAAGAACAAGAGAATATAAATGTCCTAATTCAAAATGTGCATCTCATAAAAATCCTAAATTAAGAGAGGCAGTTATTTACAGGAGAAGAAATACTATGCATACAAGTTATATGTGTTGTGCTTGTAATGAATTTTGGAATATTAGTTAATTTATTAAATTTTTATTAAATTAATTATACAAATGAATCAAGTTCATCATCTGATGCAAGTCCTGTATTAAATTTAAACTTGTAATATTTCCAACCTCCTTTAGAAGTAATTAGACCAAGTTTATCTTCCATTTCTTCTTTGAAATCATTTTTATTTGAACATCTTTTATCGGTATGAGATTCTTTAAACCAGGCTTTAAATTCATCATACATATCATTAAGTGAAACGAAATCTTTCTTTGATTTAGTTTTTTCCAATCGTTCTTTAATAAATTGTTGGAAGAGATCGCTTTTCTTTTGATATTCTTCAGTATATTTAAGCACTTTTGCTGGTGCATTAAGACCTTCTTTTCTATATTTTTTATACACTTCAACTAAATATCTAATAAAATATTCTTTCCAAATGGGTAATTTATCTTCAATAGATCGATCGATTTTACGATGATGTTCTTGTGTAGGATTATCTACAAACTTTAATTCAAAAGGAATAACTCTCATACGTCTCCATGTACCTCCATCATTTGAATCAATTTTTGGCATTTTATTACAAGTGAGTACAAATTTAGCCATAACTTTAATATTACTACCCTCTTGAAACAATCCTCTTGCATAAAGTTTATCTCCTCCTGTTAATTCTTTCATAAAACCAACATTTAATTTATCATTACCTTCAGGTTCTTGTAAAACACATAATCTAGTACCATGTAACATAACAAGTTCTGGACTTGCTGCAGAACTACTACCTTTTTTTTTAGTCAGTAATGTATTTGGTAAAGTAATAGCATAATCACCTAAACCATCTCTTAACAAATTAATAACAACTGATTTACCATTAGAGCCACTACCTGTAGCTATATGAAATTTTTGATCTTTAACAGATCCATTTAATGAAGAAGAAAGGAATTTAAGTAAATAATCACATACATCTGGTTCTGGCATAACTTGTTTAAAAAAGTTTTCTACTTCAATAAAATATTTATTTTTTTTATCATATTTTGTGATAAAATCTATACCAGTAGTTTTGGTACAATTGTCACCTGGATATCCTTCTCTAAATATTTCCCTATTTAGATCTAAAACTCCATTATTAAAAACAAGTAAATTTGGTTTTGCATCCATTTCTTCTACAAATTTAACATCTTGATATTTTGTTTTTAATTCTTTAATAACACCTTCTTTAAATTTTATACCACGTAATTTTTCTTGAACAACAGCACATTTTTTTTGCAAAGATATAAATCTTTCTTTATCTTCATCATTATCAGCTTGTAGTACACCATCTGAATAATCTTTATTATCATAAGAAAAAAGATCTACCATTTTACTATTTAATAAATTTATGATAGTTGCTTCATCATACATAATTTGCCATCTATGATTTTTAAATTCATACCACTTTTTTCTTTGAGGCGACCATTTGAAATTATAAGGGAATTCTTCAAAAAATGCTTCAGCCATAGATGCAGTTTGACTATCTAATGCTTTTCTTCTGTATTTACTGCAATATGCCATTTTAAATTTTAAATAACCATTTTTATTATCTTGTCTTGCCCAAATATGTAAAGATCCTAATTGCAATCCTTCATCTCTAAATTCTTTCCATCTTTTTTCACATTCTCCTTTAACAAATTTATCTGGACATTTTAAACTAAAGTCAATCCAATCATCTAATAAACAATGATCAATATTATGTAAACACCATCCTAAAGATATCCATTTCTCATAATCTTCTGCTCTTTTTGGATTTAATAAATTTAATAATTCACGTGCCATTTCTATATCAGCATTATTACCTTTACTCGATTGTTTCTTTTTCGGTGTATCTAGTTCTTTAAATTTCTTTTTGCATTCGTATTTTTTATCATCATCAATAAAATTTGTTAAATCATCTTTGTTAAAACGACGTATACTTAATAAATCTACTAACTCTTCTAAACAATATTCATCAATATCTTGTTCTTCTAAATTTTCATTATAAATATGGGTTAATTCATATTTGCATGAATTAGGTTTATTACTTCCATACATTAACCAATTTACTTTAATTATGCTTTTATCAATTACATCTTCTACTGTATTAGTAATTGGAATGTTACTAAATAAATTTTCTTTTTCAAATATTTTAACTACTTCATTTCTTAATACATATGCTAATTCATTATTTACACAAATATTTGGATAAACTATATGAATACCATCTTTTATACAATCTTGTTTTTTTGTTGGTTTCTCTTTTTCCATAACAAATGCTAATAATGATTCTTCATCAGTTTGTAAATAGTATTTTATTACCTTATTATATTCAGAAATTAATTTTTTTATATTATCCATGGTATAATATCTCTTACTTGGATAATTATATTTCCAATCACAATCAATTAATATTGGACTATATTCTTTATGTGTTTCAGTTAAATAAATCTCAGCTCCTGCCTTTAAGGCTTTACAATACAGTTTATTTATTTTTGGTCTTCTTTTAGTTGTTATCTCATAACAACCTTTAGGATAACCTAAAGATGTATGTGTAAATGCTTCTCCTGATATTTTTCTATATTCTTTTAGTAAATTGAAAAAGCTAGTGATCGCTTTGTTATTTTTTTTTTCTGTAGACATATTTATTATAATATATATATAAAGTTTTAAGTAACTAATTAATATAAAAATTATAACTATTGCCTCATAAAAACGATACAGTTGTAATAACTTTTTTTATAATTACAAAGCAAAAATATAAAATAATCTGATACAATTTTATATTTTAATCTTCTAAAGTTACCATTGTAGAATCTTGATTTAAAAAATTCAATCTAGCTCCTGAATTCCCTAAATTCACTTTCCAATCGCTACCAATTTTTATTTCGGAAGTTAAAGTTACTGAATCAGCTTGTGAAACATCAACTACAGTTTTTCCATTTCTTATAGATAATAATGTACTATCTATTGAATTAGTTTCACAAAAAGAACTATATTTTAGTAAATTTTCCCCTCCCATGTACCCATGGTAATAACAGTAAACACTTACTACTCCAAAATTACCTGTAACAGATACAGTTATATCTCCATGATAAAAATCATATGTCCCATCGTTTGTAGTTCCTGTTATTTGCTTAGTTAATTTTTTACTATTATCACCAGTATAACTTATATTTGAATTATTATTATTTAAAATTGCTATTGGATGACCCACTGGTATATTTGTGAATGTATATGTTGTTTGATATAAACCATATTTTTTTGAAGAATTGTATGTATTTTCACCATTAAAAACATATTTATTTCCATTTGAACTTATTACATTCACTTGAGTTGTTGTATTTAAGCAAGTTATATCTGATGATATATTTTTATTAACAGTTTTTACATTTAAATTTGCAGATTCTGGTTTTATTAACCAATTTCCTTGTCCTAAAGTAAAACTGTCTAATGTTACTGAATTTGCTTTCCCCTTATATATTAAAAATTTACCTGTTAAATTAGTACTCATGTATATAATATATATTTTATATTAAAATTGAAAAAAATTTTTATTATTTAAATAATTATAATTATATTAATTAATGTCTTTATCAAGAAGTAAAAAAAGAATATTAGCAGATTTTAAAAATTATATTAATAATAAACCAGGACTTACTTATATATCAGTTTGTAATGATGATATACAAAATGTTAAGGTACTTATTATTGGTCCATCTGGTACACCTTATCAACATGGACACTTTTTTATTGATTTAAAATTTACTGATAATTATCCTTTCGAACCACCTAAAGGTACTTTTAAAACTACTGATGGTAAAATTAGAATGAATCCTAATTTATATCAAGATGGAAAAATTTGCTTATCTATATTAGGTACTTGGTCTGGACCTAGCTGGTCAATTGTACAAAATTTAACTAGTATTATAATTTCAATTCAATCACTATTAACAGAATTCCCACTTAGAAATGAACCCGGTTATGAAAAATGTTCGAAAAAAGAATCTAAATTAATCAATTATAATAATTATGTGAAATTTCATACTATCAACTATTCTATAGTTAAAATGATAAAAAATAAATTATATCCCCCTGAATTTGAATACTATGTAATTAAAAATTTTTACGATAATTTTCAATCTATTTATGATATTGTTGATGAAAATATAAAATTAGATGGTCAAGTTGCTTCTACAACATATTTAAGTCTAAAAGTTAAATTAGAGTATAAAAAATTACAATTAGAATTAATTGAATTACATAAATATGCTGATAATTATCTAAAAAAAAATAAAGATACTGATTTTAGTCAAAAAATTTATACTTACAAAGATAATAAAGGTAATGAAAAATCTTATAAGATATTATAAAATATTTATTATTATATATTTATAATGTCACAATTCATTTATAATAATTATCTTATTGGAGGCGCTCAACCATTGATTCTAAATAAAAAATATAATCTTCTTACATCAACTTCATCTCCAGATACTAATATCGATGCTGATGGTGAACTAGATAATGGTAAAGCTTTTCAGAATATTATAATTACTAAGATTGTTCCAAATAAATACTTAAAACATATAACTGATTTTACTTTAAAAGATCCTAACAACCAAGCAAAATCTATTCAACATGATTCAAGACATAATCATTATAAACTAAAAACATCTGGAGGTAAAGTTAATATTGTACAAATTAAAGATAGTAACAATAAAGATATTTATGTAGCCCCTATTGTTGATGCTGTCTTAAAAGCTAAAAAAGAAATTGATAGAAAATTTGTAGAAGAAATGAGAAATAAAGCTATTGCTCAACAAGCTGCTGCTAAAAAAAATACATTACAAGCAAGTCATGGAAATGTTAATTACAAAAAAGGATCTAAAAAACCAAAATTACATGCTAAAGTACATAATCTTTCTAATCAAAATAAACATCATAAACATCATGGTAAAACTCATGGTAAACCACATCATAAACCTCATCATCAGAAACCTCATCATCAGAAACCTAAACCTCAACCTCAATCTCAATCTCAATCTCAATTTACTTCATATGTATATCAAGCTGATCCCGAAGCTGAAGCAAAAGCTGCTCGTGAAGAAGCTATAAGAAGAAATAAAGCACGACAAAAGCACAAGAGCGTATCATATACTTATCATAGGTAATTACGTTTATTATATAAAAATAAAAAAATATTATTTTTATAAAATGAATCTAATTGAAATTAAACAAAAATTATTAAAAGTTAATCATGATTATAAACCACTTAAGATTATTTTTTTAAACCAATCTCCAACTAAAAGTGCAAATTTT
>Ga0163109_10001044_pt1 | contig 21940 bp, 16 predicted proteins | sample CRUFie1St13metaG_FD_108704 | JGI IMG/M metagenome (GOLD analysis project Ga0163109, IMG submission 108704) | Marine microbial communities from the Costa Rica Dome - CRUD Field 142mm St13 metaG | ecosystem: Environmental > Aquatic > Marine > Oceanic > Photic zone | place: Costa Rica: the Eastern... | reverse complement strand
CCGGCCCTATTCATACCCCTTTCTTTTACCTTTCCCTTTTTTTTCCTTTAAACCATAAGCCCTAACTTTCCTCATCCAAAGAATTTTTGTTTATTTAATTAGTTAATTTAAAACTTCGAGTGCACATTCCTTAAAGAACATCAGTTATTCCATGGCCATCGACAAAACTAAAATTGTTCGCGGTTCGGATAAAACCAACTTCTTTGATTTGAGCCCCCCTAATCTTCGAACATATCATTTTTTAAAAACCCGTAGCCCCAGCAGAATTATTTATCCAGGCCACTTCTATGGCTTACAGGAGAACCATGATCTCAGTTGCTCACTCTCAGCTATTTTTCTGTTCCACCGAGTGCCGCTACACCAGGCAGTTGTTTTCCTTCAAGCCACTCAAGAAACGCGCCGCCAGCTGTCGAGACATATGTGAAATCCTTGGTAACAGCAGCCTGGTTCAAAGCTGCCACTGTATCCCCCCCGCCAGCAATTGAAGTCATGACACCGTTTCTTGTCAGTTCAGCCGCCCTTATAGCGATAGCATTTGTACTTCGATCAAATGGGGGCACTTCGAAAGCGCCTAATGGTCCGTTCCATAACAAAGTTCTGCATTCAGCGAGTTTGGCGGAGAGGCCAGCTACACTCTCAGGTCCTATATCAAGAATCATTTTATTCTTCGGAACACCTGCTATTTGTACAACGTCTGCAGGTACATCTGCCTCTAAAGCAGGCGCTATTACCACATCAGACGGCAAGACGAGTTCACAACCCCTATCATCAGCATCTGCCATAATCTTTCGCGCCGTACTAACCATATCACTTTCAATCAGACTCTTGCCTACATCAATTCCGATGGCACAGAGAAAGGTATTAGCCATTGCTCCACCTATCACCACAAAATCCATTCGTTCTGTTAAATTACCTAAAACCTCAAGCTTAGTTGAGATCTTTGCCCCGCCGACTATAGCACCGACCGGCCTTTGTGGATCTTCTAGCGCAGAACTAAGAGCCGTCAACTCTGCCTGCATATTGATACCAGCAACACTCGGTAATAAGGAGGCGATCCCGGCCGTCGATGCATGAGCCCGATGAGAGACCGAAAATCCATCGTTCACATATACGTCACCTAGCTCAGCAAGCTCTGAGGCGAAAATCGAACAATTACTTTCTTCCCCCAAATGAAACCGCAGGTTTTCTAGGACCGCAATCTGGCCCTGCCCTAATGCCCCGACCGTTTCTTTGGCAGCTGTTCCAATGCAATCAGCTGCAAATGCCACACATCTACCGTTTAATACCTTGGATAAGGCATTTGCCACCGGCTTGAGTGATAGTTCGGGTATTTTTTGGCCCTTCGGGCGACCAAAGTGAGACAATACAATTACACGAGCTCCTTCTTCAATTAGCCTATCAAGAGTCGGCTTTAACCGCTCTAACCGTGTCAAGTCGCTTACAGAACCATCGTGAACGGGAACATTTAGGTCCGCTCTAACTAACACACGCATTCCTTTGACGTTTATATCATTAATAGTTTTGTACATTGCCTGACTTTCAACAGCATATCTGCCTGGTTAATGGATTTTTCTTTTGAGAGCAACGCTTGGACTGGATTTACCAAAAGAGACACCTACAATCAAATATATGGGTATGACATTTGGAAAATTTTCTTACACTATCTCGCAACGTTTACGTTGTGGATGGTTTCTTACAAACCATGCTGCGACGATGCGCATATCGGGGCCTATGCGGCGTCCAGCGCGTCAGACAGCGAATGCCTTTCCATCTGCTCGGGAGATATCGTCGGATCTTTCAAACTTATTTTCTCGAGACTGGGCCAATATAGAAGCTGGCTTATATGTTGCGCCAGAACAACAATGGCCTAATCCTATTCGAGTTTTAAAAAAAGCCAGAGCTTATTTTCGTGATTTACAAAAAGTTAATCAACGTGTAGCCACCGGAAACAGTCGTGAAGTGGCACATTCAATATATAACGCTTCTTTACCAGCCTATTATCTTCAGAACTTTCACTTTCAGACTGACGGCTACCTCAGTGAAGCTTCAGCTGAGCTATACGATTATCAGGTAGAAGTTCTCTTCAGTGGTGGAGCTGAGGCGATGCGACGCCAAGCTTTAGTCCCTCTACGCGCAGCATTCTGTGACAATAATATCCGTGACGTTAACGTTTTAGATTTAGCCTGTGGCACTGGACAATTTATGGCAAACATAAAACAAAATTATCCACGCCTTGCAGTCTCCGGTATTGACCTCAGCGCACCATATTTACGTCTCGCAAAACAAAATCTTGAAAATTGGTCACGCTTTGATCTCGTCCACGGTAATGGTGAAAACCTTCCATTCTCGAATGAAAGTTTTGACGCAGTAACCTGCATCTACTTATTTCATGAACTGCCGCGGCCTGTTCGTCGAAACGTTACAAATGAAGTTTATCGTGTCCTCAAACCAAAGGGGCGCTTTATCTTTGTCGATTCGCTACAGCTAGGAGACTATCCACCCTTCGATCCCTTGCTTGCTCATTTTCCTGTTGCAACTCATGAGCCGTTTTACACGGACTTTCTAAATGATGATCTAGAGCACTTGTTTTGTTCAGCAGATTTTAAAATACAATCATTGGAGCGCGCGTTTTTCTCGCGCATAATGACATTGATTAAACAATAAATTTCTTATTAAAACTCGCCATGCGAGCAACGATGATCTATGAAATCCTGACTTAAACTTCATAAACAACGAGTGTGCCAGGATTCATACGTGCCAAAATCTCTTCTGAAAGCCTCGAAAAAAACAGATGGCAATAGTCTGGAACTTTCCGTAGTCATACCGATGAGGAATGAGGAAGGAAATGTACTGCCTATAATAAATGAGGTAAATGCAGAGCTCGCACCACTCAAGCACTTTGAAATAATTTGTGTTGACGACGGTAGCGACGATAACACGGAAAAAGAACTTCGCGAGGCGAAGATTATTTTCCCCAAACTCCGCATAATCCAACATATACAACCTTGCGGCCAAAGCACAGCTACACGGACGGGCATTTGCGCTGCAAATGCACCGTGGATTGTTACCCTCGATGGCGATGGCCAAAACCCCCCTTCGGAAATCCTTAACTTGGTAAGCGCCCGAGAGCACGCTTTAGGGAAAGCCCCAGAAATTGGGCCATTGATGATCGCGGGGCAGCGCCAAACTCGCGAGGACGACTGGTTTCGTAGATGTTGTTCTATCGGAGCAAACGGTTTGCGAAGCTTGGTGCTTGGAGATGGTATTCGCGACACCGGTTGCAGCTTGAAGCTATTCCGGCGCGATACGTTCCTAGATCTTCCCTATTTCGACCACATGCACCGATTTTTACCTGCACTCGTTCAACGTGCCGGAGGACATGTCATTACTGTAGATGTAAAACATCGACCGCGTGCGAATGGGTACACGAAGTATGGTCTTATGAACCGGCTCTGGACTGGTATACTGGATCTTCTAGGGGTTTTGTGGCTCATGCGTCGGGCAAAAAAACCCACCATTAATGAATTGGATTAGCTTAAATGGAAGAACTATTTGCAAAGTTGGAAAATATCCTCGCCGACCCTCAAGCAGCAACTTGGTTGTTGGTTGGCTTTTCTGGCCAGGCACTATTTTTTATGCGTTTCTTCGTTCAATGGATCCATAGTGAACGGCAACGCAGGAGCATCATACCGGTCGCATTTTGGTACTTTAGCCTCGGAGGAGGTGCTACATTATTAGCGTATGCCATACATCGCGCTGATCCTGTGTTTATTGTAGGTCAATTTTGCGGATTATTTATCTACGCACGCAATCTCTATTTCATAATGCGTGCACGTCGCGACCCAGGGTCGACCTGTTAAAGGATTGATATTTGCCTGAGCATGGAAAAATACATCGACAGAATACTTAATTCAAATCTGGCATTTGTTTCATCTAGACGCGGAATGCACGCCATTCTAGCTGGCGTAATGTTATGGTGTTGGTTTTTACGCTCGTTTGTCTTCGCTGGAATCGGGCCCGACGACGCTGAACAACTTATATTTTCTCAATCATTTGACTTCGGGTATAGCACAGGAAATCCTCCATTAATAACTTGGCTAGTCATTCTTTTTCAGCAAATGTTTGGCGTAAGCGTCATAACAATCATGTCTCTCAAATTCCTTTTGCTATGGCTAGCTTATTTCTTGATGTGGCGCTGCGCTATTCGTGTATTGGCAGATGAACAACTTGCTACCTTGGCAACACTCTCCCTTTTTTCAGTTTATTACATCGCCTGGGATTCAGTATTTCATTATTCAAACTCTCTTCTAATGATAGCTTTCATAGGCGCCACCTTCTTAAAGGTTTTACAATTAGATGAGAAGCCGACAGCGAAAAATTATGCATGGCTCGGACTGTTGATCGGCCTAGGTTTACTTGCAAAGTATACTTTTATTCTTTTTGCCGTCCCCTTACTGGCAGCTACCACCTTTGACCCACAGCTTCGTCAAAGAGTAATTCACCCACTTTTTGTAATCACCATAGTTATAGCCATCGTCATTAACCTTCCACATGGCTATTGGATGATTGAAAATCATGCGCTATTGGAACAACGCGCGATTGACAGATTTTCTCAAATGGGGAGTGAAAACTTTTTCACAGCAAGAGCTCTGGGTATATTAGAGGTGGGTCGTATTCTGTTTGATATTTCGATGCCCCTACTTGCAATTCTAATGGTCATCTTTTTGCCGGCCTTTCAGCGGATCACTTGGAAGGACAAAACAATTCAACGCCAGCACAATATTTTGGCACGTACGTTCCTCATCGCTATCGGTTTAACAGTTATAGGCTCACTAGTTTTTGGTATTTCTCGGATCCGGAGCCATTACATGATGATCCTGTTTCTTTTCCCAATATTATTTTTTGCACGAGTAAAATTCAGTAATTTTCAAGCATGGCGCCTAAAGATATACGCTATAACCCTCACGTCCATTGTTTGTATGATCATTTTTGGGCTTGGACTAAAATATTTTGTTGACCCCAAACGCAGTAGCAAAGCCTACTACAACATCCCGTACGCTGAATATGCGAAGCAGTTACGTTCTAGTGGCTTTACTCATGGCACAATCTTTGCTGACTGGCATACAAATCCAATAGCCGGCAATTTTCGTGCCCAATTCCCGGAATCTCGGGTTCTTGATTATCTTTGGACTCATTATACCCCTCCTAGGTCGCTAAAAAACGGGAAGTGTCTCATAATCTGGACACCTCGCTCTGACGGATCTCGGCGCCGCGAATTTTTGAATCAGGCCAACCTAATCTTAAAATCAAGCATAGACCTAGAAACACCTGCTCGTTTCCTCAAAGCAGAGATGCCACCTGGGGGAAGGATTGCGAAGCTCGCATTCGTATTGGTTGAAGGCCAAGGCGAATGCAAATAATTCAATTTCTTATAAAGTTCAAAAAATAAGGATATGTAATACACCCTAGCGCTTGGAATGCTATCAAGGAAAATCAGACAAATGTCCATCCTAAAACAGAGATTAAACGAAGATACTCGGGGCGCTCAAATTCCATCATATGCCGCAATACCGAATGGTAAAACCGAAATATAAAATTGGAGGGACAGAGTGGTTGAAGTGCAAGTCATATCAGATGCTAAAAATTCACTTGGCGAAGGACCAATGTGGAACATTCGGGAGAATGCACTTTACTGGACAGATGCAAAAGGACACCCACGAGTACAGAGGTGGGATCCAAAAACCGGAAAGATAGATGAGTGGGAGATGCCTGACGTAATCGGCTCGTTTGTTTTTCGCAAAAACGGTGGTCTGATTACTGCTCTGAAATCGGGTTTCTATAAGTTTGACTTAGAAAAATCTGAAGCCAAAAAATTCCATGACCCCGAACCGGATTCGCCAACGACTCGTCTGAATGATGGCAAATGTGATCGTCACGGGCGATACTGGTGCGGATCTTTAGACGACAGCGGTAAGCCCGGGGGAGCTCTTTATCGCGTTGACCCCGACCTAAGTGTTCACAAAATGGATGTAGGAATAAAATGTTCTAATGGTATTGCGTTTAGCCCTGATAATAAATTTTTGTACTTTTCTGATTCCCGCAACGAGACTTGCTGGAAATATAATTACGATTTGAGTAGCGGGCGGATAAGTAATAAAATGCTCTGGGTTGATAATCGCGGCAAACCCGCTCGAATAGATGGCGCAACAGTGGATTCTGAGGGGTTTTACTGGGCAGCTCACATACGCTATTGGGAAATTGCTAAGTATGCCCCTGATGGCACGATAATGGAAACTATCGAATTACCCGTGCAGCACCCGACAATGTGCACTTTTGGAGGAGAAAATCTCGATATTCTATTTGTAAGTTCGGGAACAATTTTCTTGGAAAGGGAGCAACAGGAAAAGCAGCCACTTGCTGGAGCCCTCTTCGCTATTCATGGGACCGGTGCGACAGGCCTTCCTGAACCATTCTTCGCCGGCTAGTAAAAATGGTGCGCCCGACAGGATTCGAACCTGTGGCCCCCAGATTCATCACACTACAACTTTCATTGCCGCCCCAAAATATTTGGGCGTTTGTGCGCTGGACTTTCTCTTCATCATACCAACTAATGTTGGCTTAGATGCCGCCCGTAAAGTCTCTACACCTTTCCCTGACGGGACTTGGCTCGGGATTGCCATTCTACAGGTTTCCCCGACTTTGAGCGATTCTACACTTAGAGTTTCCCCTAAGGCACCCAATTTATTAGGAATCTGGTGCTCTATCCAACTGAGCTACGGGCGCTAAATTTTTACAAACTGGCTATTCATAGCTTGATGTGCTTTTAAATGAAATCAAAACTTTAAGTGCACATTGAGGCAAAAATCGAATTTATTTGCAACTTCTCTTTATTTTTTCTGAGAGTCACATAAATCCAGAAGATTTCAATGTTGCTCACACTAAAACGAAAGCTCTATCCATGCTGCTATCATCGTTATTATAAGTCTGTTGTCTGATTATCAGCGATTTTTGAACGAAGAGCTCAACAGTTTATTGAGAACTTTTAACCAATATTAAAACATTCGAGATATGCCCTAACGTTTGCGACAACATTATTTATCGGCAAATAGTCTTTTCAACGGATGCGAATAAACCAACATCACTGTTTCGGTCCCAGGGTTATTATCGCCAATGTTTGCATTTGAGAGATGAGTGATACCGACACCAAGCCGTGCTCGGTTATCAAATCGCCAAGCCAGTTCCGCACCAGACCGAAATTCTAGTACATGGCCTAAATCCTGACCTTCACCATCTAGGTAAAAGCCGACAGCTGAGCCCAGATTAAGCACTATCCGACGCCCAAAAAAAATATCTCCCGAAAGGCCGAACCACCCATAGATACTTGCATCGGTGGTACCGAGTACGCCAAGGGATGGCCGAATGTGAAGCAATTCCAGATCTGGACCTGCTCGGTATTCTATACTGAATGCCCCTGCCTGATCTCTATTTGCACAACAACTACCAATATCGCCAGCACCTAGTTTAATGAAAGCGGGGTCTTCATTACCCGCGTGTGCCGCCGGCACCACAATTGATAGTGCCATCAGCCAAAAAAAGAGAAAACCCATGCCTAATGAGGCATGGAGAAAAGGTGTCAGTTTAGACACAATTATTGGTGCTCCAGTTACTTTTTCTTCATAATACGAACAAATCATGAATACGCAAGTTCATAATTAAAAGCCAAATGTCGCCAAATTTGGGGCATTAAGTATTGTTATCTTTTCTTGCCGATCGAAAGTCATTGGTAGCCTTTACCAAAGCCCTCATTATGCCAGGCTCCATCGCCGAATGACCAGCGTCTGGTACGACCGTGTATTCCGCCCTTGGCCATGCGCGTGATAATCTGTCAGCACTTTGTATCGGGCAAACTATGTCGTAGCGACCTTGAACGATTGCTCCAGGAATATTTTGCAATATTTCACATTTCTGCAACAATTCATCCTTTTCCAGGAATAAATTGTTTCGGAAATAATGCGCTTCAATTCTAGCAAGCCCAAGCGCCCGATTTGGATTTTCGAAAATGGATCCAATTTCGGGGCTCACCCGTAATGTTGAGCACGATGCTTCATACCGGCACCACGCTTGCGCGGCAGGCATATGGACATTTGGGTCTGGATCAATTAACCGCTCATAATAGGAACCTAAAATGTCCTGCCTCTCTGTCGTCGGAAGAAATTCAATAAACTCTCTCCATGCCTCAGGAAAGATTGTCCCCATCCCCCTCAAAAACCACTCAATCTCATGGTCTCGGCAAAGAAAGATGCCTCTAAGAACGAGCGCAAAACACCTTTCTGCGTGAGCGTAGGCATAGGCTAATGCTAAGCTAGAGCCCCATGAACCACCAAATACCAACCATTTTTCAACCCCAAGGTGATTTCTGAGCACCTCTAAGTCTGAGATGAGATGGGGGGTGGTATTTTCGTCAATACAGCCCAAGGGGACAGACCGACCCGATCCTCGCTGATCTAGAATTATAATACGATAGTAATCTGGGTCAAAAAACCTCCGGTGCATAGGTGTTGCACCAGAGCCCGGTCCCCCGTGCAAGAACAGAGCCGGGGTTCCATCTGGGTTACCCGATTCCTCCCAATAAAGCCGATGATAATCGCCTACATCCAAAGTGCCAGTACGGTGAGGTTCAATTTCGGGGTAGAGGTGCCGAGCAGTGTTCATATTTTCCAGATTCTGAGGTAAAAAATATCGTCTTTATAAGTCTTTATAAATCGTAACGTATTCGCCGGCCAGACAAAGCTTTTACTGTAATAATCTATTTTCCGATGACAGCGCTTATGATTACACGTATTCAAATCAAATCTGAAAACTTCGCTCGAACTGGTGGCATCCGGTACAATTGTCATCCATAATTGTATTTGAATAACAGATGGGTGAGGAGGACATAAAACTATTTGGTATTTCGTTTTTTGTTCCTAATTCAATCCTAATAATTTTAATTTGGATTTGTGCCCAATTTTTTTATAAGCGAGAGTTAATGTGCCCCAGATTACGGGGATTGTTTAAGTAAAGTTGGGATTGTTGCATGAGCTTTATTCTAAATAGACGTCATTTTTGTGGGCTGGTTGCAGGTGCATCGTTAACTAGCATTTGCCCAAAATGCATTGCCACGGCACTCTCGCCAAGTGAAGAGAAGTATCTCGGCCAGCAAAGTCATCCTAAGATTATCGACGAATATGGTGGTGTTTACGATGACCCAAAGGTTGGAGGCTACTTTGCTCTTATAGCCTCAAGGCTGGTCCGGGCCACTGATCACAGAAATATAGGATTTCGTTTCACTTTGCTGAACAGTCCAGATGTCAACGCGTTTGCCCTGCCAGGTGGGTTTATTTATATAACGCGCGGCCTTGTGGCACTTGCAAGCGACGAATCCGAAATAGCCGGAGTACTCGGCCATGAAATTGGACACGTGATTGCACGTCACACATCCAAAAGAATTGAAGAAGCTGAGCGGGCTAAACGCGACGCAATGGCTGTCGGCTTACTCGGGTCGGTTCTTGGCACAAAGGGCCTTGGTGACGCTGCTATCGGCCTAGCAAAGCAACGTCTTGCTGGCTTTTCACAAGAACAGGAGCACGAAGCAGATGTTCTTGGTGTTCGTTATATGGGCAGAGCTGGTTACAATCCAGACGGATTAGCGAGCTTTCTTGAAAACTTGCGCGCCCATAGTCAGTTAAGCGCAATAATATCCGGTCGACCGCCAAGCAGCGTCGATGCGCGAAACATGATGTCTAGTCATCCAAGAACAGTGGAAAGAGTGCAGCGTTCAATTCAACATGCAAAAATCGCACGTGGTGGTTGGCAATTAAGCTACAGAAAACAGTTCTTAAAAAATATCGACGGAATGGTGTTCGGCAATGATCCAGAGTATGGGGTACTGCAGGGACGCACTTTCATCCACCCTAAACTTCGCTACAGGGTGCAGATACCTAGAGGTTTCAACATAGAGAATTCCGGCACCGAGCTTATCGCTCGAGGTCCTTACGGTAGCGGTATTATTCTCGATTCCCAAATGAAGACATTCCAAGGGACTATGATGGATTATTTGTCCAACAGCTGGGCACGCCAGGTACGGCTAAATGATTTGGAGAGAATTCGCATAAACGGTATGGACTCTGCGACAGGCTGGGCTAGCGTGGATTCACGGAAGGGACGTATGGTCCTGCGAACGGTCGCTATACGATTCGATCGGAAAATAATTTTTCGATTTTTGTTTATTTGTCCACAACGCTATGCTGCTAATTTATCATTAAAAATGAAAAACACAGCCTTTAGTTTCCGACGGTTAGGAAGTTTTGAAGCTAAATCTATCCGCCCATTTAGTTTAAAAGTTGTACGGACAGAAGAAGCTGAAAGCGTAAAGAGGCTTAGCTCCAGAATGGCACTTCCTACCCACAAGGAATTGTGGTTTCGAGTCTTAAATAATAATGTAAGGGGCCATAATCAGGTGGCGAAGGGCCAAATGGTTAAAATTGTTGTATGAACCTCGTTCAAAAAAAAAGCGAAGCTAGGACGGAAAAAGATCCTCTCTAGCCGGCACAGAGCCAATCAAATGCTGCCGTAACTTACCAAGCGCACGTTGTTCCAGCTGACGAACGCGTTCCTTACTGACGCCAAGGGCTTTACCAAGCTGTTCAAGCGTCGCGCCTTCATCTACCAAGCGCCGCTCTCGAATTATTTTACGCTCTCTATCGCTAAGTTCGCTCAGAGCTTTTTCAAGCCAGCGTGACCTTGTTTCTGAGTCTTTTAGACCTATCACTACTTGTTCTGGAGATAGACTGTCATCGGGAAGCAAATCCTGCAACTGATCATCAGACCCGTCTATAACCGCAGAATTCAATGACTGATCACCGCTACCCAGACGAACTTCCATACCTTCTACATCGGTTATCTTTACCTTCAATTCGTCGGCAATTTTTTGTCTAGCAGAATCGCCCATCAAGCTTGCATTTGCTCCGTCAATCCGCGCTCGTAATCGCCGAAGATTGAAAAACAGAGACTTCTGAGCCGATGTTGTGCCTGTTCTTACGATGGACCAGTTCCTCAAAATGAAATCCTGTATTGCTGACCGAATCCACCAAGACGAATATGTGGAAAAACGAACCTCTCTGTCCGGATCAAAACGCTCTGCGGCCTGCATCAGTCCTATCATACCCTCTTGGACAAGGTCACCTAGAGGCAAACCATAATGCCTAAACCGTCCAGCAATACTAACTGCTAGGCGAGTGTATGCTTTAATCAACGAATGTAACGATTCCTCATTTCTGTCGTTACGCCACGACAAGGCGAGCTCAAATTCCCGTTCACGTGATAACAGAGGCTCCTTCATCGCACTGCGAATAAACCGTGAATTGGCAGCCTGTGTTTCTGGATCTTCTGTGATTGCCACTATCGCTCCCCTTACAAAATAACATCTCGTCTGTCACACGTAGAACGTCAGTTCGCCACAAATGGATCACTTGCTTTGCTTCGAAAGGTTAGATATTCGACCAAAGTGCTACATCGGCTTTCGGAGAATAGGTTATTTTTTGGTATCCCATGAAAGCATTAGTTTGTAACCGTACCTAATGTTTGTGCGCGCGTAGCCGTTTTGCCGCGCTACTTTCATCGAATGAGAAGATTCGACCAAAACTCAGTGCAAAATAGACTTAGCCATCTGCACTTATGCTGCTTGAAGAATATGCTCTAATTTTTCTGTAGCTTCATCTTCTTCAATGGATTCAACCGCGGCCAATTCGCGTGAAAGACGCTCGAGTGCAGCCTGATAGATTTGTCTTTCGCTGTAAGATTGTTCAGGCTGGCCTTCCCTTCGGTGTAAGTCGCGAACTACCTCTGCAATTGATATTGGATCACCTGAATTGATCTTTGCCTCATATTCCTGAGCCCTGCGGCTCCACATGGTCCGTCGAACCCTACTACGCCCCTTAAGGGTTTTAAGCGCCGCCTTCATCTCATCTTTGGAAGATAATTCGCGGAGACCAGATTCCTCTGCTTTCGTAACAGGCACTCTAAGTGTCATGCGATCATGTTCAAAACTTATGACAATCAAGGTGATCGACTCTTCTTCAATTTCCTGCTTCTCGATACCGGTCACACGTCCAACACCGTGGGTTGGGTAGACTACCCAGTCATTTTTTTTAAATTTTTGCTTTGTTGCCATATTATTCTTCTCTCTGGTGAGCCTTAAGTGTATTTAACGGTAAGGTGCGTCTGGTACGTGCTAGGTTGCCTAATTACAGACCACAACGTATTCTTCACAACGAAGGGGTCATGAAACAAAGGCGTATATGAGCGGCGCCTAAGCCAAGAAAGTTTCTGGAGACGCTTTAAATCCTTCCTGTAATGGCAATTTCGCCGCACCTTGCCTAAACCCTGAACTGATTGACCATTACGGTGAAGCTTTTGGACTAATGTCCTCACGCACAGACATTCACAATATCATAAATATATCCGTTTTACTATGAATTACACGCTTAACGTTTATTAAAACTCTTATAAAAATTTTTTGAGGGATTGAGTGCTGTTTTCTGTAAAGGCCTCAGACTTCTCCAGGCTCCGCGCTGAAATATTTTTCGTACTTTCCAGACTCATTCGCGAAAGAGTCTGCATCTGGTGGCTCCTCCCCCTTGACAGTAATGTTTGGCCACTTTTCCGCATATTCTTTATTCAATTCAACCCAAGCCTCTGCCGCATCATCAGTATCTGGCACAATGGCTTCACACGGACATTCTGGCTCACAGACACCACAATCGATGCACTCATCAGGATGAATGACCAGCATGTTTTCGCCTGCGTAAAAACAGTCCACCGGACACACCTCTACGCAATCCTGATATTTGCACTTAATGCAGATATCCGTGACTACATAGGTCATTGAGTCCTCTCCTTATAAAGTACGTGATAGAAACTGTTTAGATTCATCATTTAAATTATTTTCGTCTAAGCACCTAACACAATATATGAAGGAATTAATAACAAAGAGTTGAAATTCCAATCAAAATTTACACAAAAATAAAAAAAACTTCTTATTCGAACAATTGGACTAACATGGAGGCACTCTGACCTCCAAGTACCTATTGACCTGTATAGCAATTGAGAAAAGTAAACCGTCTTTGTTTAGGAGTGCCATCGATCAGTCTTAAACCGCTCCAAAGCTCGCCTATCTCTCTTGGTTGGCCTTCCGGAGCCAGAAAGGCGCGAAGGAGCTGCCGACAAGGAAGGCCCTCCATCAACCGACTGTTGAATATCAAGGTCCTCATAAAGGCCTTGTGCCTCCGATGCCGGACCACGCCTTTCCCCTAATGCTGTTACTCGGATGACACGAATTCGGTGACCTTGAGCAAAAGTTAGAACATCACCTACGTGAATTTGATAGCGTGCTTTTTTAACAATCTGCCTATTTACCCTGCACTTTCCGCCAGTGATCTGCTTTGCAGCGAGAGTTCTACTTTTGAAAAATCGTGCGTGCCACAGCCACTTGTCAAATCGAAGATTATCTATTGCGTGTTTCATTTTTAAACTTAACGTCTGATCAAATCTTTCAGCGCTGCGAAAGGAGAATCAGAGCTTATTTGAGATTGACGTACGGAAGACCCTACCAGTTTACGTTTAGCCTTTGCCCTAGGTTTTAACGTGAGACCCATCGTATCAATGGAAGTTCGAAAGCCGAGACATTTTGCTAGAGCTGCAAAGTTACCCTGGTTACAGCCTGCCTGCTCTAAGAGATCGGGAGTAACTAGAAAAGGCCCTTGACGGCCCCTCCGCCTTAAAATGGACGCTATTTTTTCAACTCGGTCTATACGGAGTGCCCTACCGCCAAAGGTGAAATGGCCTGTTGATAACCAAAAACTTTTGCTTGCTTTGCTTACTTCGTGGCCAGCCCGGCTATTTTTGAATATTATTGCTGGAATGGAGTGTTGATTGGCAGTTGCCCAAAGAAGTGCTCTCAAACGCACTTTTTTATTTGTTATAAGTTCAGGGACATAAACTGATAAAATGCCAATTTTTACATTCTCGGACTTCAGAAACTTTCGGCCCGCGGGATCAATGCCTCTCAATTGTGGCAATAGCGTTTTTCTTGGCATTGACCCCAGCCCTTCGACAACGCGAAAGAGAAGCCCACGCACTGATGGTGGACAATCTAATGACAACAAGGTCGAGAGACACCCAAATTCAGACTGGAGGTATAAAAACAACCAACGCGCTACACGCCGCTCAATTTGCTGGCGCTGATGATTATCAATATTCTCATTCCGATCGATGAGCACTCCCGGTTTTAAAACCGCGGACCCTCTTTTTAGTCGAGCTATCGGCGATTTTCTCCAAGATATCACACCAGAAAGGCTGAGCTCGAAATCATCGTCACAAGACTTCACTAATGCAGCCACACGCCCTTTCATCCCGTTCCTTAGCGCTCGGAGTGCAGCTGACATTATAACTTTGTCAGCTAAGGCTTCATCAGAAGGTATAAACTTCAAACCCTCCAGCCTACCAACCTCTTCGCCTTCTACCTGCAGAATTCCACTGGCAGTGATACATGTTAATAAGGAACCGCGGGCCCGTTTTCGATGAAACATCGCTGCTTTACGATCGATAAAGCGCTGAGCTAACTTTTTATGCAACAAATCAGAAAGACGATCCTCAATATTACGGGCACGCTCTTGCCAATAAACAGCATTATCCAACCATTCAGCGCGATGAGAAATATAAGTCCAAGTTCGGATGTGCGCTATCCTAACCGTTAAACTATCAATGCCACCATTTTCACTATCGAGAACCCCAATCTGGGCTGCAACCCAATCCTCTGGCAGGCGGTCATAATTTTGGTTAAGAAGTAGGTAGATCTCGCGTAGCAACCAAAAGTGATTATCAATTAGGGTCTTTCTAAAGTCTGGTATTTGACATACGTCCCAGAGCCGGCGCAACGCATCAGGATTTGTTGCAATCTTTCCAACCTCTGGATCATTGGTGAGATGCAAGAGCGCCTGATGGTCTTCAGCAACTCTTGAGGGTATTAACTCAGGTCGTGGTGGCAAAATTTCGAGACTTCGTAGCAGATGTTTCGGCGACTTGTAATCAAGCTGCGCATTTCGCCAATAAATTCTTTTCAACGCCTCAAAATTATGATTCTCAATCAGGTCCACGATGTTTGCCCCAAGAGGCTTAATGTCATTTGTTACGCCAAAAGTGCCATCATTCAAATAACGCCCTGCGCGTCCAGCAACTTGCCCTATCTCTGCCGGAGATAATTGTCGCACACGTTTGCCATCAAATTTACGGAAACCCGCGAAGGCAACGTGATCTATATGCATATTTAGGCCCATACCAATAGCATCTGTCGCGACCATGTAATCAACCTCACCTTTTTGATAGAGTGCAACCTGGGCATTACGGGTGCGCGGGCTGAGAGCACCTAATACAACAGCAGTGCCACCGCGTTGACGGCGCACCAACTCAGCGATTGAGTATACCTCATTCACAGAGAAAGCGACTATCGCCGTTCTTCTCGGTAGTCGGGTTATTTTCTTTACCCCGGAATAACGAAGCTTGGAGAAGCGGTTGCGGTCTTCAATTTCCGCCTCGGGAACAAGTTTTTTTATTACTGATTTAATCGTGTTAGCACCAAGCAACATAGTCTCATAACGCCCACGCGAATTAAGAAGCCGTTGTGTGAAAATATGGCCTCGCTCTGCATCACCACACAACTGAATTTCATCAATGGCAAGAAAATCCACTGTCCTATCCATGGGCATCGATTCAACAGTACATACAAACCACTTTGCATTAGGGGGAATTATTTTTTCCTCGCCAGTAATTAATGCAACAGCCCCCTTACCTTTTAGTGAGGTAATCCGGTCGTAATTTTCACGGGCTAAAAGACGAAGTGGAAACCCAATCATACCGGATGAATAACCCAGCATACGTTCAATAGCGTAATAGGTCTTCCCGGTATTAGTCGGACCCAAAATTGCTCGTATACGTTGAGGGTTATTTCTGAGATTCATTTGATAAGAGAAATTGGATTCTATGCAACACCACAGGAATTAATACCCAAGGCCCTCTGCAATTTGCGGTTAAGATAGGCCGTGCCAACGAATAAATATCACATTATCGTAATTGCGAGTTAAATACTCACGCTATCACGAGCACCAAAATACCCCGGTTTACTAAATTTTCTTCAAGGTTTATTCAACCCCTTGCAACGGCAGCGTTGTCATCACATATTTTCGTGAGAACAGAATTTGCAAAGGAATGCTATGCTATGGCTAAACCAGGCACAAAAAAGAAGGCTGAGAAACTCTCCTTCCAAGCCGAAGTAAGTAGGCTTTTACACATTGTAGCGCACTCGCTTTATTCGGAACGAGAAATTTTCCTGCGCGAATTAATTTCGAATGCATCAGATGCTTGCGATCGAATACGCTATGAGGCATTGACAAAACCTAAGCTTACCAAAGGCGACCCAGACTTACACATTGATATTAGCGTCGACAAAGGGTCCGGCTCAATCACCATAGCGGACAATGGTATCGGCATGAATCGTAAGGAATTGATTGAAAATTTGGGGACAATCGCGCGATCAGGCACAGCAGCTATCCTCGATAAAATCGCCTCTGACAAAACGAAAAAAAAGAAAGACAAAGATGGAATGTCTCTAATAGGTCAGTTCGGTGTAGGATTCTACTCAGCTTTTATGGTCGCAGAAGAAGTCACCGTTGTTACTAAGAAGGCGGGCGCGGCTGGTGCCTTTCAGTGGCAATCTGACGGCAATGGCGAGTTCACCCTTAGTGAGGCAGAGCGTGATGGCCGTGGGACCTCGGTTACCCTCCGTATTAAAGAAGATGCAAAAGAATTCATGGAGCCTGAACGGCTTCGCCATATTATTAAAACGTACTCGGACCATATCCCGGTACCAATCAATCTAGTTGAGGGCGAAACGTCTAGTCGCATTAATGATGCCTCCGCACTCTGGACACGAACACGAAGCCAAATCAAGAAAGATCAGTACAAAGAGTTTTACCACCATATCGCCCATGCTAACGATGATCCCTGGGCAACACTTCATTTTCGAGCCGAGGGGGTAATCGAATATTCTGGATTGCTCTTTATTCCAACCGCTCGACCATTCAATATTTTCCATCCAGACCGAAAAAACCAAGTAAAACTTTATGTCAAACGTGTTTTCATAACTGATGACTGTGAAGAGTTGCTTCCATCATGGTTACGGTTCTTGCGCGGCGTCGTCGACTCCGAGGACCTTGATTTGAATGTCAGCAGAGAAATGCTGCAAAATAATCCAATTGTTGCAAAAATAAAGAAAGGTTTAGTCACTCGCGTTCTCAATGAGCTCAAAAAACGGGCTACAAAAGAACCTGACTCATACGCTGGGTTTTGGGATGCATTTGGCCCTCTAATAAAAGAAGGTCTGTATGAAAGCTTCGAAAACAGATCCGACTTATTGGCTCTTTTCCGCTGTCACTCAACTCACGATGGGGGTTTGGTTAGTCTAGCGGATTACGTAAAACGCATGAAAAAGGGACAAGATGCTATTTATTACATAACGGGTGAGAATATAGAGACTTTAAAGAAAAGCCCTCAAATAGAGGGGTTCCAATCTCGAGACGTTGAGGTTCTGCTTCTTGCCGATCCGATAGACGATTTTTGGGTGCCGTCGATTGGAAAATACGAGGAAACTCCATTTAAATCTGTTACCCAAGGCGGTGCAGATCTAAGTGACATCAAACCTGCTTCCTCGAAAAAGGGTAAGTCTTCGGCCAAAGAGGACACCTCCAGTACACAAGAGGGCATGGAACAACTCATCAAGAGACTTAAAGAGATTTATGCTGAAAGCGTATCGGATGTGAGGACGTCGGAGCGCCTCACAGCTAGCGCGGTTTGTTTGGTTGCAGAGGAAGGAAGCCTCGATATGAATCTCGAGAGATTATTGCAACAACATCAACAGCTTGACAAAAAAACTTCTCGCATCCTCGAGCTCAATCCAGACCATGAGCTAATCAAGACTCTTGCAAAAGCGGCAAAAAAGAAAAATGGTAATGACCAAATTGCCGATGCGGCATTACTCCTACTAGATCAAGCCCACATCATGGAGGGAGAAGCTGTTACAGACCCGGTTGCTTTCGCAAGACGAATGGAGACGTTCATGAAAAAGGGCTTACAGTAGAGCAAATTTGTTATGATGGGTTGAACGTCATCAATATAACCTCCGCTGAGGCTGGCAAATTAAAAAATTGCCTTCCGATGGGCAAACTTATAAAAATCCTAGGGTTAATCTCTCCCGATATGGTTTAACTGATACTGCTATGGGATATAAAAAGATTTTGACCGTCTGCCGACAATAATGGACTTTGAGAGCTATGAGTTTATATGCAGAATATTTAGAAGAAATTAAAACGCGCGAAGCGATTGGCTTGCACCCAAAGCCGATAGAAGATGGCGAACTGCTTGGTGAAATTATTGAGCAAATAAAAGATAAAAATAATAAATACAGGGACGAATCTATAAATTTTCTTATTTATAATACGCTGCCTGGAACAACAAGCGCTGCTGCAAAGAAGGCAAAATTTCTTAAAGAGATTATCCTCGGCGTAACCACAGTAGAAAAGATAGCGCCTTCGTTTGCCTTCGATCTTCTGTCGCATATGAAAGGGGGCGCATCAATTGAAGTATTGCTCGATTTAGCATTTGGCGATGACAATCATGTCGCCGAACAAGCGGCAAAAGTTTTAAAAACGCAGGTGTTTTTGTATGAAGCAGATACCGAGCGCCTCGAAAAAGCATACCTCTCGGGTAATAAGTTTGCGAAAGACATCCTAGAGAGCTATGCCGCTGCTGAATTTTTCACGGATCTACCTGACATTGAAGAAAAAATTAAAGTAGTAACTTTTGTGGCTGCAGAAGGCGATATTTCGACGGACCTCCTGTCCCCTGGCAATCAAGCTCATTCTAGGGCAGACAGGGAGCTCCACGGCAAAAGCTTCATCTCAGAGAAGACACAAAAAGAAATTCGGAAACTACAGGCACAACATCCGGACAAACGTGTAATGTTAATCGCTGAAAAAGGAACAATGGGTGTTGGTTCGTCCCGCATGTCTGGCGTTAATAATGTTGCGTTGTGGACTGGAAAACAAGCAAGCCCTTACGTCCCTTTTGTTAATTATGCACCTATTGTGGCTGGAACGAATGGTATTTCGCCAATTTTCATGACCACGGTTGGAGTAACGGGAGGCATTGGCGTTGATCTGCGAAATTGGGTAAAAAAGTTAGATTCTGAAGGAAATCCTATACTTAACAACGATGGCAATCCTGTTTTGGAGGAAAAATACTCCGTTGAAACAGGAACTATCCTGACGATTGATACCAAAAAGAAAAAGTTAACTAGTGATGACGAGAGTGAGGAACTCAGAGATTTATCAGCATCTTTCTCACCTCAAAATGTTGAGTTTATCAAGGCTGGTGGATCTTATGCTGTAGAGTTTGGCAAAAAACTACAAACCTTTGCCGCGTCGACGCTAGATATTAGTCCAAAATCAGTCTTTGCACCATCTAAGGAAATCTCACACGACGGCCAGGGGCTTACGGCGGTAGAAAAAATATTCAACAACAATCTTGTTAGCCTTGATAATGACGCAGTACTGCATGCAGGATCCGACGTAAGAGTGAAGGTTAACATTGTTGGCTCACAGGACACTACTGGACCAATGACGGTTCAGGAACTCGAAGCAATGGCGGCTACTGTAATATCGCCGACCCTTGACGGGGCATATCAATCTGGCTGTCACACTGCATCGGTATGGGATGACAAGGCCAAAGCAAACACTCCAAAGCTGATGAAATTTATGAATGATTTTGGCCTAATTACAGGACGAGATCCTAAAGGCAAATATCCACCTTTCACAGATGTGATCCATAAGGTATTGAATGACATAACGGTGGATGATTGGTCGATTATTATAGGCGGAGATTCACATACTAGAATGTCAAAAGGGGTTGCATTCGGCGCAGACTCTGGAACAGTTGCTCTTGCGTTGGCAACAGGTGAAACCACCATGCCAATTCCTGAATCTGTGAAAGTCACTTTTAAAGGCCAAATGAGTGATCACATGGATTTCCGTGATGTTGTGCATTCAACTCAAGCACAGATGCTGGAGCAATTTGGCGAAAATGTTTTCCAAGGCAGAATAATTGAAGTTCACATAGGGACGCTGCTTGCCGACCAGGCTTTTACCTTCACAGACTGGACTGCCGAAATGAAGGCAAAAGCTTCGATTTGTATTTCTAATGACAAGACTCTAACTGAATCACTTGAAATTGCTAAGGAACGCATTCAGGGAATGATAAACAATGGAATGGATAACGATGTCCATATGCTCCAGTCTTTAATCACAAAGGCAGAAAACCGAATCGCAGATATTAAATCCGGTAAAAAACCAGCCCTCGCTCCCGACAACGATGCTAAATATTTTGCCGAAGTTGTAGTCGACCTCGATTTAATTGATGAGCCAATGATTGCTGATCCCGATGTTGAAAACATCGATGTTTCAAAACGCTACACCCATGACACGATCCGTCCAATATCTTATTACAATGCCGAAAAGAAAGTTGACCTTGGTTTTGTTGGTTCCTGCATGATCCACAAAGGGGACCTCAATATTGTAGCCCAGATGTTTAGAAATTTAGAGAAAGCGCATGGTAAAGTTGAATTCAATGCGCCGCTCGTTGTTGCACCTCCCACTTACAATATCGTAGATGAGTTGAAGGAAGAAGGAGATTGGAGCATTCTGCAAAAATACGCTGGCTTTATATTTGACGACGCTGCGCCAAAAGAAGCCAATCGTGTTAAATATGACAACATCATGTATTTAGAGCGGCCAGGCTGCAACCTGTGTATGGGTAATCAAGAAAAAGCGGAGAAGGGTGACACGGTTATGGCAACATCGACGCGCCTATTTGAGGGTAGAGTAGTTGAAGATTCAGATGACAAAAAAGGTGAATCTCTCCTGGCCTCGACACCTGTAGTCGTGCTCTCTACGATCCTCGGGCGCACGCCAAGCATTGAGGAATACAAGTCGGCTGTGGATGGGATTGATTTGACTAATTTCGCGCCGCCAATGTGAGTTATAAAATTAGACACCAACGACTTACGTGATCCGCACAGCCCAGAATTACCTGAAGTCTATGTTCAGGGTTCTACCTCTTCACAATTCTCAATGGAGTGATAATATCCACAGACAAGAACGCGGCGGAAGTCATCATCATTGCAAGACCAAAAAGTTGGTCGAAAAGACTCGCCACGAAACGGGGTGAGTGTAAAATCAACAAAGAGGGCTCAAAAAGAAACAATGTAGGTACTATGCTTCTGAACGTCAGCAACTAGGTCGTCACCTCGATGCATTTTTAAGCCTTAAAACTGTGCTACTTCCAATATCAAGTGTAACCTGTTCCCACAAAGTAAATTTAACGGTATTTCCGCATTATGTCCGCACTCTCAACTTCTAGACACGTAAATGATCCCGCTGCTTGGCGAGGAGAAGATATGATGGCGCGAGATGATTGGCACGCACCCATTAGTACCGTGCATCGTAAAGAATTATATTCTGCTATCAAACACGCAAAGGGGCTTGGTAAAGATATTCTAGCCCTCAGAAAAAATGATTTCCCATTACCTACCCTTGGTCCCTTCCTTTCTGCACTTAACAAGGAACTTGAAGGCGGCCGAGGATTTGTAGTCATAGAGGGTTTGCCAGCACCGGAACTCGACGAAAAAACAGGGAAAATACTGCTCTGGGGCATAGGGCAATACATCGGTGAGCCCGCCAAACAAGACGGTGCGGGTAGTTTAATACATTCAGTTCGGGATATTGGAGCATCAGTT
>Ga0163109_10001043_pt1 | contig 21940 bp, 16 predicted proteins | sample CRUFie1St13metaG_FD_108704 | JGI IMG/M metagenome (GOLD analysis project Ga0163109, IMG submission 108704) | Marine microbial communities from the Costa Rica Dome - CRUD Field 142mm St13 metaG | ecosystem: Environmental > Aquatic > Marine > Oceanic > Photic zone | place: Costa Rica: the Eastern... | reverse complement strand
TATCCCAATGATGAAAGCTTTATTTTAAATAAAGCAAATGGACAATATTTAAATTATGAAATTCTAGGAGCAGGAGTCGTCTTACATAGAAAAATAATTTTAGAATCTTTAAATATATCTTATGATTTATTTGGCCAAGATAATTTTGCTATTTGGCTAGTTGCTAAAGAGCAAAAAATATCTTTTTTAAATATAGATTCAAATTATTTTTATATGCAAAATAATCAAATTAGTATGAGTTCAAATAGCACAAGAATAGTTTCTGAAAGATTAAAATTAATAAGGCGTAAATATAAACCAAAAGCAATTATTTCTATATTTTATTTAAGAAGTATTTTTTCTAAAAATAAACATTTTCAAATATTTTCTAAACATAAAGTTTTTTCTATAAAAATCTTTAAATTTATATTTTCCTTTTCCTTTTCTCTAAATAATAAATTTTTTAAATTTAGTAAGAATAATATAATGGGTTTACAAAATGCTAATAATTATTATCCTATTGAGACAATATATCTTCAGGAAATTTTTAATGTAAAGAATGCAATCATATGTAAATTTGATAAATCATTTAAGCGTCAAAAAAATTTATATCATAAATTAGCCTCCGTATCAAAAATCCCCGTAAGTATAATTATTGGATTCTAAATTCTAACTTAATCTATATTCGTCTAATTCCGAATATCTTTCTTTTTCATTTAACTTTTCGTGTGGGTAATTTGTTAAATTTATTTCATTGATAAAAGAATCATTATTAGTACTTAAAACATCATTGTCGGATATTAGTTTTAACATACTGGAATATTGCTCAATAGTATCTATGGATAGCGTTTTTTTCATGAAATTCTCATTACAAGAGGGTTCATTTAGATATATTTTTCTACCAAAATTCTTATTTAATTTGAAATAAAGTGTCAAATGCTCGCCGATTTTATTTGAATTAATTTCTTTTATTTTTTCTATAATATCAAAGGAAAAAAGCTCTGGGATTGTTCCAGGTATTAATCTGGCAAAGGTCAAATAATCAATATCGCAATTTTCCAAGGAAATATATTTTACTATGGCTTCTAAGGCTTTAGAGGAAATAAAAGGATTATCTCCAGTTAATCTAATAAAATATTTTGAATTGGGATACTTTTTTCTTGCTTTTTTATTTATATATTCATATATCCTTTCTGATGGATTTTCAGGACCAAAGAATAATTCGCAATTATGTTTAGATGCTATAAATTTTATTATGTTTTTCCCTGGCGATGTTTCATCAAATAATATGATACAAGGATTTGATATGATTTTTGACCTTATTATAATTTGCTCGATAATCGAAATATTTTCCTTAAATGGTAAAAATAATTTAAAAGGTAATCTTTTTGAACTTGAACGTGCAACAATAAAAGTTAAACATTGATCCATTTATTTAATGAACAATCTTCCCTACATAATAGCCGAAGTTGGTAATAATCATGATGGTGATTTTGAGAAGGCAAAAGATTTAGTATATGCTGCTAAAGCCTGTGGGGCAGATAGTGTCAAATTCCAATGCATAAATTATTCAAAATGGGTTACTAATGATTTGCCAGTATTTAATAGAGCTAAATCTAAAGGTATAGAAAGACAAATTGATAGACTTAGATCAGTTGAACTATCTTTAGATGAATATAAAAAACTTGCATTAACTTGTAAAGAAATAGGTATAGAATTTGGATGCACTATATTTGATAAGTTTGTCCTTGATGAATTGGACGAATTTTTATCTTATAGAAAAATTTCAAGTGGAGAAATACATAATTATGACACTCTTAAATTACATATAAATAATAAAAAACCTGTAATAATTTCTACTGGGCTTGCAAGAGATTTTAAAGATATTGAAATTGCCTTGGAAGTTCTTGCTGATTCTGAAGTTTTCATAATGCATTGTGTATCTTCATATCCTGTTAATTCAAAAAATTCAAATATGAATAATATAAAAAAATTGATGGATTTTTTCCCAAAAAATAGAATAGGTTATTCTGATCATACGGTTGGAATTGAATCTGCATCATTAGCTTTAGGGCTTGGCGCTACTATAATAGAAAAACACTTTAAATTAAATTCTGATAAGGGAGATATCGGGGATAAACCTTTATCCGCTAATGAATTTGAATTAAAGAAATTAGTTGATATCGGAAAATATTACTTTAAGCAATCTTCAGGCGATGCTGTTTTTAAAGCAAATCAATCTGAGTCCTGGAAGCAATTGGTTAGAAAGGCACATGCTAAGTATGATTTAAAAAAAGGTGAGGAACTTACTTTAGGAAACTGTGAATTTTTAATATCTGGTAAAGGAGAATTGACAAGTTTTGATATTTTGAATAATAAAATTACACTTTTAAATGGAGTAAAAAAAGGTAATAGCATTACCCCTAAAGATATAATTAGATAGGTTTAAATTAAGTATTTATCTTGTATGGTGATTTCTAAACCAACTTGCTATCTTCATGTAGGCTTACATAAAACTGGCACTAGCACTATTCAAGGTTTCTTGTCAGAACATCATTCAGAATTAGAAACTTATAATTTTCTTTATCCTACTTTTTACATAACTCAAAATAACAAATTGAAAAAAAAATTAATTACTGCTCATCACAGATTATTTAGAAGTTTTGTTAATAAAGAGAAATTTCTTACCCTAGAAGAAGCCAAGGTTTCTATAAATGAATATCAAAAAATTTGCTTAAAGAAAAATCAAAGCTTAATTTTATCTGCAGAAAATATATCAGGTTTTGTTAAACAAAATTTGAGATTTAATAATAAAAGTTTTTTATCTATATTAAATTTTTATCTAAAAGATTTCAGAATAATTCCAGTAATTTCTTTTAGAAATCATATAAATTATTATTTATCTTTTTATTCTGAGAGAATTAGAAATACTTGGGGTGATTCTTCAATAAAGATATCTTTTATTGAATTTCTGATGAATCAGTCCAAAAAAATACCTTATTTTTTTTCAGATATATATAGGGAATTGCAATCTATTTCTTTTGAAAAGAAAATCATACCATTAACATTTGAAAATAGTTTAAAAAAAGGATTAACTGATTCATTTCTCAAATCTATTAATTGTTCCTTTAGAGAAGAAATAGAGAATAAAAATTTAAGACCAAGTCTTTCCATTATCTCTATTGAACTGAAAAGATATATTTCAGATAGGATAAATTCAATAGATAATAATAAAAAAATATCAAAATTTCTCCTCTCAAGCCAATACAAAGAAATTGAAAAACAATTTTTATTAAATAACTTAGAAATGCATTTCAATTCTAAATTAGATTTAATGATTTATGTTCAGAATGAAGGTATTATTACTAATCAAGTAATTGATATTTTTAATAAAGACATTGATAAATTATTCATGATTTCAGGATTGAAATTAAACCATATCAACTACATGAAAGAAACTACGCTTATGAAAAAACTTTTAAGAAAAGATTTAAATATTTTCTTTGAAAAAGTTTATAATGAATATCTATTGCTTTTATAAATTAAAGTTTTGTCTATTAAAAATAATGATTTATATTTGCACGTTGGCCTGCACAAAACCGGAACAAGTTCTTTACAAAAGTTTCTTTGTGAGAACTCTTCTTTATTAAAATCTTATAATTTCTTTTACCCAACTTTTTATAAAATTAATCTTAATTTACTGGATTTCTCAGTTAAGGATATTATAAATAAACCAAGTAATAATTTTATAAGAGCGCATCATAGATTATTCAGAGCTTTAAAAGAAAAGGATAAATTTCTCAAAAAAAAACAAGCCATTCAATCTATTTACGAATATAAGAAAATATGTATTAATGAGAATCTCAAACTTATTTTATCGGCAGAAAACATTTCTGGTTTTTTAAAACAAGATTATTTTTTAAAAAAAAATAACAAGGAAGATTTCTTATCTACTATTAGACTACATTTTAATCAATTTAATATTATTCCAATTATTTCTTTTAGAAATCACTATAGTTATTTTTTATCTTTTTACTCTGAAAAGACAAAAAATAATTGGGGCAAATCTTCTATGAGTAAAACATTTGCACAATATTTGAAAGAGCAAACTTTAAGGTTACCTTATTTTTATTCAAATATTTATCAATTATTAGAGTTACTATCTACTGAAGGAAAGATAATAACCTTAACTTTTGAAGAAAGTATAAAGTTTAATTTAATAAGTTATTTTCTAAAAAAAATCAAATGTAATTATAAAAAACAAATTAATAATATATTCTTAAGAGAAGGGTTTTCTATGATTGCTTTAGAATTAAAAAGATATATCTCAAATAGGATTAAAACTAAAAAACAAAATCAAGCAGTTTCTAAATTTTTAATATCTGAGAAATATAAAGAATTAGAGAAAACTTTTTTAAGTAAATATTTACATTATAATTTTAATTCTAATATTGACTTTATATTGTTTTTACAGAACGATACTTTTATAGAAAGCGAGATTAATAAAGCTTTTAATTCTGATTTGAAAAAGTTAAAAATTAAAGTAGATATAAATTTACCAAAATATAGTTACCAATATAAAAACTACTTTAAAAACAAAAATTTTAATAATATTATTAATTCATTCTTTGAAGATATATATGAAAAATATTTAAGAAATTTATAAAAATTTATATTATTTCGTCCCGCCATCTGTCTATAGACTCGCCAACATCAATTGCTATACCACCTGCAAGTTTAGATTTATTGATTAAAACTTTACCTGCGTATCCAGCTGCGACTATTACGAATGTTCCTGGCTTTACAAGTGCATTTATTTTTTTAAAAAAATTTTCATAGCTTTCCCCAAAGTTTTTGGTTGACTTTTTACTATAACCCTCTCCCCCCTCAGTGTATTTATGAGGAGGGATTTGAATCGTATCAAATTTCTTTGATAATGTTCCAAAGATTTTGTTGATAATTTCTTTTGATAAGCTGGAAATAACAACAACATTTTTAGCTGTTTCAGCAAGTTTTTTTACATTTTCTAATTCAAATATAAATAAATTAGCCTTTTCTTCTGTAATTATTTTTGTATTTCTACTATAGTATTTATATTCTTTTAGGACACTGAATAATCCCCTTAAATAAAATCTTTCCATTATTTCCATATTTTGATTTAAATCTCTCATAAATCTAAATACTGTTGGAATTCCTATGGCATCAGCATTATTTAATGAGATTTTAAGATCAGTTCTAAGCTTATCTCTTTGTTGATTTTCTAGTTCTTTCCCCCACCAGTGTCTTTCCCTATTAAGACAATCTTGATGAGTAAAGTAGGAATCTGAAAAAAGATGGCCTTCTCCATCACTAAGTCTTATGTAAGAAAATCCCTTTTCTTCAATTAAATGATTTTTTATAATAGTTAGGAATTTATTCTTTTGATTCTGATCGCATCTAGCAAAACGTAAATCTACTATTCCCTCTTTTAGGTTTGTTTCAAGAAGATCGTCAATAAATAAATATTTATCAGGATTATTTTTAAATTGATTTTTAAAGTAAATAATAAGTTTTTTGTGGCAAGAAAAAATATCTAGTAAGTTATCATCTAAAAATATTTTATTATTAATATGTAAACCTTCCCATATGCAATAATTAATTTCTCTTACATTTTCGATATTTTTTAAATCTTTATATTTAATAAATCTACTTTTTAGATAATTACTTACTTGCTTTTTGTAAATTGGATTTTTGTAGTATGCTTGAATTAAATTAATTTTATTTCTAAAAGGAATATTTCTTGATAAAATTATGAATTTTTCATAATCCATAAAATGTTCTAAATCACTAGATTTGATTCTAGTATTAATATATTTAAATATCATATTAAAAGTTTTATATTCTAAAAAGCTGTTTTTATTATTAAGCCTTTTGAGATCTTGATTAACTTTAATAAAGTCTATTTTGAATCTTGCTTTTTGATTATATAAGTAATAGCAGAAATTTCTTAAGTTATTATCTTCATCAAAAGTTATACCTTTTTTAAAAAGGTATTTATAGTTTTTTGTACGGTTATCAAAAATAAATTCATATATTCTTAATCTTTTTGAACTATCTATTATCTCTTTTTCTAGTTTTTCTAATGTTTTTTCGGAAATATAATTTTTTAGTTCTTCAATTAAACAAGAAATTAATTGAGTGTGATTAGAAATATTTATTTCTTTATCATTTACTTCTTTAATATATTTTGATTTGTTATTTTTTCTTATGAAATTTAAAAATTTTACAACTTCTGACTTGGAGAAATTAGACCTTGGTGCAGGAGCATAGAAATCAATTTTTTCTTTTTTTATAATAAATTCTTTTTTTTCGGCAAAATTTGAACTTAAATCATTTAATTCAATATCAGTTATTAATTCATTTTTTAAATAACCATAATAATCATCTCTCTTATCTAGTCCTTTAAGATTAAAGCAATAAATTTTATTTGCAACTAAATTTGTAACTACACTCGAAATGCCACACAAGCCTAAGTGTTTGTAATTTGGAATTGAGTTGATCATATATCTCTTATATTTTTCGAAAAATATTATTTGAGCGGAGTTATAGTAGTTAAGGTTTGGATGAGATTTTATTCTGACTTTTTCAATAAAATTATTATTTTCTAAAACTTTAATTAGTTTACTTAAAAAGTCTATTTTAAAGTCTGCCCCAAGATAAATAACAATATTATATTTATTATTTTTATTCAAGAAATCTTTAATAAATAAATCGCTATTCTCTTTTTTGGAAATCTGGTAATCTATGAAATTCCTCGGGATGATGGCAATATTATTTTTTTTTATATAGCTAATGGAATTATATTTTTGAAATGAATCTTGGTTATATAAAATTGAGAAATCATAGTCTAGTTTTGGAAAAGCATCAGTTATGCCTCCATGTTGAATATAAATAGTTTTAAGATTTATAATTCTTGCAATATAAGCTAAGGCTATATATTTAGGCATATGATCATTCGAGAAAAGCGCAAATTTTATATTTTGATTCCCATTACTTCCGCTTAAAATAATTGCCCCTTTAAAAAAGGCTAAAATTCCTTCTCTTATATATTTACAATGTAATTCATTACTTTTGAAATCTTTTAATTTATTTAAGATGATTTTATTTATTTGAGTCATTTCAAATAATTTTGATTCTTCATGAATAGAGGATAATAAGTTTATTTTTTGGCTTTTATTCTCACCCTCAAATAATTTATTAACTAAATATTTTAAATTAATAAAAATAATTTCAAACTTTTCTAAGATGTTGAAAATTTTTTCTAAAAATAAGTAAAGATTCGATTTTTTTATCTTGAGCTTATAGAAGTAATTTTTTATAGTTCCGAACTTATTTAAAATTCTAATTGCAATTTTTTTGAAAATAAGATTGCTTCTTAGACGTTTAAATTTTAAAAAAGGATTAAAAAAATATTCATCAAATCTGTCGTCTCTTATTTTGTAATCATTATCAAAAAAATATGAATCTAAATTAATACCATTATCTATTAGTAGTTTCTTAAAAAAATTAAATTCTCTAAGATTATTAAATGTATTTCCAAAAGCTATCAAATCACCTTTATAAAAAAATAATTTTTTTGTTTTATGGATAGAATTTAATTTTCTAATAAATTTATTATTAAAAATATTTTTTCTTATGTGTGGATCGATATTGTTTCTTTTTTGTCTTAATTCAATTTTAGATATTTTTTCAGTTTTATTTATTAGTGTATCTATAAAATCCTCAAGATTATAATATAAATTATCAAGATCATTTTTAATTACTTTATATTGTTTTTTATTTATTCCTTCGAGCATTTCAATAATTTTAACAGTTAAAGATTTCTATATTTTCTCATAATTAACTTATTTTTGAATTTCAACTTTAAAAAATCTTAAAAGTTTATATCTTTAGAGATTTTAACCCAACAATCATTAAGTTCATATAAATTCGATTTTTTTTATTTTTTTATTACCATAAGTTTCCAGTTGAATGGGATTCCCTTCTCTATCATGCAATTTGATGGCAATAAGTTTTTCTTAGTAAGAGAATTTTCTAAAATGGACTCTTGTACTAACTTAGATTGATACCTAGCAATATGAAATAAAATTTCAAATCTCTCATAATAAAGATAATCTTTTTTATCTGCTCTAATATCTTTAGATGATTCATATAGATAAATAATAGCTTTAAAAAGGCTATTATTTTCTTGGTAATTATCAAATAAATTAAATCCTATTTTATTTATAAAAATAAAGTTAATATTTAACAATAATTGAAGATTTAAGCATAAATTATCTAATTCTGTATTTGCCTTATAATTCCTCTTATGATTCCCTTTAAAAGTAAATAAATTTAAAATATATATTGTAGTGTATAAAAATGATTCAAATAAAAGTTTTTTATTATTTAGAAATCCATCGATAGATATTTTTTCTAGTTGAATCCATATACTATCAGTAAGTAATTTTTCCGAAGAACTGATTATATAATTGTTTTCTTTTATTTTATCTCTTCTTGCTAATATCAATTTTTCAAAATTTAGATCTACAAATTCTTTCTCATTATTTAATTCCACATTAATTAAATCTAATCCTCCTAGTAGAATGAATAAGTATTTATAATTTAGTTTCTCAAAATTTTTTTTGATTTTTGATTTCTTTTGTAAATGTGATTTTTGATCCTCATAATTCTGTAAAGAATTACTATTAAGATATTTCTTGAGTGCATATATTATTTCTTTGATATCGGAGTTTTTGTTGAAAAAGAAATAATTTATTGATAAATTGTTTATCCTAATTAATTTTTCTTTTGAAAGCTGGTGGCTTTTATTCGTATTTTTAAAAAGAATATTTTTCTTAAATAAATTTTTCTTTTCTCTTTTTATTAACTCTAAATTTTCTGAATTAATAAAATCTATATTATTAGTTTTTAATTCTCTTAATAAATTTACATTGAATAATAAGCCAGATTTCTGCTTTTTATTTTGGTTTATTGAAATAGTTGTGTCTCTAATAAAATTATATATTGCAACATCTCTATCAAAAGATCTTTTTTGCAATTTAATTTTTGTTGATTCTTTTGTATTTATATTATTTGTGGCAGGTAGTCTAATAGTTCCTACGGTAAAAGAATAATTAATATTTATATTTTTAATTTTATTAAATTCATATAAATAATTTGGTAAATTTGTTCTTACACTATTCCATCTATCTAATAATAATATTCTTTGAAAAAGTTCAATTTTAGGTTTTGCACCATATACATACTTACTGTTAAATTTTTCTTTGCATTTTTTATTAAAAGCTATTTGAGGTTCTTCACAATAATCGAGGTTTGAACTTGATTCAATTTCTTGGAAATTTTTACTCCTTGCCATAGGAAATATTAGATAATCTGTATTAAAATCTTGCATATTAGCTATCATCATTTGGATGTGTTTTTTTGGAATATATATATTTCCATCAAAAACTAAATTCCACTTAGTTTTGTAGCTTCTACCTATTTTTAATGCTAGATTTCTTGCCCCATTATTATTAATTAAGTAACTATTTTGATTCTTTATAAATTGGTTTAATAATTTAAACTTTGTTTCTTCAGGAAATATAGATAATGAGTATTCTGAATTAAAAATAATATCTGAATGATGAATATTTCTAATATTGCACTTATTCAAATCATTAGGATTATAATGAATTTCATAAAACTTTTCATTATAGTTAGCTAATATTGATTTGATTTTTATAAGTTTTTCCTGATCTATTATTCTATTTAGTATCCATATTCTTACAAAACAAGAATTTAATTCTTCGTTTTTAATAATATATTTGAGATTATTAATAGTTTGATCTTTACTATGTAAAGGTGGCAAATCATTTCCAATTATCCTACTAATTGTGTAAAGAGGTTTAGAAAAGTTAGAGAAATAACTTTTCTCTAAATAAAATCTTTTTGAAAATTGATAAGGGACTTCAATTTTATTAAATTCTTCATTTTCAAATTTTGTTTTAAAATCTAAAAAAGAATTTATTAGTTTTTTGGAATTACTCTCTATATCATTAAAATCTTCTTGAAATTCATACTTGAAATACAATTTAAAATCTATTAATTTGCTTAAAATACATAATTCGCTGAAATCTAATGAATCATCATAAATAATTATTTTGCTTGCTAATTTAAAATATTCCAAATAATAATTATCTTCCCAAAATTCGAAAAATTCTTGAAATATAATTTCAATATTTTTATTTTGTTTCAGCTTATTTATGATTTTTTTAAATTTATTATTTAAGTAATGTTTTGATTGCTGAGGTAAAAATATTATAAGGCATTCTTTTTGACTAAATAATTCTCCACTTTCTTCCTCAGACATTTCACTTAGAAAATCAATATTTTCTTGATTTTCCAAGTTGTTAAAATACAAAGTATATTTGTAATTTATGTCTAAATTCCTATTTTTTCTTTTTAATCTTGATTTAAAGTTTAAATTAAAAATATTTTCATTAAAGAAAACATCATAATTAATTACTTTTACAATTGATTTATTTATCAATTTTGTTATATTTTCCTGAATTATTTTATTTGAAACATAAATGTTATTACAATTTTTTATTAATCTAAGAAAAAGTAATTTCTTTTGACCTTTTTTAAGATTATTTTTGAATGCAGAATAGTTATAAATTATTAAATTTAACTTATATTTATAATTTTTAAGTTTTATAAATTGGTTAATATATATTTCCAAATAGTATTTATCAATAGAAAATAATTTAGAAAGATGCAAATTGCAGATATCATACTTAGATGATTTAGATTCTAATATTTTAAAAGTTTTATCTGAAACAATTGTTCCAATAACTTTGCGTTTAAATCTTTTATTGATAAATGAATAGATTAAATTCAAGTAATTTCTAGAATAAATTGAATCAGTAATAAAAATTATTCCTTTTTTCCCTTTATTCAATCTAAGTATTATATTTTCTTTATTCTGGAAACTTTTATTAAACCTTTTTAATATATAAAAATATCTGGTATTTATTTCTTCTTTGAAATTTGGATATTGTTTATAAAGTATCAGGCAGTATTTATATGAGTTTTTAATCTTCGTACTATATATCAATAGATCTAAATTATAAAGTTTTATTTTAAATAACCAGTATTTGATTATATTGATCTTTATGTCTTTAATTAAAAGATATATTATAAAATTTAATCTAAAAATATTTTTTAGTAGTCGACTATATTCATTAAAATTAATAAGATTGTATTCATATTTGATTTTATTCAATAAAATATCCTTATATGTTTTAATTATTTTTTTCATATTTATATTTAAAATTGTCTTTCTTTTTTATATTTTAATATTTATTTTAATATGCTTTTTTGAGTAACTATTTTATTATATCTCATAAAAACTCTAAAAAATTTTTGAGTTCTATCATGCAAAATCATCCTCTTCACTATTATTATCTAGTGAATTCTTCTTGTAGCGAACCAATCTTTGAACACCTTTATTTAATTGATTTAAATACAGTCTTATTAATATTATAAAAATTATTGATATTGTCGAATCAATTCTTGAATAAAGTAGAAACATTATACTCAATATAATTAAAAAGTTTACAAGATGTTTTAAGAATGATTTGGTCTCTGCAAAGGTCTTATCTACTCTATCTCCAATGTAATTATTAATAAATTCACTATCAAAATTGTAATCATTATCGGTAGAATTTTTCTGGAATTCTACAAGAGAAACATTAGTAAAGAATTTCTTTTCTAATATTTGTTTTTTGTTATTGAGAAAATCAAAAACCCCATAGTTTACTAATCCACCTGTAAGTATTAGTAAACCTATTTGAAAATCTATAAAAAATATCCCACTAAATAATGAAATACAGAAAACTCCGGTTGATAATATCGTGATTTGAGATTCAATTTCTTTGTCTTTTTGTTTTATTATTTTATTAAGATTAACTTCTAATCTTGAATCTTTAATCCCTTTAGATTTTATATATTCTTCTATTATGGGCGTAATAATTTTCTTACTGAGGTATTTTGTAGAAAAGATTTTTAATTTCTTGATCAATAGCATTAAAAGGATTAAAAATATAAATAATTTAGTAAAGAAAAAGATCGTTTCATTTGGTGCAGGCATTTCTAAACCTGCAATATCGAAAAATACTTTGAATTTTCTCCCTATTACACCTCTGCTAACTGATCTTAATGCCTGAATAGGAACTAGAAGTAGAAGTAAGGTAATTATTTTTTCTAAAGTACTTAAAATTATGGGTAGTACAAAAATACGAATTTTAGTGGAACTTATCATTTTGGTTACTATTAAAAAAAATATATCATATAAATTTCACGCCAAACAACTACCAATTAAGAGATGTTTAATGTAAATATATTTTATTCAAATTATTAATCTTATGAATTGCAAAATAATGATTTTAAGATTAATTCTTATTACTTTCAGCTAAGAAATAGGGATTTAAAATATTATCTTTTCCATAAATTAGTTCATTACCATTCAATTGTAAAACCAATCCTCCAGCGCCCTCTAAAACTGCATGAGCTGCAGCAGTATCCCATTCTGATGTAAGCCCTAATCTGGGATAAATGTCAGCATCTCCCTCGGCAACTTTTATAAACTTCAGGCTTGAACCAGCTTGTATTGTTACATATGGGATATCTAAACCTTCTACATAATCTTTTGTTTCTTTATTAATATGACTTTTACTCATTATTATTCTCAATGGATCTTTTCTTTCTGAACATTTTATTTGGGTTTCATTGAAATCATCAGTTCTTTTATAGCTTCCATAATCTTTACCACCATGATAAATTAAACCGTTTGTAGGTATTCCAACGAATCCATATAGAGGCTGAGAATTTTTTATTAAACCAATATTACATGTAAATTCTCCAGTTTTTTTAATGAATTCCTTTGTTCCATCTAAAGGATCAATAATCCAATAATACTTTACTCTTTTATTAAGGTAAAAAGAGTTTTCATCTTCCTCACTAACTATTGGAATATCTGGAGTGAGTTTATTTAAGCCTTTTGTTATTATTTGATGAGCTAATAAGTCTGCTTTTGTTACAGGTGTATTATTTTGCTTATAGTCAATTTCATATTTTGATAAAGAGTAAATATTTAAAATAGATTCATGGGCCTTCATCATAATTTTAATTACTTCTTGGATTAAAAAATTATCAATTAGGATTTCTTTCTTCATGAATTAAATATGGTAATTTTGTTTTATTTAGAGTACATAATAGACTAATAAATTAGTTTATTCTGAAAGGAGCAAGGTTTTTTTTTATTACTTAAAGATTAAGAAAATATTGAGACTTATCATATTTTTTAATGATAATAATACATTCAGAATTAAACCTAATAATGATTTAAAGATAGAATATTTAAAACAAATTCTATAAAGTTCCCATTGTTTTAAAATTAGGGTTAGATTTTTCTTTGAAATACCTTGAATAGAGCCATAAATAAAAAGAGGTTCCCCTAGATTCGAATTATATGCCTTGATAAATTTGTCACTTAATAAAATTTTATTCCAATATAGAAAATCATTTCTTAAACGAATTAATGGGTAAGGTATTTTTTTGGCAATATTTGATTTTATTAAAACCGATGAATTTGGTATGTGGTTTATGTATCTATTCGTTTCAGCTGAGACCAATTTTGGCATTTGAATATGATAAAGAAAAATCTTTTTTTTAAAATTAATTTCTTTTAAGTAATCTGAATAAACAAAATTAATATTAGGATTTCTTTGTAAGAAATCTAGTTGTTTGTATAACTTATCCCCTAACCAATAATCATCAGAATCTAAAAAAGCGATAAAAAAACCGATGGCATTATCTATGGCCATTTTCCTGCAATAACCACTTCCCATATTTGTTTCATTCTTAATACACTTCAACTTAATTTTTTTATTGCTAGAAAAGTTTTTAATTATTTCAAGTGTTTTATCAGATGAATTATCGTCAACTATTATTATCTCAATTGGATTATTAATTTTTTGATTATAAATCGATTCTATTGTCCTCTTAATTGTTTTACTTGAATTATATGTGGGCAAAATAACGCTAATTAATTCTTCAAAGTAATTTGTTTCTATTTTTTTTAACAATTGATAATACCTTTTTCAATGAAGGGGTTTGATTTTTTATTTTAGCTGCTTCTTTTTCAGTTTTTCAATAGACTTTTTATAACTAAATTTAAAGCTTTTGTTTCATAAAATTATTTAGAAGGTATTGAGCCCTTACCACTAAAAACAGTACGCATAGTTTTAAATAAAATTATAAGGTCAATTTTCAATGAATAATTACATATATAAAATAAATCAAAACCCAATTTATTCTTTGAATCTTCTAAAGAGGCTCCATAAGGATAATTAACTTGTGCCCACCCACTTAATCCTGGCTTGAATAAACTTCTCATACTATAATAGGGAATTTCTTTTTTTAAAAAAGAATTGAATTCAGGCCTTTCAGGTCTTGGCCCAATTAAACTCATTTCGCCTTTAAGAACTGATATAAGCTGAGGTAATTCGTCAATTCTGGTTTGTCTTAAAAAATGACCTACTGCAGTAATTCTATGGTCATTTTTTTTAGACCATTGTGCACCACCAATTTCAGCATTAATTACCATAGTTCTTAATTTAATAATCTTTATTTTTTTATTAAACATTCCCTCTCTTATCTGTGTATGAAATATTGGCCCTCTATCATTGATCCAAATTAAAATACTCGAAATAACTATTACGGGGAAGGTTAGAAATATTAAAATAATACTTACGCAAATATCTCCAAATCTCTTTATTCTTAATTCGAACATTCTATGATTAGAAAAACTACGAGACTTAAGAAAATCATTAGTATTTATTAAATTAACTGGAAGGCAATTTAATTCGTATTCGAACCATTTGCTTTTAGAAAAGATTTGAACTCCATTTAGGTGGAAATATTGAATTATTCTTTCATCATTTGAATTTAATTCGAAATTATTAGAAATTATTAATTGATCAGGGATATCATTTAATTTTGCATTTAAATCAACAAGCTTCAAAGAAAACTTTCTATTACAGCTATAACTTCTTAATATATTTTTTATCTGTTCTAAATCTTCATTATTACCAATAATTAAAACTTTCTTAGATGATTTAATTAAGATATTCTCAAAAAGAAGAGATATGATTATCTCTTTCAGTAGTGAAAACGTAATAAATAAAAATAGGATTAGAGGTAAATTTTTTGAGTCTAAATAAAAATTTATACCAATTATTTTGAAGATAAAAATTAAGATAGTTAAGAAAGAGCTTATTATAAATATCTCTTTAAATTCAAAAAGAAGATTCTTTAGAATATTTGAGCTTTTAAATTGAGAGTATCTTCCTCTTACATAACTCAAGAAAATCCAAAATACAATAAAAAATATTAAAGAGCTAGGTCTTAATTTTCTTAATGTTTCGTTATTACCAATTTGTATAAATATTAGATAATAAGGCACTAAAATCTCTGCAATAAATGTAGAAATCAAACGAATAATTTTCTGAGAAGTTGTATTGATATAGATTTTCATCATATTTATTTTCCCCAGCAACCCTTAATTTAAGGGATAGTAAGATTTATAAAATTCAATAAAGTATCTTATCCTTTTTATAATAGATTTATATGGTTTTAGTCCAGTCCAATTGTGAAGTAATTCAGTTGAAGCAGAGGTGGGTTGAATAACACATAATTGAAATTCCTTAAAAGTCTTAATTACTTTAATGCCGATTTCTTTCTCAAGTAATTCTGTGAAATTCATTATTGAAATTGATTCTTGATTACCTATATTTATGATTTTTTCTGGAGCCGAGCTAGTACAACATGGATAAGAGTATTCCTTGCTAATGATTTTATAGTGATTGACTTGCTTTTCGATTAATTTTATAGATGCATTTACCTTATCATAAATATAATTAAAGTCTCTCATCATATTTCCATTATTAAAAATCTCAATCCTCTCTTTAGAACAGATTGATTTTGTAAATATCATTGGAGCCATGTCTTGACTTTTTCATGGGCCATGTACTCTGAAACCTTAATTCAGTAGTTGGGATTTTGTAAAGGTGGCTATTAAAAAAAATAATTTTCAATTTTTAAGCGCTTCCTGCAGGATTCGAACCTGCGGCCCACTGCTTAGAAGGCAGTTGCTCTATCCAGCTGAGCTAAGGAAGCATCACTTTATTTGGTTATCTTTATTCAAAAAGAGCTGCATGCAAATAAAATCAGCTATTGTCTCTTTTTTGATATAAAGCTAACTACTGTTTTATTATATTCCAGCTATGTACTCTCTTCCAATAGGTTTTAAAGAAAAATATATATATGCAGTAAAAGATAATATTTCTTATTTGAAAACTATATACTTAAGTATTTCAAACTAGTTTCTTTATTCAAATGCTTAATGTCATCATATGTATATCTTAGATAACCATTGGGTGAACTAATTAATTTTTCATATAATAATTTATCCGCTTTATAGAAATAATTAATAATATCGGAATTATTAATGTCATCAAGGTAGGCTTTATTTTGACTTTTGTTGGAATGCTTTAATTTCTGTTTAATTTTTTTGCCTAAAAATGAGCCTAATATGAAATTTAATTTATTTAATGGATAAATAATAAATTTCATATCATTAAAATTATTGTAGGTTTTTTTTAGATTAAGGATAATTTGAAATTGTGGAAAAATATGTTTGTCAAAAAGATCATGACTATATCCTTTATTTAGGAATTCTTCATTTAGGTTTTTGATCCCATTACAAAATTCTAAAAAGTTATTTTCATGATTATATTGCGTCTTAGTATTAAAACTTTTAGCTAAATAAAATTTTTCCTTTTTGAGCAGTGAAAAGCCTAAAGGGAAATTCTTGAAATTTAAAACCTTTTGATTATATAGAGAATACAATCTTTCCTCAGGCGGTCTTAGAAAAACATATACATTTAACTCTCCTTTGATTGGATTTACTTTTTCTAATGCCTTAACACTTGGATGTTTAGGACTTATACCAAGAAAATTTTTGCAAAATCTGTACCTTTTGGAATCTAAAACAACTAAATCTTTAATGGTAGAGGATCCTGATTTTGGAATGTCTAATATATATAATTGTTTGACTTTGATTATTCCTAGATCTTTACCAAAAAATCTCTGAATATATTTGTCTATAAATAAGATCTTAATTAACTTTCTAAAAAAAAATTTATATTTTTTGAGAAATTTATTTATCTTAAAAATGAGCATCAATTTTATAGTCAAAAAGTTCTATTGATAATTAATGGTTGATATAAATAAAATATTATCAGAATAAAAAGATAGTTTTTTTATTATTATTTTATTATAAATATTCAAACCATATTAATTAATCCAGTTAAAAGGATCCAAAAAGAAATACTTATTCTGAAATCAAAATACTGGACATCATACATTTGGGATAAAAATAAAGAGAAAAACGAGGCCCACCATGCCTTATTAAATCTTATATGTTCAGTTTTTGAATCATTACATCTTATGAAAATTGACTTATAAGAATAAAATAATATTAAACAAATAGTAAAAAATAATAAGGTTGCAAAAATTAGACCATAAGAATTAGCCATTTCTAATATTAAATTATGAGGATGAGTAGGAGTTCTTTGAAAGCTTTGATTTCTTAACTGAAAAATTAAAGGAAAAGAGGCTGCCCCCCATCCCAAAAAAGGTCTTTCCAAAATAATTGGTAAGGCATTTGAATATATAAATACTCTAGGCCCAAGAAAATTTGTTAAATTTGTAAGTTCGAAAAATTTTGTATTTATTGGAGAAGCGAAAATTAGGGCTCCTAAAAATGTTATTGTAATCGTGGATAATAATATTATTAAATATATATTTTTCGAGAAGAATAAAGTAGATAATGAAGTTCCAATTATTCCGTTCCTTGATTGAGTTAGATATACAGATATTCCAAGAAGTAAAGTAAAAATAAAAAATAATAATTTTTTAAAGTTAAAATTTTTTATACTTAAAAAACTGTATATGCAAAATGGCCAAATAATTATTAACCAACAAGCAGCATAATTTTGATTATTGAACATTGCAGAAATTCCTTGGCCTTTTTCGAAATCTATAGATCTTTGAAACCAAATAACTAGTCCATTTAGAAAAGTAAATGGACCATGCCAGTTAAACCACATTTGAACAAAACCTGAAAAAATTAGTGGAACCGAACCTGCGAGAAACATATTCCCTACTTGCTTGCGCCTTTCAACTGTATTTAAATAAAACTGTGCTCTCCACATAAATAAATAGAAAGGTATCCAATTCATCAAACCAAGCCAAGATAGTGAACTATCCCAACCAACTAATTTAAATTCTCTTAATGATGAAAAGAGTGCAGAGATTATTGCAATCACGCCACTTGCAAAAAATGGTAAGATCCATTTGTTTCTAGGTTGAAATTTTTGCTTGTTGGATTTTGTTAAGAATAACGATATTAGTAAGAAAAAAGAAGCTAAGACAGGCGCCGAAAGTATTAAAAAAACACCTAATTTAAAAAAAATCCATCCTTTATTAGAGATAAAGTTATGTATTTTTATTGTTAAATTATCGGAAATAATATCTTTTACTAATATTTTTCTATTCACTCGCAAATTTTTTAATAATAAAAATGTAAATTATTTAGTAAAAGTAGCTCCATAAAGTATTTAATGCAACCCTTAAAGTTAATAGATAAAAGTAATCATGATAATTTTAGACTTTTTTGAAATTTTTATATAAATAATATTTAAAAATTTAATATTAGGATTTTTAAGAATTTATATATATTAAATTTATCAAAACACGAATCTTTAAATAATAAATATTTTAAAAATATAATATCTCCTCATTAAAGTAAAGAAATTTACCTTGCTGAAAGCTTTAAATTAAAAAAAATTTTTAATTGATGTAAAATTGTTAGAGTAAAGTAAATAATTATTTAATTTTGCCAAAAAGAGTGTCAGATGAAGTGATAGAAAAGATTGTTGATTCTTTTCTAAATGGAGTCAATATCCAAGAAATTTCTATTAAATATGATTTATCGCCAACAACAATATCAAAAAAACTTAAGCTTAATTTAACTCAGAAAAAAATTAATGAAATAAAAAATTCTAATACTTATCAAGATAAGAATTTATTGAAAGAGCAAAATGTGATTTCTCACAAAGAATTACCAAGTGTTTCCTATGAAGAATCATTTTTTGAGATTGTTCCAATTATTAATGAAATAGAAGAATTTGAGAAACAAAAAGATCTGTCCTCTGAACCTATTAAAGATGTAAAACTTCCGAAAATTGTTTATATGCTTGTAGATAAGAAGATAGAACTTATTCCTAAATTCTTAAGGGATTATCCTGAGTGGGATTTTTTACCTGAAGAGGATTTAAATAGAAAAACAATAGAAATCTTTACTGATTTAAAAGAAGCTAAAAGAAGATGTAAGAGAGAAGAAAAAGTTATAAAAGTTCCTAATCCCAATGTATTCAATATTGTCGCTCCTATTTTGATATCAAAGGGAATATCAAGATTAATTAGTAATGATAAATTAATTTCTCTTTAAAATTCCTTTTCTTTATTATCGAAATACAAAACTTTAGAAATTGAACCAATAATAGAACCGCATATAAAGCTTGTTCCAACAATAAAACTAATAGGTAAGTTAATAGTTTCTTTTGAAAATAAATTCAACTTACTCTGATTTGAGCTATTTTGAATGCTAATCATTAAAAATAGGAATAAAAAAATATTTATTGAAGTTGATAAAAATATAATCTTTAGACGAAAAAACATATCGTAGGAGCTTTAGTTTAAATATAAATTATAAATTGTTCTCTTGCTTAAATTTTCTTTTTTTGATAAGTATTTTGATGCTGCTGACAATGTTAATCCTGCATTAATAAGTTCTTCGAGTTCTTTTCTTAAATAAACCTCATTAGGCTCTTGAATTGTTTTATTTTGAAAGCCTTTTATAACTATTGTGAATTCTCCTAATATGTCTTTTCTATCAAAGTATCTAATTACTTCATCAATATTTCTTCCTATATTCTCTTCATATTTTTTAGTTAATTCCCTAAAAACCTCTATTTCTCTTTCCCCTCCGCAGTATTTTTTTAATTCTTTGAGTGTGCTTAATAATCTATGTGGGGATTCATATATGATTGTTGTTTTCTCATTTTTATTTATTTGCATTAATAAATTTTTTCTTTCTTTTATCTTTTTTGGGAGAAAACCTTCGAACGAAAATTTAGAAGTTTCAAAGCCACTACAAACGAGAGCAGTTAATAATGCACTTGGTCCAGGAATGCAAATTATATCTATTTTATTTAGTTTGCATTCTTTTACTAAATTTTCTCCAGGGTCGCAGATTCCTGGTAATCCGGCATCACTTACAATCGCTATTGAATTACCATTTTTCAAGAAATTAATTATTCCTTGTATTTTTTTTGTGGAATTAAATTTATTAAAACTTATGAGTTTATTCGATAAACTGTATTTACTCATAAGTTTTCTTGTTTGTCTTGTATCTTCGCAAGCAACTAAAAAAACATTTTCCAGGATATTAAGAGCTCGAAAAGAAATATCTGAAAGATTCCCAATTGGAGTGCCTACTAAATAAAGAACGCCTTCTTCAGGTTCTCTATTTCTGCGAGGAAATGAAGAATTAATGTTCATATCGAAATTAACTTTTCGCTAGTGATAGGTTTGCTCGGTCTTAATTATTGGTTTGATAATTTTAACTTCGCAAACTTTTAGTATTTCTCCTAATTAAATTTAGTTGTTGCTTTATGACATAAAACATTCAAAACTTCTTCTATTAAAAAAGAAACTTCTTAATAATTAGAGAAATCAAAGTTTATTCTTAATTAGATATTTAGTTTAAGGGGGCAACTGGTGTAGGAGTAGGCTCAGGGTAAGACATTCCACCATTTTGAGCAACACCTCTTAAAGTGAGATTTATACGACCTCTACTATCAATTTCTCTAACTCTTACTGTTACCTCATCTCCTTGTCTAACGACATCTTCAACCCTTTCTACTCGGGCTTCTGATAATTGTGAAATATGAACCATCCCTTCTTTACCAGGTAATATTTCTACAAAAGCGCCAATTGGAATTATTCTAGTAACTACTCCAGAGAAAATTTCACCTTCATGCACTTTTCTAGTTAATCCCTCTATTATCTTTTGAGCTTCTTCAGCAGCAGCACCATCATGAGATGCAATAGTCACTATCCCTCCATCTTCAATATCTATTTTTGTATTGGTTCTTTCAGTAATTCCTTTGATAGTTCTTCCACCAGGACCAATTACTGTTCCTATCAGCTCAGGATCAATTCTAAAGCTTAAAAGTCGAGGGGCATGAGGAGAGAGGGATTCTTGAGGTTTGTCTATTGCCTCTTGCATCTTTTCTAAGATATGTAATCTTGCAGGGCGAGCCTTTTTGATTGCATCAGAAATAATAGAGACTGGCAAACCGGTAATTTTCATATCCATTTGTAAAGCAGTTATTCCCTTATCAGTACCAGCAACTTTAAAGTCCATGTCTCCAAGAAAATCCTCAATCCCCTGAATATCTGTCAAAATCCTCACTTCTTTACCTTCTTTAATTAAGCCCATGGCAGTACCACTTACAAGAGCTTTTAAAGGAACCCCCGCATCTAATAATGAGAGCGTGCTTCCACATACTGAACCCATTGAAGTTGATCCGTTGGAACTTAAAACTTCGCTTACTACCCTAAGGACATAAGGAAATGTTTCTTTGCCAGGCAATACAGGGATTAATGCTCTCTCTGCTAATGCGCCATGACCAATTTCCCTTCTCCCGGGTGTTCTCATTGGCCTTGTTTCTCCAACTGAATAAGGAGG